>CEQI01029881.1_pt1 | contig 14550 bp, 10 predicted proteins | sample 531011 | NCBI WGS metagenome assembly CEQI01 (sample SAMEA2621204, study PRJEB7988) | marine metagenome | biome: marine biome (ENVO:00000447); feature: surface water layer (ENVO:00002042); material: "saline water (ENVO:00002010), including plankton (ENVO:xxxxxxxx)" | depth 5 m
GATGAATTTATTTCTTGGATGGAAAATTTAGAAACATATTTTCAAGAGCATTTGTTTCAAAACAAAGATGAATGGTTTGATGGTAGTATGGAACTACATGATATTGAAAACTTTTTTACAAGTCCTTTAAAAAGCTATAAATCTGGAAAATTCTACTTATGCAGAGTAAATATTAAAAATCATTTAGGAAGCAATAGCATTAAAGTGTTTGATGAAGATGAAAACGAACATCCATTAGATAGCATTAAGGAAGAAACCAAAATTCATACTATTTTGGAAATAAAAGGTATTAAATGTACTTCAAGCAGTTTTAATATTGATTTTGAATTAAAACAAATTCTTATTATTAAAAGTGCAAACCTTTTTGATAAATGTTTGTTTCCTGTTGTTAAAAAGGAGATTACACAAACTGAATCTTTTACAAATGAAGAAAGCGAGCAACCCGAGGATGATGTAGATAATGTTATGGATGAACCAGTTACAACGAATGATGAAAGTAAGGAAACTGAAGTAGAAATCAAAGAAGATCTTCCGTTTGTAATTGAAGAAAACACAGAAGAAACAAAAAATTTAGAAGAAATGAAAGATTTAGAAACATCTGAATTACAAGAACCGGAAGATGTTTATCAACCTGAATTAGAAAATGATGTTTTAACAGAAAATCAAACAAAAGATGAAAACGTAAATGAACTAGAAGAAGTAGAAGAACTAGAAGAAATGAGCAATAATCCAAATTCTTTAGAAGAAATCGATTTACAAGTAGATGCAATAAAAGATGAAGACACAATACAAATTCGAAAAAGAAACGACGTTTATTATGAAATGTATAAAGAAGCAAGGAAAAAGGCCAAGGTTGCTAGAGATTTAGCACTTTCTTCTTATTTAGAAGCAAAACGTATCAAAAATACATATATGTTGGATGATATTGAAGATAGTGATTCTAGTGATTTAGAATTAGAAGAAAAAGGAGAAGAAGAAAAAACTACCACCGAATAATTTTAGCCATTTTTTTAATTGTGTTACAAATAATTTATCAGTTGTTATTATATAAACGATATGTTTTCGAATTTTAGTAAAAGTTTCATGAAAGGTATTACCACTTTTTTCACCACAGAAAGAGTCGTAGTACTTGTTGTTTTTCTTGTATTGATCTTTGCTCTTGCTGCATATGCAAACATGAAAACTTCTGTATTAGACCAAATGGACACAGGTATTGAAGAAGAACCCAAGAAAAAGTCTATGGAAGAATTAATGCCTAAGAAAGAAGGATATACCACACAATCTGTAGCAAACCCTAGTGATTTGCTTCCTAAGGATGAAAATAGCGATTTTGCTGCATTAAATCCTAGCTCCATGAACAAGGGTGATGTATTAATGCCTGACCTTTTACAAGCTGGACACCACATCGGTGTTGATACCATCGGTCAATCTTTGAGAAACGCTAACTTGCAACTTCGTTCTGATCCTATTATTTCCAAGTCTGATATTGGACCTTGGAACCAAAGCACCATCGAAGCTGATTTTGGACGTGTTCCTCTTGAACTTGGTGAAAAGTAAATAAACCAATATAATATTTCATTAATGTAATATTATATCAAAATATATAAATGAGTGTAAAAGATATTCAGTTTCCGAATGGATTTAGATTAATTTATGAAAAATCAAATAGTACAGTACCATTAACTTCTTATTATGTATTTTGTAATTTAGGACCAGGACATGAATCGGCAAAGCTAAAAGGTGCTTCTCATTTGATTGAACATATGTGTTTTAAAGGAACAAAGAAAATACCTGAAGCAAAAGACATTTCACTTGTATATGACAAAATAGGTGCTTATTTTAATGCTTTTACAGAAAAAAGATATACTTGCTACACAGTAGATTGTCAAAGCAAATACGCATTCAATTGTTTACGTATATTATCTGACATGATTATCAATTCTGTTTTTGACAAAAAAGAATTCACCAAAGAACATGAAGTAGTGATTGAAGAAAATAACGATGATTTGAATGATCCACAAGAATTGGCTTTTAATGCGATAAATAAAGAACTGTTTGCAGGAAGTTCTTTCGAAATGCCGATTGATCATGTTGATTTCCATAAAAAAGGTCATTTACTCTATGAAGATGTGGTTGAACTATACAAACATTTCTATACACCAAATAATCTTATGTTAAGTGTTGTTTCAAATTTAAGTTTGGAAGACTTTCAAATGTGGTTACCGAGAACATATTTTTTAAAAAATACAAAGAAAAGATATTCCATACCTTTTAATAATTTAAATTTTCATGTAAAGCCGAAAACAGAGATTTCGTATGTAGCACAAAAGAAAAAAGGAATAAGTAATATCACGTTGATGGTTGGATTCCGTGTTTGTGGATTTCATCATGAAGATAAACCTATATTGGAATTATTAAGTACATGCTTAGGAAAGAACATGAGTGGTCGTTTAAAATATATTCTTCGTGAAGAAAAAGGTCTTGTATATTCTGCATATATCGATGATATGTACTTTGAAGAAATAGGCGGATTTACGATTGTGACGCAAACAGAAACAACACAATTACTAAAAAAAGGCGGTGTTCTTGAAACTATTATAGATATTTTAAAAAGCTTGATTAAAAAAGGAATAACAAAAGAAGAATTACAAACAGTCAAGGGAACAATAGAGGGAGACAATATATTAAGTTTGCAGTCAAATTCAAATCGCTGTTTATATAATGGAGAAAATTTTCTATACAATCAAGATTTAAAACATGTAATACCGTATAGCGATGTATATGATAAGGTATTTAAAAATATAACCAAAAATCAGGTCGATAAAGTGATAAATAAATATTTTACTCCTGAAAATATGAGTGTTTGTGTTGTTGGAGAAAAAATTCCTAACATGCAGAACATTAAAAAAGTGTGTGAAAAATTATTTTGAATATAAAATTTACATACTATTAATATATAAGTGTTAATATATAATGATTAATGAAGATATTTTAGGATTATTTATCATATTTTTTGTTCTCATATTTATTGCATTGATGTATTTCAGAAATTTTGAGGAATTTCAATTGAAATGTATTGTTTCAACTGTTGATGGAAATAAGTATTGTGTAAGAGAGAGAACACAATTACAAAATGCGGCAGATCTTTTGGCAAAAACAACAGAAAAATGTAAAGCTTTAGTTTCTTATTTACATGAAAAACATCCTGATGATGAACGTGTAAAACGTCTCGTTAAAGGATTCAATCCCAAAAAAATAATGGAAACTTTACCAACAAGCCAATTTACTGCATATAGTGAAAACAAAGGAGAAAAAATGGCGTTTTGTTTAAATAAGAAAAAGACTGAAAATGAAAATTTGATTGATGAAAGTACATTAACATTTGTTGCAATCCACGAATTAAGTCATGTTGCAACTGTTTCTATAGGACATAAAACAGAATTCTGGCAAAATTTTAAATTTTTATTGGAAAATGCAAAAGAAGCGGGTATTCATAATCCTATTGATTATAAAAATCAACCAGCTAATTATTGTGGAATGGACATACATGATAATCCCTATTATGACGCATAATCAGTTATCGGGTTTATATGGAAACTTATTTTCAAGATATTGAACAAAATATATCGAATCATTCATAAGGATAGCCCTAGTAAATTCAGCCATAGCTCGTAAGTTATATTGACCAATAGATGTTGCTGAAGCAACCGTTTCCTTTCCTTTCCAAAGGTCAAAATATAAATCAAGATCGGTTTCTCGCATATTTTTATATAAACTCAAGGGAATTTCTATTTCTTTATACTTGGGTGTTTTAATTCTTTCTACTTCTTCACTATCTAAATCACAAGATAAAATATTTTTAACAAAATCACTATTAATAACTGTGGTGTAAGGCAACACATAAGTTTTACATGTAGCAAAAGGAAACCGGATACCAACATCAAACATAGATAGGTAGTTGATGTTAGGATTTTCAACTAACTTTTCAAGATCACGTGGATCAATTAAAGATAATTTTTTACTGACAAGACTGCTCATTATATTTTTACTTGACTTAATTAAAAATATAATATCAATTTTTTATTTATATAGTAAATCTAAAAATAAATTTTTATTAAATGTATTATTGTAAACATCACACGATTTCAATATAAAATTTGTTATATCGGCAGGTGTTTTATTAATCTTTTTCTTTTTAGCTAATTTCAATTTGCATGATGTAAAATGATATACCATTTCTTCAACAGTTTTGGGAATTACATCTTTAAATTCTATATTTTCGTCTATTCTTCCTGGACGAATTAATGCAGGATCTAGTTTTTCTACATGATTTGTAGTCATAACTAATATACGACCAGTAGATTCTTGTATACCGTCTAATAAATTCAATATATCATCCAACGTTACTGGTGATTCCTTAATTAATGCTTTTTGTAATATAGCATTATCATTATTTTTATCGTTAATTAGTTTCACCAAGTCTTTGTCTTCTTGATTATCATTTTTACTTACTTTATCTTGTCTTTTCAAAATAATTTCATCAGCACAATCAATATCTTCTAGTACATATATTTTTTCAGAAAATCCAATACTACCAGGTTTATTATTACGATCATATCTAGATTCAAAATAAATTTGTTCTAGATCAGCAGTTGTTTTAATATGTTTGAAAGAAATAGTTATTATATGTCTTTTAGAATAATTTGCCAACGCTTTTATAAAAGTTGTTTTCCCAGTACCGGGCGCACCATGTAATAGAAATCCAAGAGTATACGGAATACCATGTTTTTCATACCATGATTGATTGTGCAGAAAAAAATCAACTTTATTAATCAGTCGTTGCTTTTCTGGAAAAAAGAAATTATCAAACCGCTTTACACTATGAAAAACAGATTCACGCCAGTTACTGTATTTATCTTCAGGATCAATATTATTTTTGATCAATTTATATTCAAATTGTTTATTTATTTTTTTCTTTTCAATATCATCTATATATTCTTTTGTTCTATCTGTAATATACTGTTTCAATTCATTTGTGGTAAGTAAAAAAGAATAAATATAAATAGAAATAGATATTATTTTAAATTTTGACTTTTCTTCTCTTTCATCATCAAATAATTCAGTATAACCATATATTTTTTTACTACTATCTATACAAAAATGTTCTTTTTGATCAATAACATATATACCATCATTTGTAAATTCATTATCGTAATAGCTCTTTCTTTGAATAATATTTACAAATAAATATTTTAAGGACCTGATGTTTGTACTATGTTTTAGTATATATTGAATCATCGCAATAAATTCATCACTATAACATCCTGTTATAGTCGCATATGATTCATATTTACTTGAACATGTTGTTTGTGTTCCTGTTAAGCAAACTGTATGACGTTTATAAAAAAGAGAATATACAAAAGAATAACTAAAAACATGCTTGATAAACGAATAATCTATGTTATATAAAAAGTAAAGTACACCTAATATGAACATTAATATCTTATCGTCTATTTTAAAGACATTATTTAAATTTGTTAATGCTATTAACTTTAATACATTATTTGTATCATACTGATCAATCATATTTATTTTAAGATACATCATTTTAAATTGTTTCATTTTATAAATCTAATGTAGGATTTTACAATCCCATATTCATGAATACATAACTTTTATGTTCTCGTTTAAGAAAATTGATATTTTTGAAACTATTTTATAAATACAACAAAATGAAATTCCTATTTGAAATTAACACTACCTTCTTTAAACCTGTATATTTATCTATTAATGAGAACCATTCTATTTCTGAATTAATAGACCAAATTGTTATAACATTAGAAACAAATACTAAACTTATAAAAACAGACATTATTGATATATTTACTCAAAGCGAAAATGAACTACTTTCTTTAGAGGAAAGTAATGAATCTGTAAATATGTTCTTAGAAAACCATCCAAAATTTTTCAGTTCTATGAATGGAGGATTATCAAGAAATATTCATAAACTTTATGTTATGGATAGTAAATATCTAAAAACTATCAATAACAAAGTGTTTGTTAAAGACGAAATACCAGCAAGCGATAAAACAGCATCAATTAAAACTATATTTAAAACAATCAAAACTATGATGCCAATTATTTACATCTAACATTTCTCTTCCTCGTGTTCTTATTCTTTGTAACTTTTTGTTTCTTTGTTTTTTTCTTAATTGTTTCATTTTATTTAATAAAAATGATTTACAAAATGTATCACTATTTGTATATATGGAAACTCAAAAAGATTTACAAGAATTATTGAAAGACAACATACCCAAAGAATCTGTTTTTAAAGTTTGTATATTGGGTAAAGAAGGAAATATTCAACAAGTCATTCTCTTTCAAGGTATTTTAGATGATGTTTCTTTTGAAAGTCAATATTTCTCACAGGAAGAGTCTCTGTTCTATACAAATAGTAATGCAGAACTTATTATTTCCAATCAATTAATTCATTTAGATGATTCCATTTCTAGTATTAAAAAGAAAATTTTAAAGGAATTTACTTCTTATCAGGCTAGTTATGAAGAACTCTATTTATTTGGAATGAAAAAAGATAATCTAGATTTATTATCATGTTATCAGGAAATTACAAATAACGGAGAAATATCATTCACAAAAGCTATGATGGGTCAATTTATGAATAATTTACAAATAGATGATCCTAGTATTCAACAACTATTAAATAAAGAAATAGATGAAGATGGATATACATTTGATGAACTTATGAAAATCTTGGTACCTTATGAAAAAAAGTATTCTCAATACTTCCCTTTAGGACAACGCTTCGCTTCAAAATCAAGTCATCTTTTTTCAGCAAACCCATATTCAGTATTACCTTCTAATTTCCCTATTTTTCAAATGAAAAGTAATAATTTATTGTATTCATTCGAAAATAATGTATTATTGAACTTTGATAGTCTTCATAATGAAACCATTTATTTATGTTTAGCTGAAAATGTACTTGATTATTCATCTTTGAACGGTATTGATAATCAATTTATGTCAAGTATATATTTTCCGTTATTATCCAAAAAAAATATTTTTACTTTCGATCAATTGAATAGTCAAAAACAATTTTTATTGGAAGACACAAAAAAACTGATTGATCCCGCTGTTTTTAAGGTTGAAAATAATATTGATACATTTTATCAAATTGAATGTTTAAAATTGAATGAACTTCCCTATATTGATAATGGTATTAAAAATTTTCATATTACGCTACACCCTTCAAGCAAAACATTTTTACCTTTGGATGTTATTTTTAAACAATTAAATGTAACTGACGAAATGCCGTTTATTAAATATAATCCTGGAAGTAAAAAGGAATCTTTGGTAAGACTTTTTTGTAATAAACGCACAAAAACTGGTAAAAAAATACCTATACTGAACAAACAAACATTATTAATGTTATTTAAAAACTCCGGAAAAATAAAGCAACTATCTGTTTATTTGCGTAAAGTAATCAATACACAATTGATTGAATGTTTTGTTGATTTTGATTTGAACGGAAATATAAGTTTGCGTTCTATTTCTACAAAACTTGTACCTCATGATTTTTTGGAAAACATTATAACTGATTTTATCAACCCGTTGATAACAAAGATAAATACTTTTGTTGAGGCATCTGGATATAAAATAAACTTGTTTAAGTCTTTACAAGATGATCTTGTTGAAGTTATTAATTTAAATTACCATTTATCTATACAAGTAAATAAAAATCTGGATTTACATAGGTATTCTGATTTATTTTATGGAATATTTGACATATTAAGTTTTGATTTAATCAAAGGAGCAAAACTACAATACAAGCGAGTAAACAATTATACTGAAATGTCTGCCATTTTTGCGATGATTTCTTATTATGTAAAGCAATATAATGATCCATCAATTATTATAAATCTAATTGCATCAAATTTTAATATTGAATATGAAGAAGCAAAGAATGAATTTATAAAATTTCAAAGTGATCATCAATTTATTAATGGAAAATATATAAATAAAGCAGCTGAATTAGTTGACAATCCCGGATTTCCTGCTATTTTTAAAGTGGAACCCTTTGAAAATAAGTTAACTATCAGTATAAACAATATTGATTCTGTAAAATATTTAACACTTCTTAAAACATATATTAATAGTTTTTTACGATTCTCTCAATATGATAGTGATTTACCATTCAAAAAAGAAAATTATTTGGCTACCATTAAAAATAACGAAAATATATCTAGTGAACCTCATTTGGATAATATTATTTTACCAACTGCAGATGCAGTACCAATACAAATGGCAACAACAACAAATATATTTAAAACAGAACGAGATGATGAAGATGAAGAAAGCGATGATGATGGATTATTTTTTGATGATGAGGACGAAGACGAAGATGAAGATGAAGAAGGCGATGAAGTTGTAACATTAGAATCCAAAATTTCAGCAGATAATTCACCTGATGAATCTCCCGCAGAAGAAACAAAAGAAGAAGAAAAGAAAGATGAAACAGTCGTTGATCAAGCTAATAATGTTATTTCAAGTATAACAAGTGGTATTGCATCATTAACAGGACAAGAAGAAGAAAAAGAAGAAACCTCCGAAGATAATAGTGAGAAAAAAGAAGAAACCTCCGAAGATAATAGTGAGGAAAAAGAAGAAACCCCTGAAGATAATAATGAAGAAGATAATAAACAATCAGGAGGAACAAACCGAATGTTTATTAAAAAGATGAAACAATTACAACCAATCTTATTTAAGAAAACAGGTGAAAATGAGGATTCCTATGCAAGAAACTGTCAAGCAAATTCAAGAAGACAACCTGTTATTATGACAAATGAAGAAAAGATGAAAATAGATGAAGAGTATCCTGGTGCTTACGATATTGCTCTTCCTTATAGTACTGAAAAAAATAAGAAATATTGGTATATTTGCCCTAGATACTGGTGCTTGCAAACAAATGCTCCTCTTACAGAAGAACAAGTTGCAAAAGGAGAATGTGGAGGTAAAATTATACCTCAAAATGCAAAAGAGCCTCCGGCTGGACATTATATTGTTGAATTTACGGATAAAAAAGAACACGTGGATAAAGAAGGAAATTATAGAAAGCATTATCCAGGATTCTTAAAAAATAAAACTGAGAATAACCACTGTTTACCTTGTTGTTTCAAAAAATTAAGCACAGATCAACAAATGAAAATGAGAAGAGAATGTAATGTAAATCCGGACGATTATCATGGAGATCCTGCAAAAATAGAAGAAATTATTGGAGAAAAAGATAAAAATGAGAGTGAACTTGCCGAAAAAAGAGTCGCAAAAAATGTATTTTTACCCGAGCGCTTTCCTATGCCTCAACATAGATGGGGATTTCTACCGATGTCTATTGAATTATTTTTGCACGTAAATGCAGAAAAAGATGTAGAAAAAAATAATAAAGCTATTATACAAAGAAATAAATCTCCTTTATTACGGTATGGTGTTGAATTATCAAGAAATCAATCGTTTGTTGCCTGTTTGAATGATTTGTATTCAGCATTTAATGACGAATATATTTCATTATCAGATTTTAGAGAAAAGCTTGCCAACGATATAGATTTAGATTTATTTATTCAAAGTCATAATGGAAGTCTAGTTTCAACATTTCAACCTAAAAAATACATAATAGAAAATGATGAATTGAATGTTTATGAAGAAAGTGTATTTTACAAGTCATTAAATATAGAAGATAAATCTCAAAAAGCCTTTCTTAAAGATACCGTTGCATCTTATAAAAACTTTATTGACTACTTAAAAGATGATGATTCATTTATTGATCATACCTATTTATGGGATATTATAACTTCGGGGAAAACAACTATGTTTAAGCAACCATTCAATCTTATTTTATTAGAAATAAGTGATTCTGACATAACTGATGATGTTTCTTTAATTTGTCCTACAAATTTAAACAAAAGTAAATTATATAACAAAAATCTAAAAACCGTAATATTATTAAAAAGTAAGGAATATTATGAACCTATTTATCAATATGGTAATACATTAAAAAATAAAAATACATCTAATTTGACAGCTACAAAATTTCTAGTTCCTTCTCAAATTTCACAAGAATTATTAACTACATTAAATACAATCGAATATACCAGCGAAAAATATTGTAGACCTATACAAAATACAACAAAGGTATATGAATATAAAACAAATTTGCCTGCTTCGACTGTTTACGATGTATTAAAAGAAAAGAAATTTGTAATTGATAGTCAAGTATTAAATTATAAAGCAAAAACAATTGCCTTTTACGTAAAGATTCGAGAACAAGATGATAAAAAATATTATATTCCTACTCTTCCTTCTGGACAGATTGAAAATTTAAAAAGTCTTTATACTGATGATGCAGATTGGAATACATACGAAGAAACAAAGATTATGTTACAAAATATTTATTTTAAATCAGAAAAGAAAATACCATGCAAACCACTTGTAAAAGTTGTAGAAGATGGGTTGATTGTTGGCATTTTAACACTGTCAAATCAATTTATTGCAGTAAGCGATTTCCCCGAAGAATCTGCAGATGACGAACTAGACGCTATTAATACAAGCAGTTATAAAGATAACTATTTTAAAGCAGATAAAGAATTAGCCTTGAAAAACAGGGTAGATAAAAAAAGAGTGGAAACAGTAAGAAATATATTCTTAGAAACACAATTTTATTACTCTTTTAGAAATAAAATAAGATTCTTACTGAATGACTATTATAATTACGAAATTAAAAAGAATATTATAGACATACTCGAAGACAACCGCTATTTATATTCAGTAAAGTTAGAAAAATTAATTAAAGTATTAAAATATTTACTTCGTAATCATGTATTGTTTCAAAAAATAGATAACGATGTATTTGATGAATTACAAAATAAAAAGGCTTTTTTGAATTTGGATAAAGAAAATCAATTTTGCTTAGAAAAAGAAAATAAATTATGTTTACCAAAAGACCATCTTGTGAGTAATATTGATAATGAAAATTATTATTATAAAAAAATGGCAGACGAATTATTAAGATATAAGAGAGTACGTTTGTTTATGCTAGACGCAAATCAATATTTAACAATTCAACATTTAGATTATAAAGTAGATGATAATGAAATTGTATTGCTTCAAAGCTCTTTATTTGATGATTACTTAAAAGAAATAACTCCCTTTGTTACAAGTTCATATGTTAAAAATACCGGATTTGATTTTTCTAATCCTAGTTCTCATCCTCCCTATAGTGATAAGATTAGTTTAAAAGAACAAATGCAACTCGATGATAATATTAGTGATATTGAATTTATTGAAAAAACATGCAAAGAATCAATTATAAATATTAAAAATTCAACTATAAGTAAATGGGAAAACTTTGTTTCACCAGATTCGAGTGTCACACAACTGAAAGAAAATGCCTTGTGTAGTTTTTATGTAATTATGTTTGTTTTATTGAAAAAGACAGGAGTAATATTGAATGTGAACCAAATAAAAATAAAATTGATAGAACAATATAATAAGCTAATCAAAGATCATTATACACATATACTTGAACTGTTTTCCAAACAAGGAAAAGAGGATTATGTAAATAAATTGCAAAAAAACGAATTAGATCTTGAAACCATGATCATGAATGAAGACTATTTTTTAACACATATTGATTTATGGATTTTATGTAATCATTATAAACTTCCAATAGTATTATTTTCTAATAATAAAATGTCAAATCTAAATTCTAATCACGAATGGCTTGTACTAGGAGGTAACACAAAACAAGATGAATATTATTTTGTATACGGGTCATCCAACCCTGGAAAAAATACATATTTATTGATAGAACCACCTTTATTATTGAATTCAATAGATTATTTTAAAGCAATAAGTGGACGATCAGATTTTATTGAACATTTTATTACGTTGGAAAATTTTTTATCAAATATGATTTAGACTTAGTTAAAGAAAATATAGATGACTATAATGTATTTTATTTCATGAAAGAAGGAAATAAATACTTTGGTGTGAGAAATCAAATATATTTTAAAGAATTATAAATTAATTTCATACTATAATATATATTATGAAAAATGAAATAGTTGGAGAAGGAACATATGGTTGTGTTATAAAACCAGCATTAAAATGTGATAAAGATACAAATATAACTAAAAAGGATTATGAAAACAGACTTTCAAAAGTAATGAGAAAAAAGGATGCTATTGAAGAATTAGAAGAAATGCAAAAAATACAAAAAATAGATGGTATTGAAAAATTCACTATTCGGGAACCTATTTATTGCAAACCAGAATTAAATGCTAGGTTTAATAAAATAGTAAAAGGTTGTGAAACACAAAGAGTAAAAGATCATTATAAATATTATAAAAATGATTTAAGTCAGTTAGTAATTGATGATGGAGGTATTGATGTAAATAAATTTTATAAAAATGTTCTTCCTGGAATATCTAACGAAGAAAAGAATATATTTTTTACATCTATATTACATTTATTTAAAGGATTACAGTTTTTTTCAGATAATGATATTGTTCATCGTGATATAAAAACGTTAAATATTGTTTATAATATTAAAACCGCAAAAATACGCTATATAGATTTTGGTATGGTCATTTCTAAAAAAGAATTTATACGCCAATCAAAACTTAATAAAAATACACATGCTCAATCATGGTCATATTATCCCGCTGAATATAGTTGTGCCAATAACAAAACTTTTAAAAACCAAAAAAAATGTAGTGATTATAATAGTGAATATGGCAATAATTATACAGCATTTATTCATGATATAGCAAATAGTTTTGATAGTTATTGTTTATGTTTATCCTTAAAAAATATGATAGGATGGATAAAACATGAACTTTTAGATTATAAGGATTTTCTAAAAGAATTTGGTCAATTAATGCGTAACTATAGTGATAAAGATTTGGTCATTAGAAGTAAAAATATAAATCAATTGATAAGTAATTATAAAAAATTATTGCATAAATATGATATTTACTCTACAAAAGCTCCTACACCCAGCCAGAAAAGTATTGAAATAGTAAATAAATTATCATTAGAAGTATTAGAAAAAAAGAAAGATCAAACAAAAGAAAAAAATCTTATTCGTTGTCCTCCCTCTATGCCTGAATTTAATCCATTTACGAGAAAATGTGTGAAAAAATGTAAAGATGGAAAAATAAGAAACGATAAATTCCGTTGTGTTCAAAATAAAACGAAAAAAAAGAAAAGTGTATCTCATAAATATGATGAAATAACAAAAAACACAGATGAAGTAAACCATAATATTAATAAAAAAATGAGAGAATGTACAAAAAATAATAAAGATTATAATCCTTTATCTGGAAGATGTGTTAAAAAATGTAAAGAAAATCAAAAAAGAATACTAACAGCTAAACAATATAAATGCGTAGCTAAACACTCGTATAAACAAAAAAAAACTAATCTTGCTTTTCCTAAGATGATAAGTACGAAAAAATCCAATAAAAACAAAACGTTAAAAACCGTAACTCTATAAGGCTATGGGTATCTAATAACCTTGACATGATTTAAATAATAATTTTATGATTATTATTTAATTTCTTAGCAATCACAGCTATTACATTCACATTCGCATTTCTCACACTTACAATCTTTGCAATCACAACCACCACGTAGACGTAATACCAAGTGAAGTGTTGATTCTTTTTGAATATTATAATCAGACAAAGTACGTCCGTCTTCCAATTGTTTACCTGCAAAAATTAATCTTTGTTGATCGGGAGGGATACCTTCTTTTTCTTGAATTTTTTGTTTAATATTGTCAATCGAGTCACTAGGCTCAACTTCTAATGTAATCGTTTTACCAGTAAGCGTTTTCACAAAAATCTGCATGGTATATCTATAAATGTATAAAAAAATATTTTTATACTTTTTAATTTTGTATCCATATTAAAATCCTATATCATAGTCGTCATCCATACAATCACTTACATTATCATTACGAATTGTGGAAATATTATTTTTAATTTCAAGATTTGTTTTGGAACATATATTTGCATCGTCTTGTACATCACTAAACACTTGTTCAATATTTTTATCTGCTTCTGTTGTGTCAAAATCTTCACTTTCTAAAGATTTCATTTTCTCTAAATCTAATACAACATTACAAGAACCTGTTCCGAAATTTCCAAATTGTCCCATCATAATATTCGCAGACACACCACGCATGTGATCAAAATCAGCATGTCTTGAGGCAGTTAATAATACTTCTGTATGAACCTCAAAAGTAGATTTTGAAATAGGACCAATATTATCATTTAAAATACCAGATCTAAAAATAGAAACCATACCATGATTCGATGTCATTCTATCACATAATAAACTTAGATGATGATAATTGATTGATACACCACTTGCTTTCATCACATCCATAATCTCATCATGAATAATCTGACGTGCTGCTTCGATACCTAATACATTATATACTTCCTTAATATCATTACTGATTGTTCTTTCCAT
>CEQI01021268.1_pt1 | contig 14515 bp, 11 predicted proteins | sample 531011 | NCBI WGS metagenome assembly CEQI01 (sample SAMEA2621204, study PRJEB7988) | marine metagenome | biome: marine biome (ENVO:00000447); feature: surface water layer (ENVO:00002042); material: "saline water (ENVO:00002010), including plankton (ENVO:xxxxxxxx)" | depth 5 m
GGGCCGCCATTATGTAAAACATGAAATACAACAGGAATTTTATACACAACTCTTGTAGGGGATTGTGATTTTAAACTATCTTCAATTTGTTGTAAAACATCCTGTTCTTGCAAGTATTTTTTCAACAGTGGCGAATGTTGCTTAAAATAATTCATCACCTTATGGGTTCTGCAATATTCAATTTTCTCACCTTCCCTACAATTGTCTTTTTCAATAATATTATCAAATTGAAATTGGGCTGAACCTGTAAAAGCTAATGAAATAAAAAGAAGATAAAAAATTGATTTCATGTTGCAATTTACAACTTAGTTTTTAAATGCATCTTTGAGGTCTTCAATCAAATCAGAAGCATCTTCAACACCAACACTGAGACGTATTAAAGAATCTAAAACTCCAGACTTTATACGCTCTTCCCTTGGAATTGAAGCATGAGTCATGGTAGATGGATGACCAATAAGAGATTCAACTCCTCCAAGAGATTCTGCAAGAGTGAAAATTTTAGTTTTACTCACAATAGCTTTAGCTAATTCCATGTCATCTCCTTTTAGCGTAAAAGAAATCATTCCACCGAATCCACTCATTTGGTCTTTTGCTATGTGATGATTTGGGTGAGATTCAAAACCTGGCCAATATACTTTATCAACCAATGGATGATCTGCTAAAAAATGGGCTATTTTTTCTCCATTCTCACAATGTCTTTGAACTCGCAAGTGAAGAGTTTTAATACCCCTTAATACTAAAAATGAATCCATTGGACCACATACTGCACCACTTGAATTTTGAATTCTATACATTTCTTCAGCAATTGCCTCATCGTTGGTGATTAATGCCCCCATAACAACATCAGAATGACCCCCTAAATATTTCGTCACAGAATGCATGACAATATCAGCCCCTAGCTCTAATGGCCTTTGCAAATATGGAGTAGCAAATGTGTTATCCACAGCCACTTTAATATTAGACCCTTTAGCCATAGCAACTACGGCTTTAATATCAATAATATTCATCATTGGGTTAGTTGGAGTTTCAATCCAAATTAACTTAGTATTGGCATTTATTTTGTCCTTAATATTGTTTTCATCAAGCATATTTACAAAATGAAAATTAATGCCATATTTTTCAAATATTGTCTTAAAAATTCGATAAGAACCACCATATAAATCATTGGTAGAAATAACTTCATCACCAGGATTTAGCATCTTTACAACACAATCTATAGCTGCAAGACCGCTACCAAAACAAGCGCCATATTTCCCACTTTCTAAAGCCGCCAAATTATTTTCTAAAGCTGCTCTTGTAGGATTACCAGTTCTAGAATATTCAAATCCTTTGTGTACACCAATTTCTTCTTGTACATATGTTGATGTTTGGTAAATAGGCGTCATGATAGCTCCTGTAGCAGAATCGGGGTGAACACCAGCATGAATTACTTTAGTATTAAATTTCATTCTTTTTTTATTTAAGGGATACAAATCTAATTATTTAATATATTCAAAAGGTTATTTGTTTATAACATTAAAATTTACTCATGAATAGTAAAGCAGGATAATTTTTAAGAAAAAAATATTTTGAAAAAAAATCTTCTTCTTGCTCATCTTGCTCTTTTTGGGGCAAACTTAATATATGCATTCAATTATGGTTACGCCAAAGATGTTATGGAAGGAGGATATGTACCCCCTTTCACATTCATTTTATTTAGAGCTGTTGGTGCAACCTTGCTATTCTGGATAACTTCATTTTTCTTTCGTGAAAAAATAGCCAAAAAAGATATTTGGCGTTTTGCTCTTTGTGGATTATTTGGTGTTACTGCTAACCAACTTATGTTTTTTTCAGGTTTAGATTTAACCTCTACCATACATGCTTCAATCATCATGATCAGTAGCCCAATAATTGTAAGTGTTTTATCCATTTTTATGATTAACGATAAAATGAGTTTGAAAAAAGCCATTGGCATTACAATTGGGCTTGCAGGAGCGTTAACTGTAATACTACATAAAGGGAATGCATCAGAAGAAGCTGGAATCTGGGGAGATTTACTAATCTTTTTAAACGCTTCAAGTTATGGGCTATATCTAATTACCGTTAAACCATTGATGAGTAAATACCACCCTATTACGGTAATTAAATGGGTATTTACTTTTGGATTAATAGGCGTTATTCCTTTTGGCTTATCACAATTTTCTGAAGTTAATTGGATCATGACTACTGACATAAAATTAAAAATTGGATTTGTTATTCTTTTCACTACCTATTTCTGTTATTTATTTAACATATACGGGATTAAGTATGTTAGTCCTACCGTTGTAAGTACTTACATTTATTTACAGCCCATACTTACCTCTTTTATTGCGCTATTTACTGGAAGAGAATCATTAGAAACTGTTATCATATTCTCCTCTTTATTAATTTTCTCCGGAGTTTATTTGGTTAGTATAAGTCCCACAAAAAAAATCAATTGATTACTTTTGAAGGAAATTACGCGCTATGATGCTCTCTATGACTGGCTTCGGTAAGGCCGAAATTTCTCTAAATCAACTTCATTTACAAGTTGAAATTCGCTCATTAAATAGCAAGTATCTTGATCTTTCTGTAAAAATACCTTCATTTTTAAAAGCTGTAGAATTAGATGCTAGGAAATTAATAAAGGAGCATCTTAAAAGAGGTAAAGTTGAATTACTTATTCACTATGAAAAGAATGAAAATCAATCAAACGTCAGTTTAAACACAACACAAATTAGTGCCTATTATGAACAATTAGCAGCACTCAATAATAAACTTCAAGGTGGTTTAGGAATCGATTTATTAGGACACACATTGAAATTACCAGATACAATACACCATCAAAAAGACAGCTTGGACGACAATGATTTACAAAAAATTCTTTCTGGCATTTCAGAAGCATGTAGCGATTTAAACAATTTTAGAAGAAATGAAGGGGAATCTTTACATGCTGAGTTAGTAGGGAGAATAGAAAATATTCAACAACTCGCACAAAATGTAATTCCATTTGAAAGCGAACGTCTTCCAAAAGTAAAAGCTAAAATTTTAGAAGCTATAAATACGCTTAATCAAAAATCACAAATTGATGAAAAAAGATTGGAACAAGAGCTTATTTTCTATGCTGAAAAATTAGATATTACAGAAGAAAAGGTCCGATTAAATGAACATTGTAATCATTTTTTAAAGACTATGCGTGATGAAGGAGCAGGGAAAAAGCTGGGTTTCATTACTCAAGAAATAGGCAGAGAGATTAACACTCTTGGTTCAAAAGCACATCATTTAGATATTCAAAAATTGGTGGTGGAAATGAAAGATGAATTGGAAAAAATAAAAGAGCAAATCTTAAATGTATTGTAATGTCTGATAACAACTTTACTGGAAAAGCCATTATTTTTTCCGCACCTTCTGGAGCAGGAAAAACAACTATTGTAAAATCATTACTAGCCAATAAACTTCCTTTATCATTTTCTATATCCGCATGTAGTAGACAGAAAAGAGAAAATGAAATTAACGGTAAGGACTATCATTTTTTATCTATAAAGGATTTTAAACAAAAAATAAATGAGCAAGCATTTATTGAATGGGAAGAAGTATATGAAAATAATTATTATGGGACTTTAAAGTCTGAGATAGAACGGATTTGGAATAATAAAAAACATGTTGTTTTTGATGTTGATGTGGTGGGTGGATTAAATCTCAAAAAGCATTTTGGAAATTATGCACTAGCCATATTCATACAACCACCATCCATGGATGTATTGTTTAAGCGATTGAGAAATAGAGCAACAGAAAGTGAAGCTTCACTAAACAAACGTATAGACAAAGCAAAGCATGAAATGACCTACAGCTCATCTTTTGATTCAATAATAATAAATGATCAATTAAAAGAAACCATTAATGTTGCAGAGAAAAAGGTAAAAGACTTTTTAAACATATGAAGAAGATAGGCTTATATTTTGGCACCTTTAATCCCATACATGTTGGACACCTAATCATTGCCAATTACATGGCAGACTATACAGAATTAGATGAAGTATGGCTTGTAGTTAGCCCACAAAACCCACTTAAAAAAAAGGAAACACTTCTTAAAGACCATCATCGACTTTCTCTGGTTAGAATAGCTCTTGAAGATAATACAAAATTAATAGCAAGTAATATAGAATTTGATTTACCCATCCCATCTTATACCATAAACACTTTGGTTCATTTAAAAGAAAAATATGAAACTCATGAATTTCACTTAATTATGGGAGAGGATAACTTAAGGTCTTTTCACAAATGGAAAAATCAAGAAGAAATAATTAACAACCATAAAATATTTGTTTACCCTAGGGTATTGACGGAACAAGAAATGGAAGATAACACAATAGAATTTTCTTCTTTTAACCACTCCAACGTTATAAGATGTCAAGCTCCAATTATGAAAATTTCTTCAAGCTTTATAAGAAAAGCCATTAAAAATGGAAAAGACGTACGTTATTTACTTACTCCAGAAGTGTTTAAATATGTAGATGAAATGAACTTTTACAAGTAATTTTATTTTAGAAAAATTACATAAATGGCATACAAAACCGGTATTATAAATAATATTAATAGATCAAAATTAAATGCCCTAAAAATAAAAAAAGGCAAGTAACACATTAAGTCTAGCCAAAGTTCTCTTTCAGTACCAAATACAAACCATACTGCTACAGGAGGAAAAATCAAACACAATAACAATAAAACAAAATCTGTTATTTCTTCATTATTTTTGACTGCATCTTGCTCTTGAAATGATGTAGTAGCTGATGATTTAGACCACTGTTTCTGGATTTTTCTCTCCATTTTTTGCCCCAAAATATTTACCAACTTACTCTGCTTGTGATGTGTAGGAATTAATTTTTTGGATTTGGGAAGGGGAACAATACTATTTTTTACATCAAGGTTTTTGACAGTTTGAAATGAATCATCCCTACTTTCTAATTTTGTATCAACACTCTTAGTTTCTTTAGTATTGTAAGTGATTTTTTTTAATTCGTAATCATTTAAGTTAAAATTCGAATTGTCATTTTTGTGAGCTTTGGTTTTAAATACTACCCTTTCTGCTTTTAAAAAATCAAAAGGCCTTCCATAATTTGTATAGTGTAAACTGGAACAAGAACATATAGTCACTACCAAAAAAACATAGAGGGAATATTTAAAATATTGCATGGTTGAACTTTTCATCTATTTTTGCCAAAATTAAAACTAACCTAAGTACTTTTATTGTGAAGCAATAAATAGTTATGAATACTAAGCTTTTTAAAATATTAACCCTATTATCTTTTCTAATATGTATTGTCATAATTGTAATACTATATAGCGCCCTTAAAGTAGCCGATCACAGATTAGAGAAACTTGGACTAATTGTAGATGAAATTGCTGTTCAACATATAATTACTGACGTTAGCATTGATGATACTATCCCATTGAACTCCGATATTTTTGTTACCGAAGAAATAGAAGTCAACATAGATTTAAAACTTAAAACAGAAATACCATTAAATGTAGAAATCCCTGTAGACCAAAGTATTTTAGTGCCATTTGAAATGGGTGTTTTAGATTACATTACTATTGATACATTAATACAAGTTATGGATAATGTAAACATAATTGTTGACGACACTATACCATTAAATCAACGTGTAAATGTATCTCTTTTAGGAGGGAAGGGATTTAATATCCCTATTAAAGGAGATATTCCTGTAGATCAGAAGTTAAATATTGGTTTTGATGAACTTTTGCCTGTTAAAAGCACAGTTCCTGTAGATCTTCTCATTATTGACACTTTACCTGTTGGATTATCATTGAAGATACCTGTTGACATAAATGTTCCAGTTGAAATACCTCTAAAAACTAAAGCGAAAATTTCTTTTGACGGCCCCCTTCCAGTTGATGCTGATGTTCCTATTAAACTTAATATTCCTGTTGATATTCCATTAGAAAGTACATCTCTTTCTATATACTTTAAAGAGTTGGGTAAAAGGTTAAGGAACTTACCCAAAATTAAGGAAGAATACTAATTATTTATTATATCAAAAAGCTCATCTAATTTTGGAATAAGAACAACTTCTATTCTTCTATTTTTCGCTTTGTTTTCTGTATCAACCGGAATAAACTCACTTCTTCCTGAAGCACTAATATTAACAGGATTCATTTTACTGTGTTTTAGCATAATTTTCACAACAGATGTTGCTCTAAGCACACTAAGCTCCCAATTATCAGTTGGGTGAGAACTTGAATTCATCTTATCTGAATCGGTATGACCCTCTACCAAAATTTCTAAATCCTCTTGATCTTCTAACACTTTAGCTAATTCCTTCAAAGCCTTAACACCACCAGCATCAACACTTGTGCTACCGGAAGCGAATAAAAGTTTAGCGTCCATACTAACATATACTTTCCCATCTTTTTGCTCAACAGTTAGTCCCTTATCTTTGAAACCTAAGAGTGCCTTTGCAACTTTATCTTTAAGTGCTTTTACAATGGCATCTTTATTTGCAATTATCTCCTCTAATTCATTAACTCTTTTCTCTCTTTTTTGCAATTCAACGGACATGTTTTCCAAGTCTATTTTTTTAGAATTTAAATCAATTTCCAAATCCCTCAGTTCATCTTCCATTTTCAAAAGCTCTAATTTTCGCTTTTCAAGATCCGCCATTAAACGTTGTTTTTCTAAAGTTTGACCCTTTTGTAAAATCTCAAGTTGCTCTTGAATTCGCTGATTTAGCACTTCAATTTTATCATATTGCTTTTCCTTCATTCTCATAGACTTACCTAGTAAAGTGGTGTCTTTAGTTAATTTTTTATTGGCCTCATATAATTGATCATTATTAGATTTTAGCTCAGTATTTTCAGTTTCGAGTTCAGTTTTTACTGTTTTTAGCGTTTTTAATTCTTTTGCGCATATTTCTTGCTTTTCGGCAACTTCTTCAAATTTTCTTGCAGGAACACAACCTTGTACGATGAAAGAAAAAATTAATATGTAGGTAATAAATTGTTTAAAATTCATAGCTGTTTTAAATGATGTTAGTACAAAAATGAAACCAAAAGGTTAATCTCAGCGAACAAAAAAGTATTTTTTTAAACACTCGGGTATTAAAATCATTCTTTTGAAAGAAAGACTCTTGTGAAATCCCTATACTCCATATTGTTTATGGGAAGTGCATGCACATTATTTTGAATCAACCTTATATCGTTACCATAATATATAGGAATTAGTGCTGCATCTGCAATTAAAAGACTGTCTGCCATGTAGTAATAATGCATTGCTGAATCTTGGCTTTTAGCATGAATAGCACGATCATAATAATCGTCAAATATGGAGTTTTGATATCTGGAACAATTGGTGTAAGAAGGACTAATAACGGGCTTTCCATTTTCATCATAAGAGATTTCCGGCACCACTTTTCCATTAAAAATTTGTAGGAAATTTTGAGGGTCTGGATAATCAGCTTGCCATGTTATGCCAAAAAAGTCAGATTCAGCATTGTTGAATTTATCAATTAAAACAGAAAGAGAGAAATAATTTATTTTGATGTTTATCCCTAAATTATCATACAACATCTTTTGTATTGCTTCGGCAACAATAATGTTTAAATAATTACTCTCACTTATGTCCAACTCTAACTCAGGAAATTTTTCTCCAGCTGGATATCCGGCATCCGCTAATAATTTTTGAGCTAAATCAGGATTGAAAGTAAATCCATCTACATTGGTGTGATCATATTCACCTAAGCTTGGAACAAATCCATAAACAGCTGGTTCAGATTCTCCTTTTAAAATATATTTCACAATTTTTTCACGATCAATGGCATGATTAAATGCTTTTCTGATTCTTATATCTTGAAATATTGGATTAAGTAAGTTAAAGCAATAAAATGCAGAACTCAAACCATTGTCTTTGTTGCTCTGTAATTTAAATTCTGGATTACCTCCATTTTTTGCTGAATCCAATGTAACCAAAACAGCTTCTAACTCTTCTACAGGAAGTTGATAAACCATGTCAATATTTCCTTTTTTGAAGTTAGTGAGCTCAATTTTTTTGTTGTTGTTAAAAGAAATTTTAATCACATCAAGGTAAGGAAGAGGATTCCCGTATTCATCATTTTCCCAGTAATTATCATTTCTAACCATCCTTAACTCTACATTTTCATTAATGTCTTTATTTTTTAAAATAAAAGGGCCTGTACCAACAGTATGAGCTCTTAGATCTAATCCATATTCATCATAAGCCTCTTTAGGGTATATTGTACAACATGCGTGTGATAGAATTTTAAGAAAATAGGAGTAAGAAGAAACCAATTCAATAGTAATTGTAAAATCATCTACAACTTTAACCCCCTTAACTCCACCCTCTGGGTATTCTCCTTTTGCCGTTGCTGCATAGTGTTCTTGTGCACCTAATACAATAGAAGTGAAATAACTAGATGTTCTATTTCCGTCAATAGAAGAACATAATTGATCAAAACAATATTTAACATCATTTGCATTTAACATTCTTCCCTTACCATCTGGAAAGCAAGGGTCATCATGAAAAAATACACTATCTCTAAGATTAAAAGTATATAAAGTACCATCATCATTAATAGAAATACTTTCAGCTAATAGAGGCTCAACTTTTAAATTTCTCTTGTTCAATTTTACCAATCCTTGGTAAACTTGTAGAGCAATTCTACTGGATACAGCATGATTAATGGATATTGGAAATAAGCTTTGAAAAGAGTTTGTTTCATTGGTTCTAAATACTCCTCCTTCAAAAATTTTAAACTTCTTATCCCCTTCGTTATAGTAACCTTTAGCATCTCTAATTTTTCCAAATTGTGTATCTGCGTTAGAACTTTTTTCTTGTTGACATGAAAACAATGAAAAAGCTAAAATTATAGTATAAATTGTTCTAAAATCTCTCATTCATTTACAATATTGGACAAATATAACTAATTTATTGTCTATTATATCGAGTGATATTTATATTGAACTTCAAAAACAATTCTAAATAAAATCCGTTTATAATTTGGACGATAAATTGAATGATTAAGCGAATACCCTATTATCTGTTTTTAATATCGCTATTTTTTTTTGAAAGTAGTTACACTCAACAATATGGTCAGTCAAAAATTATTAAGACTATATATGCTGGAAATGACACTGTTATTTTCGACACCTGCTCGGTGCTTTTACAAGGATTTAGAATTACACAAAATGACATAAAAATTCCCAATGAAAATTTCATTTTAAACCCATTAACCTCAACATTAATTTTCAAGAAATTACCTAAAGATTCCATTGAAATAGAATACTATTATTTTCCGATAAACTTCAAAAAAGAAATATATCTACATGATCTTAAACTTAACCAAACAACTTTTCAAGACAATTACACCCCTATACCAATTCAAAATTATAGCAACAATATTGATTTAATAGGTAATTCATCATTAAATAAAAGTGGAAATATTTCAAGAGGTATGATGGTTGGAAACAATCAAAACTTTTCATTAAACTCTAACTTAAACTTGCAGCTTTCTGGAGAACTTTCACCAGGAATAAAAATATTGGCGTCAGTTACAGATGATAACATTCCTATTCAACCAGAAGGAAATACGCAAAAACTACAAGATTTTGACCAAGTTTTTATTCAAGTATTTAACGATAATTGGAAAATTATAACAGGTGATTTTTGGATAAAAAGCAAAGAAAGTCATTTTCTAAAGTATCATAAAAGAGGTCAAGGAATTTATTATCAGACCCATAAAAAAAAGAAAAACGGTTCACTAATTAGCACTGAAAATAGCGCTTCATTAAGCAAGGGGAAATTTGCAAGAAATATGATTCAAGGTGTGGAAGGGAACCAAGGTCCCTATAGACTTAACGGAAATGAAAATGAAAGCTTTATTATTATACTCAGTGGGACTGAAAATGTTTATATAGACGGAGAATTACTACAACGTGGTCAAAATTTTGATTATACGATAGATTACAACACAGCGGAAATAACATTTACTGCTAATCATCTTATCAATAAAGACAAAAGAATAATTGTTGAATTCCAATACAGTGATAAAAATTATGCCAGATCTCTATTACAAAGCAGAACATCATTTAAAAAAAATAACAGTGTTTTCTTTATCAATGCTTATGGTGAACAAGACAGTAAAAATCAGCCACTCCAACAAAACATAAATGATAATGATAGATTTAATCTTGAACAAATAGGTGATGAAATAGATTTAGCTTTTAGCTCTGGCATTGACAGTGTGGCCTTTAATGATAACTTGAATATGTATAAAAAAGTAGACTCATTAGGATATGAAGTCTATATACATTCAATAAATCCTGATTCTGCACGATATCAAATAACATTTAGTGAAGTTTCAAATGGTGGAGGTGATTATATAATTAAGGAGTATAATGCACTTGGTAAAGTATTTCAATGGGTAGCCCCTGATACTATCCCCTTTGTTGGTATTGTGAAACAAGGAAATTATGAACCTGTAAAGAAATTAATTACACCTAAAAAACGACAAGTGATTAGTATTGGTGGGAGAAAGAAATGGAATAATTCAAAATTGAATTATGAATTGACCACATCCAATATGGATCTGAATACTTTTTCTAACAATGGCAATGAAGATAATATTGGATTAGCTGGCCTATTGAAATTGAATAACAAAAGAAAATTAACTGAAAAATGGTCTTTGGAAAATGATTTTTCCATTGAAATGTTACAAAAAAACTTCAATAGAATTGAGCGATTTAGGGCAGTTGAATTTGAAAGAAATTGGAACATCTTAGATGTTGTTTTAAAAGAAGATCAACTCCTAGGTGCTGGAAAAATTAATTTACTCCACAATAAAAATGGAAATTTCAGCTATACTCTAAATACATTTATTTTAAAAGATACATTTTCAGGGATTAAAAATGACATTGATTTAAAATGGGATAAAAACTTTCATGCTGATTTTAAAGGAAGTCTACTAGAAACAAATGGCCTGAAGGATTCTAGGTTTATGAGGCATTTTACAGATTTGTACATCCCAATTAAAAAATTTAAACTCGGATTTAAAGATATTCATGAAGAAAATAAATTCTATCAAGCAGACACACTAAGTAATGCCAGTTATCGATTTTACGATTGGAAGGTATACATAGAAAGTGGTGATTCAACAAGTAATAAAATCCAATTCTACTACCAAGAACGTTATGATTGGTTTAAAAGAAATTCTTCTCTTGTTAAGGCAACACATGCTGTTAGTCCAGGACTATTGATAGACATCAAAAACAATAAAAAGTTTAAATTAAAATACAATCTGGCTCTTAGAACTTTAATAACTGATTCTACGATAACCTCTATAGCACCTGAGAACTCATTAACAAGCAGATTAAATTATCAGCTAAAACTATTTAATGGGGCATTTTACACTACCTCATTTTTAGAGCTGGGCTCAGGTTTGGAACTACAAAAAGAATTTATATATCTAGAAGTTCCTGCAGGTCAAGGAGTCTACACTTGGATTGATTATAATAACAACGAAATAAAGGAATTAAATGAATTTGAAATTGCATTATACAATGATCAAGCTTCCTACATAAAAGTATTTACTCCTAATAATAATTACATTAAAATATACCAATTTCAGTTTAATCAAAACCTCAATCTCAATCTCAAGAGAATTATTAAATCTGATGATGGCATAAGTAAATTTCTGAGTAAATTCTTTAATCAAACAGCATTAAACACACAGAAAAAAATCAATGAGTTTGATTTTAACACACTTATTAATCCATTGGTTAATGTAGATGACCCAATGATTCAACAAATGTCTAACTCAGTTAGAAATAGTCTGTTTTTCAATAGATCAAGTCCAAAGTACAGCTTAGAATATGTAAGACAACTATATGCCAATAAAATATTATTAATCAATGGTACTGATTATCGATCCACCAATAAAGAACAGTTTAAATTAAGATGGAATATTAATAAATTAGTTATGGTAAACTCAGAACTGAATTTCAATTTAAAACAGAACTCATCTACTTATGCAAGTTCAAGAAATTACCACATTACAGAACAAGAAAACACACATCAAATTTCCTACCAACCTAATACATTATTTAGATTGAGCTTAAAAGGAAGATACAGTGAAAAAAAGAATACTATTGAATTTGGAGATGAAAAAGCTTACTTAACTGAAGTTGGATTTGAGGTGAGGAAAAGTAAGCAAAATAGTGGTTTAATTAATGCGGCTTTTAATGTATTAAACATAAATTATAAAGGGAATAGCAATAGCGCCATCGGCTATGAAATGTTAGAAGGTCTACAGCCAGGCACCAATTTTACATGGCAAATAAACATTCAGAAAAAAATGGCTAATAATATACAGTTGACCTTAAATTATAATGGCAGAAAATCTGTAGATGTTAAAACCATCCATACTGGTGGGGTTCAATTAAGAGCGTTCTTTTAATCCAACTTTAGAACTGCTAAAAAAGCTTCTTGAGGAACTTCAACTCTACCCACCTGTCTCATTCTTTTTTTACCAGCTTTCTGTTTTTCTAATAATTTTCTTTTTCTAGTAATGTCACCACCATAACATTTAGCTGTAACATCTTTTCTAAGTGCCTTAATCGTTTCTCTTGCCACAATTTTTGCACCAATTGCCGCTTGAACTGGAATTTCAAATTGTTGTCTTGGAATTAGCTCCTTTAATTTCAAGCATATTTTTTTACCAAGAGTAAAAGCATTACTTCTATGCACAAGAGCAGATAAAGCATCCACTTGTTCAGCATTAAGTAAAATATCTAACTTGATTAAATCAGACTTTTTATAATCTGTAGGTGAGTAATCAAATGAGGCATAGCCTCTACTAACGGATTTTAAACGATCATAAAAGTCAAATACTATTTCAGATAAGGGCATTAAAAATGAAAGTTCAACTCTATCTTGTGTTAGATAAACTTGATTGGTAAGTTCGCCCCTTTTTTCGATACATAAATTCATTACAGCACCAACAAATTCGGATTTTGTTATAACTTGAGCTTTTATGTATGGCTCTTCAATCCAATCAATTTTAGATGGTTCCGGCAATTCTGAAGGGTTATTTACAATAATTTCTTCCAAATCTTTTTTCATATAAATGCGATAAGAAACGTTGGGAACAGTTGTAATAACTGTCATATTAAACTCTCTTTCTAATCGTTCTTGAATAATCTCCATATGGAGCATACCCAAAAATCCACATCTAAACCCAAACCCTAATGCAGCTGAAGACTCAGGTTCAAAAACCAATGAAGCATCGTTCAATTGAAGCTTTTCCATAGAAGCTCTTAGCTCTTCATAATCTTCTGTATCAACTGGGTATATTCCTGCGAATACCATAGGCTTAACATCTTCAAACCCTCTAATTGCACTTTCACATGGATTGGTCATTGTTGTAATGGTGTCACCAACCTTTACTTCATTTGCTTTTTTTATACCACTAATTATGTACCCAACATCACCAGATGCTAATTCTTTTTTTGGATCTAAATCCATTTTTAAAACTCCAATCTCATCAGCGTCATAAGTTTTTCCTGTATTAAAAAATTTAACTTGTTGCCCTTTTTTGATTACGCCATTAAATACCCTAAAGTAGGCAATTATACCTCGAAATGAATTAAATACAGAATCAAAAATCATGGCTTCTAAAGGCGCATTATCTTGACCTTTAGGAGCAGGAATTTTTTCAATAATTGCTTCAAGAATATTATCAACGCCTAAACCTGTTTTTCCACTTGCTGGTATAACATCATCAACGGAACACCCTATTAAATCTATAATTTGATCGGTAACTTCTTCTGGCATAGCACCAGGTAAATCCATCTTGTTAAGAACAGGAATAATTTCTAAATCATTTTCAATAGCTAAGTAAAGATTGGATATAGTTTGCGCTTCTATTCCTTGAGACGCATCAACAATCAAAAGTGCACCCTCACACGCAGCAATAGATCTAGAAACTTCATATGAAAAATCCACATGTCCAGGAGTATCAATTAGATTTAGCTTATAATCCTCTCCGTTAAAAGTATAATCCATTTGTATAGCATGACTTTTAATGGTTATACCTCTTTCTCTTTCCAGGTCCATATCATCAAGAGCTTGTTCTTTCATTTCACGGTCAGATATAGTACCTGTTGTTTGAAGCAGTCTATCTGCTAAAGTACTTTTACCATGATCAATATGAGCTATGATACAAAAATTCCTGATGTTTTTCATAGGCAGCAAATGTAGTACAATAAGTGTTTACAATCGAAAGGAGTAAACAGAATATTTAAAGGACTTATATCAATAATAATAAATTGTTTAACAAAGAATAACCTTTTTAATTAAAATTCGTTTGCTAATGATTTCATTTACATGTTAATTTGCTCACTTTACTATGAAAGTAACTGAATACATACAGAAAAGAAATGATACCATTTTCTCTTTTGAAATTATCCCACCGCTAAAAGGAAAAGG
>CEQI01100509.1_pt1 | contig 14109 bp, 15 predicted proteins | sample 531011 | NCBI WGS metagenome assembly CEQI01 (sample SAMEA2621204, study PRJEB7988) | marine metagenome | biome: marine biome (ENVO:00000447); feature: surface water layer (ENVO:00002042); material: "saline water (ENVO:00002010), including plankton (ENVO:xxxxxxxx)" | depth 5 m
CATTTGGTTTTGGAGACCAACGTTCTACCAACTGAACTAAGGACGCTATAAAATGTATTCTAGCAGTTTTATTACTAAAAAACAAGATTAACTTTTTATTCTTTAGTTAATTTTAAACAAAAAGCAAAGCTAAATTTATATTAGCTTTGCTTTTTGTTTATGCAATAACGTTTACTTTTTTAATTTTACGTGTAATTGATTCAAATTCAACTTTTCCGTCATTTAATGCAAAAAGTGTAAAATCTTTACCGCATCCGACATTATTTCCTGGTTTAAATTTTAGACCACGTTGACGGACAATAATATTCCCTGCAATAACTTCTGCACCACCATAAATTTTTACACCTAAACGGTTTGAATTCGAATCACGTCCGTTTTTTGTACTACCTGCTCCTTTTTTATGTGCCATATTAATCCTTATTAAATTTCAATACTATTAACCATTAATTTGGTTAGTTCTTGACGATGTCCTTTTTTACGACGGTATTTCTTTTTAGTTTTCATTTTGTAAACAATTACTTTTGAACCACGGTAATGTTCAACGACTTGTCCAGAAATTTTACTATTTTCAATGTATGGGTGACCAAATTTCACGTTTCCATCTTTGTTTACTAATAAAACGCGATTGAGGTTGATAGAAGTTCCTGGTTCTGCATCAATTTTATTTATTGCAAAGTGTTGACCTTCTTCAACCCAGACTTGATGTCCACCAATATCTACAATGGCATAATCCATATTTAACTATTTTATCTAGATTTCAATTATATTTTAATATTTATATTAACATAAGTCTTCTTTTTTTGTAAGATTAAATTACAATATTAATTGATAAGTATTATTTAATTTATATAATATCCTCTAATTATCAAGTTTTAAGGAGAATTTTATGTCTCATGCGGTTAAGATTTATGACACATGCATTGGTTGTACACAATGTGTACGTGCATGTCCTACAGATGTTTTAGAAATGGTACCTTGGGATGGTTGTCGCGCAGGTCAAATTGCCTCTGCTCCTCGAACAGAAGATTGTGTAGGTTGTAAGCGTTGTGAAACAGCATGCCCAACTGATTTCTTAAGTGTTCGTGTATATTTAGGTGCAGAAACAACTAGAAGTCTAGGTTTAGCATATTAAAAAATTTGTATTAATATAAATTGTAAATAAATTTTTAAACTTTTAAAAAAGGAATACTTTATGGATAGTCGTCTTATTTTCGTATTTTTCCCTGTTTTAATTGCCGGTTCTTGGGCTTTATATAATGTCGGTCGTTTAGCATTACAACAACTGGCGCGAATTCGTTCAAATTAATTACATTATATAATTAGATAAAAATAATTAGATAAAAGACTACAAATTTTTGTAGTCTTTTATTTTTTTAATAACCATTCATAACCTTTTTCTTCTAATATTAAAGCTAATGAGGCGTCACCGGTTTTAATAATTTTTCCTTCATGCATTATATGGATAAAATCAGGTTTTATATAATCAAGTAATCTTTGATAATGGGTAATCAAAATTAAACTTTTGTCGGGAGTCATAAAGTTATTAATACCTTGTGATAAATTACGCAATGCATCAATATCTAATCCGGAATCAGTTTCATCTAAAATCGCTAAACTTGGGTCTAAAACTGTCATTTGTAAAATTTCATTACGTTTTTTTTCACCACCAGAAAAACCTTCATTAACATTTCGGTTTAAAAAGGTAATGTTTAATGTCGCATCTTTAAGTTTGGTTTGTAAAATTTCAAAAAATTCTATTGGATCAAGTTCTTTTTTACCTAAACTTTTTTGTTTTAAGTTATAAGCAATACGTAAAAACTCTTCATTACTTACACCTGGTATTTCAACAGGGTATTGAAATGCTAAAAATATTCCAAGTTGGGAACGTTCTTCTGGACTTAATTTGTTAATATTTTGATTTTCAAATAAGATATTACCATTGTTTACGGTGTAGGCAGGATGTCCCGTTAATACTTTTGATAATGTACTCTTTCCGGAACCATTTGTACCCATTATGGCATGAATTTCACCTTTTTTTATTTCTAAATTTAAACCTTTTAAGATTTGTGTTTCATTAATTGATGCATGTAAATTTTCAATTTTAAGTCTAGTCATGACTTTATCCTACAGTTCCTTCTAATTTTAAATTTAATAATCGATCTGCTTCAAGAGCAAATTCCATTGGTAATTCAGTAAAAACTTCACGACAGAATCCACTTATAATTAAACTTACAGCTTGTTCAATATCAATACCACGCTGTAAAAAGTAAAAAATTTGTTCTTCTCCAATTTTTGATGTTGAAGCTTCATGTTCAATTTGAGATGTTGAATTTTGAACTTGAATATATGGAAATGTATTTGCTGATGAGTTATCTCCTAGCAGTAACGAATCACATTGGGAATAATTACGAGAACGGTGAGCATTTGGACTAATTCTTACTAATCCACGGTAGCTATTTCGTGATTTACCAGCTGAAATTCCTTTTGAAATAATTCGACTTCGAGTTTCTTTTCCAACATGAAGCATTTTTGTACCAGTATCAGCTTGTTGAAAATTATTTGTTAAGGCAACCGAATAAAATTCACCTTGTGAATTATCGCCCGCTAAGATACAACTTGGATATTTCCATGTTACAGCCGATCCAGTTTCCACTTGAGTCCATGAAATTTTTGAATTTTTACCGGCACAAAGACCACGTTTTGTAACAAAGTTATAGATTCCGCCATTTCCATTTTCATCACCTGCATACCAATTTTGTACAGTTGAATATTTTATGTTTGCATTATCTAATGCAATTAATTCTACGATTGCTGCATGTAATTGATTTGTATCATATTTTGGCGCTGTACAGCCTTCTAGATAACTAACTGAGCTATTTTCTTCTGCAATAATTAACGTACGTTCAAATTGCCCGCTTTCTTCATCGTTAATTCTAAAGTATGTCGATAATTCTAATGGACATTTTACATTTTTGGGTATGTAACAAAATGAACCATCGGTAAATACTGCTGAATTTAAGGCTGTAAAAAAGTTATCTCCACTTGGGATTACACTTCCAAGATAGGTTTGAATTAACTCAGGGTAGAGTTTAATAGCTTCTGAAATAGAACAAAAAATTACGCCTGATTTTGCTAATTCATCTTTGAAAGTTGTTCCAATCGAAACACTATCAAAAACAGCATCAACCGCCACATTTGATAACTTTTTTTGTTCTGTTAATGAAATTCCTAGTTTTTCAAACGCATGTAATAACTCAGGGTCAACTTCACTTAAATCATTTAATTTTTTCTTTTTTTTTGGTGCAGAATAGTATCTAATACTTTGATAATCAGATTTTTGGTAATTTAGATAGGACCATTCTGGTTCAATCATTTTTTTCCATTTTTTAAATGCTTTTAAGCGAAATTCAAGCATGAAAGATGGTTCTTGTTTCTTTTCTGAAATTAAGTGAATTATTTCTTCATCTAACCCTTTTCGTATTGTTTCAATTTCAATATTTGTTTTAAATCCATATTTATAGGGTTGATTTACTAAATTTTCAAGTTTTGTATCAGTTTTATTCATATATTTCGATTAATTGTTTTTATTTATTTTAGTATCATATCATTTACGTTTTATAAAGTTATAAAGGTTTAATATTTATTCTTGACATTCTTACGTTTGTTAAGTAAGTTCAATGTGGAGTCAAGAATTTAGTTTTTTTCATTATCCTCAGTAGCTCAGTGGTAGAGCGTTCGGCTGTTAACCGAATGGTCGTTGGTTCAAGTCCAACCTGGGGAGCTTTTATAAATTTTATTGTATCAAGTCAAGTGATTTCATTTGACTTGACTTGCTTTTTTAAAGATCTAAAAATCCTTTACCCTCATCTTCTTTTCTACCTGTATGATATTGAATTGCATCATGAATGAATGGGAAATTGGTTTCCCGACCCAAAATTGTCGCACTAATTCCTAATATTAAAATACTTAAATTTACAGAATATAAGGTAATTCCTATAAATTCCATTAAACTAGTTGCCGCACTTCGTTCTGTAAACAATGCATAAATATGAAATTGAAAACCAAACATGGCATATAAAAGGATAGCTTGAATATAGTGGTATCGAATAAAAAATTTAAATTTAGTTTTATTACGCCCAACTCCATAGAAAAATAATAAGAATATTCCTAAACCTACTAGACCGCTGTATGCACTTGTAATACTTGAAACGGTAATAATAATTGGTTTAATCAGTGCTCCAATTTGTTGCCCGCTCATGTTTGGAAATACACGTTTAAAAAATTCAACTGGGGGATCATATGTAGGATACATACTTGAGTACATACTAGTCATTTCTAATGTTGCCCAAGCATACGATATAAGGGTAAAACCTCTTTCAATTATTGTAACAATACCTTTCTTCTTTTTTTGACGAGTTCTGTAGTTTATATATTGAAGGCCAATTTCAAATAAAATTACTCCTAAAATAAGAGCACAAATTATAGTATATAAGCTATTTATACTATTACTTTGAGAATTGTTAAGAATTTCATTAACACCATTTGCTGTGTCAATTTCTTTGAATTTAATTGCATTTAATGCAGTTAAACCACTTTTTAATAATGGAATTATTAATATTGCGAGTAATGTAAAAATTAAGGGGTCGCGTACTCTCCAAACCCCTAATTCAACCCAATTTGCAAGATATTCTATAAAAACACGAATTTTATCAATTAAGCGGATTGGGAACGTGAACAATTTATCAATAATACTCATAATTTTAAATTTTTAAAGTTAAGGAATAAAAGAAATTATAAAACATTTTAGGGGACAGATAATTGACAACCATATATACTCTATTGACAAGGCATCAAAAATTTAGAATTATAGCTAATTTATGTATATATGTAATCTAAGTCTTAAAAGTATACTTCATTTTTTTAGATTATGTGTAAAACCAGCTTATTAAACTATTTTTTATTTAAGGAATACATTTAAACATTTATGTATGTCCTTATTTTAATTTAAATAATAAAATATTTCCCTGATATTATGTTTAACTTTTTTAATTCTCTAAATAGAGATAATTTATCTGATATTAAGGAAACTGTTAACAAAATTAATTCTTTAGAAGAAAAAGTTTCCTCATTAAGTGAGCGTGAAATAAAAGAACGCATCAATAGTTTGATTCAACAATATCAAGTTGAACAAAAGTTTGATAATATTCTCTGTGAAAGTTTTGCATTAACACGTGAAGCAAGTAAACGTGTGTTGGGATTAAGACATTTTGATACCCAATTAATGGGGGGTATAGTTTTACATAATGGCCAAATTGCGGAAATGAAAACAGGTGAAGGTAAAACATTAGTAGGTACATTACCCGTTGTTCTTAATGCTTTAGCATTAAAAGGCGTGCATGTTGTAACTGTAAATGATTATTTAGCGAAACGTGACAAACAATGGATGAGTCAATTATATCGTTATTTAGGTCTTTCAGTAGGTTTAATTCAAGAAAATATGACTTCTCAAGAACGTCGAAAAAATTATGCCGCAGATATTACGTATGTGACAAATAGTGAACTCGCATTTGATTATTTACGTGATAATATGGCAAGTTCTGTTGAAGAATTAGTTCTACGTGATTTTAATTATTGTATTATTGATGAGGTTGATTCCATTCTTATTGATGAGGCTCGAACACCATTAATTATTTCTGGAAATTTAGATACCCCAATTGAAAAATATGTTATGGCGGATGAAGTAACAAAATACTTAGATCCGACTCTTCATTATAAAGTTGATGAAAAAGCAAAAAATATTACATTAACCGATCGAGGTATCAAACAAGTTGAAACACTTTTAAATGTACCTAATCTTTATGAGATAAATGATCCTTGGATTCCGTTTATTAATAATGCGATTAAAGCTAAAGTTTTATTTATTAAAGATACTAATTACATTGTCCGAGATAATGAAATTGTTATTATTGATGAATTTACCGGTCGTATTATGGCAGACCGTCGTTGGGGCGATGGTTTACATCAAGCCGTAGAAGCTAAAGAGCGTGTTCCTATTAAAAAAGGTTCCGAAACATTAGGTTCTATAACTTATCAAAATTTCTTTTTAGCTTACCCAAAACTTGCGGGTATGACGGGAACTATTAAGACTGCCGAAGCGGAGATTGAAAAAATTTATAAACGTGAAGTTCTTGTTTTACCAACAGCAAAAAAATTAATTCGTGATGATTTATCTGATTTAGTTTATAAAGATGAATTTACGAAATGGAAATTTATTGCAGTTCAGTGTGATGAGTACTATCGTTTTTTCCGTCGTCCAGTTTTAATTGGTACTACGAGTATTGAAAAATCTGAAATTATTTCACAATTATTAACAGGTCGAGGAATTCCACATCGTTTATTAAATGCTAAACCTGATAATGTAAAACGCGAATCAGAAATTATTGCTCAAGCTGGACGACTTGGTGCGGTTACAGTGGCAACTAATATGGCGGGACGAGGTACTGATATTTTATTAGGGGGAAATCCTGATTTTCAAACTCGTCAACAGATTTTTTCGTTCTTAAAATATCTAGGAAATGCGAAATCATATCCTTTTACGAATTCTACCTGGAATGAAATAAAAGTTAAATTATTAACGTTTGAAAATAATTCTGATAAGAAACAATTTATTCTTCAAACGTTAGAGAATATGCAATATTTTAATGCTTTAAAGGTATTAATAAAACTTTATAATCAAAATACTTTGCCTTTAGAACAGTTTAATGAAGATTGTCAAATTTTAACAAGTAGTACTACTGATCAAATTGATTCAATTATTGTTAATATTAAAGAAAATGGATATGTAAACACAAATAATTCGATTGATTTATTAATTAATACTTTGTATTCCTACTTTTACCCGATTAATAAGAAAACTTGTGATAAGGAAAAACTTGTCGTTCAAAAATTAGGTGGATTGTATGTTATTGGTACGGAACGTCATGAATCTCGACGAATTGATAATCAATTACGTGGTCGTGCGGGTCGTCAAGGGGATCCGGGAACTTCACGTTTTATTATTAGTTTAGACGATAATTTATTTAGAATATTTGGTGGGGACCAAATTAAAAAAATGATGAGTCGTCTTCAACTAGATGATGATACGCCTTTAGAAGCAGATTTTTTAACAAAAACATTAGATTCTGCACAAACTAAAGTTGAAGATTACTATTATGATTCACGAAAACGACTTTTTGATTATGATGATGTAATTAATACTCAACGTTTATCAATTTATCGTGAACGTAAAGCAATTTTACAATATAGCAGTGTTCGATCAGAAATGATGGCTTATGGTGAAGATTTAATTTGTACTTTAGCACGTGAATTAAAACGCATTGCTTTACAAGATGAACGTACGACCTTTATGCAACTTAATAAAGAAATTTCATATTTATTAGGTCTTTCTTATTTATTTTTAGATTATCAAGAAGTTCAAAATTTAACTCTCGAGCAAATTACACAACTTTTATTAAATCAATTTTGGTTAACATATGATCTAAAAGAAGCTGAATTTGAAACTGCGACACCTGGTTTAATTCGTTTATTAGAAAAATCTGTACTTTTAAATCAAATTGATTTGGGTTGGAAAACACATTTACAGAAGGCCGATATTTTAAGAGAAACAATCGGTTGGCGAGGGTACGGGCAACTTGATCCGTTACGCGAGTATAAAACCGAAGGATTTAATTTATTTGTTGAAACAATTCGTGAAATCAAATATAATTCAGTATATGATATTCTGAAATCTCAGTTCCCATAAAATTGAGGCTCTTAGAAAAAATAAAATAATAAATAATTTTAAAAAGGATAAGATTTATGAGTAAGCGAACATTAGGAGGTACAAACCGAAAAGCTATCCGTGTTTCTGGTTTTCGTGCTCGTATGAAAACACATAGTGGGAAAAAAATTATTCGTGCTCGTCGTAAAAAAGGGCGTAAAAATTTAAGTATTTAATTAAGAAAATTGAAAAATTAATGAGTTTTAGTAAAGAATTAAACCTATTGCTAAAAGCTCGATATCCAGTCTTATATATCTCAACGTTTGAGGAAGATCGTGTTGAATATACGATTCGAAAAGCTATTAAATCGACTAGTAATAAAGCTATTTATACATGGGATTTTGTTGAAGGATATAAAACTAACCCAAATAACCCTCGTTTTGCTGCAAAAAATCCATTGCAAGCATTAGAGTTAGTTGAAAAATTAACTGCCGATACACCCGCAATTTTCATACTAAAAGATTTTAATAAATTTTTAAATGATATTTCAATTTCTCGAAAATTACGTAATTTAGTTAGGATTCTTAAAACGCAACCAAAAAGTTTAATTATTGTTGCAACAGAATTAGATATTCCGAAAGAACTATCCGATTTAATTACAGTTTTAGAATTTACGTTACCAACAAGTAGTGAGATAAAAAAAGAACTTTTAAGATTATTTGAATCTTTAAATAATGATATTGATCCAAAGTTTTTAGAAATCCTTATTCGTGCTTGCCAAGGTTTATCAATCGAGAAAATTCGTCGGGTTTTGTCCAAATCAATTGCACAATATGGAAGCATAAATAATGCAACTGTTAATTTGATTTTGATTGAAAAACGTCAAATTATTAGTCAAACTGAAATTTTACAATTTCAAGATACAACAAGCCAATTTACAGATATCGGTGGTCTTGAAACTTTAAAAAAATGGTTAGATACACGTAAAGAATCGTTTAGTGAAAAAGCTAAAATTTACGGCTTGCCTGCACCACGTGGTTTATTATTGGCGGGGATTCAAGGTACGGGAAAATCTTTAACCGCAAAAGCAATTGCAAATGAATGGCAACTTCCTCTTTTACGCTTAGACATTGGACGTTTATTTGGTGGAATTGTTGGTGAATCCGAAAGTCGTGTTCGACAAATGATTCAACTATCAGAAGCTCTTGCACCATGTGTATTATGGATTGATGAAATTGATAAAGCTTTTTCTGAACAAACAAAAGGTGGTGATAGTGGCACAACAAACCGTGTTTTAGGTACTTTTATTACTTGGCTTTCAGAAAAAAAATCACAAGTTTTTATTGTAGCAACTGCAAATAATTTATCTGTTTTACCTCTTGAAATTATCCGTAAAGGACGATTTGATGAAATATTTTTTGTTGGACTTCCTCTTTTAGAAGAACGTAAACAAATATTTGAAGTTTTTTTAAAACGTCTCCGTCCAACGCAATTAAGTTCATTTAATTTAACTCTATTATCAAAAAAATCAGAAGAGTTTTCAGGTGCAGAAATTGAACAAGCAATTATTGAAGGTATGCTAATTGCTTTTAATGAAAAACGGGAATTTACAACTGAAGATATTTTAATTGGATTAAGTCAAATTATTCCCCTTTCTCAAATTGAACCGGAACGTACTAAACAACTTCAAGATTGGGTAATTTCTGGACGTATTCGTCTAGCTACTTAAAAAATAGAGTAACCAAATATTTTTATGAAATTAAAATTTTTAAAATCTTTTGCTCAATTAAATATTGCTATTTTACTTTTACTTATAATTGCCGGGTTTAGTATTTTAGGAACTATTATTGAGCAAGATCAAACTAATCAATATTATCAACAAACTTATCCTGAATTATTATTACCTGTAAATATAAGTTTAGGACAAATTTTATTAGTATTGGGTTTAGATCATATTTATAAAACTTGGTGGTTTTTAGGTCTTTTATTTTTATTTGGAACTTGTTTAAGTAGTTGTACATTTATTCAACAATTACCAGCTTTAAAGGTAGCACGCCGTTATAGCTTTAAAACAACAAACCGTGAGTTTAAAAGACAAGAATATGAAACAATCTTAAATACTAAATATTTTGTAACGTGTTTAAATAATTTTAAACAAAAAAATTATACAATCTTTCAACAACAACAGATTATTTACACCTATAAAGGAATATTAGGACGATTTGCACCAATTATTGTTCATATTTCAATGTTATTAATTTTACTGGGTAATACAATTGCCGCTTGGGGTAGCTTTAACGCTCAAGAGTTAATTCCAAAAGGCGAAATTTTTCAAGTTCAAAATACCATTAGTAAAAGTTGGTTCACTAAAATCCCTGATTATCCCATTCGGGTAAATGATTTTTGGATTGAATATGGTCCAACAAATAATATAAAACAATTTTATTCAGATTTATCTGTTTTAAATGATAATGGTACAGAGCTCAGTCGCAAAACAATTTCTGTAAATTTTCCATTACGTTTTAAGAATTTAACTCTTTATCAAACAGATTGGAATGCTATTGGTCTACGAATCAAATTAAATAATCAGCAATATCAATTACCTTTAGTTTCATTAACTAAAGCAAAAAATTTATGGGTTGCATGGATTCCTATCTCTGAAACAGAGCAAACAGGCTTCACCTTTATTGCTAATACTTTAAATGGAACATTTTCTCTTTATAATGAAAATGGAACATTTTTAGGAATCTATAATTGTGGTGAAAAAATTTTACCAAATTTAAGTATTTTAGAAATTATTACAGAAACAGGATTACAAATAAAAACGGATCCTGGTATACCACTAATCTATTTTGGATTTGGATTACTCATGATAAGTAGTTTAATCAGCTATTTATCATTCACTCAATTTTGGTTAACAAAAAGGAATCAAAAAATATTTATTGGAGGAACCTCAAATCGGGCAAAATTAAATTTACGTTTAGAATTCTTAAATTTAACCGTTCCTTATCTTTTTAAAAATTAAAAAAATGGCTCATTTCTTTAGATATAAAAGAAAAACCATAAAATTTTTATTAGAACCTCAAAAATAGATTACAATAACTGTATAATACTTATTAAAAAAATAGGATATTAAAAATGGTAACATTCTTAGTTTTCTTACTAGTACTATTCTCATTTGCACTTGTAATTGGTGTACCGGTAGTTGTAGCATCACCAGGTGAATGGGAAACATCAAAAAGTAATATTTTTGGTTTGGGTGCCGCATGGAGTGGACTTGTTTTAGTAACAGGATTAATCGCGAGTAGTAATTAAGTGATATAAAATAAATTCTAATGCAAGTAAGATTTTCCTTAAAAATAAGGAAAATCATACTTGCATTAATTACATTTATAGCTTACAGTATATTGTATAAACCTAATTTTGGGGCGTCGCCAAGTGGTAAGGCAGCGGACTTTGACTCCGCCATTCGCAGGTTCGAATCCTTCCGCCCCAGTAATACTAAAAATTTATCCTTATGACAGTAAAAATACAATTTATTCGTGGTATTAACGAACCCGTAATTCCAGAAATTAGATTAACAAAATCAAATAATGCCAGTACTGGAACTGCTATTTTTCAATTTAAAAATCCAAAAATTTTTCTGGAAGAAGTTAATGTAAAAAAAACGATCACAGGGATGTATTTAATTGATAGTGAAGGTATAATTATAACAAAACGCTTAATTACTTATTTTATAAACGGAAAACCAGAAATTTTAGAAGCGATTTATATAATTCGAAATACACTAGAGTGGGAACGACTAACACGCTTTTTAACCCGACTTAGTGAATCAAATAATTTAACGTTTATTCAATCAGAAAAAAATTAAGATAAATAAAAAATATGTATATTTCAACAAATTGGCTAAAAAGCTTTATTAATTTAGAAAAAATAGAAATTAAAAATAAACAAACTTCGATAGAATCAGAAAGATTATTATCATATTCGCAATTCCCAACTGAATTATTAACCTTAACTGGATTTGAAGTTGAAGATATTACAACCGAAACATACGAAAATAAAACCGATCTTATAGTTGAGATTGATACAACTCCAAATCGATCTGATGTAAATAATATGGTTGGATTTAGTCGTGAAATTTCAAGTTTAATGAATTTTCCATTACCTACAAAACCTTTTTTTAAAGAAAAAAAGAATATTCCAACTCACTTAAAATTCAGCACCGAGCAAAATACTACCATCAACCAAACTTCAAATGAATTTGTAACGAGTCTTTTTTTCCATCAAATGGAAAATATTAAAGTTAACGATTCACCTACATGGTTAAAACAACGTTTATTAAGTAATAACATGAATCCTATAAATAATGTTGTAGACCTAACAAATTATAGTATTATTGAATGGGGCCAACCTCTCCATATTTATGATTTTGACAAAATAAAAAACTTAACAAAACAAAATTCGGAAAAAATTAAACTGGGTTTAAGACCTGGTTATAAAGATGAAAAATTCTTAGCACTAGATGATATTACATATATCTTAAACGAAAAAAATTATGTTATTACAGCAAATGATATTGCAATCTCAATTGCCGGCGTAATTGGTGGTAAAACTACAGCCATAGATGAAACAACAACAAATATTGTTTTAGAATGCGGTAATTTTAACTCTAAAAAAGTCCGACAATCATCCCGCAAGTTAGGTATTAACACTGATGCATCAAGCTATTTTGGTAAAGGAGTTGCTCACACCACATCAAATTTAGCATTCCAACATACGATAAAACTTTTACAATTACTTTGTCATGGAAATAGTATTATTTCCTCAACCATTTTCTATTCTCAAGCAAAATTCATAAATAGAACACTAACTTTAAATTTTGCAAATGTATGTGAAACACTAGGTGAAATTTATGATGTAAAAGCAAAACAAACTCGAACATTAACAGCATCAGAAATCTTAACATGTTTAAACCGTTTAAATTTTACCGTAGATCAAATAACTGATTCTAATTGTACACTTCAAATTCCAGAATATCGAAGTCATGATATTGAGTATGAAATTGATATTATTGAAGAAATTGGACGAATTTATGGATTTAATAATTTCATACCACGCTTACCAACAACATATCGTTTAGGAAAAATTTCCTATGAACAACAATTAATCAATAATTTTCAAAAATTATTAATAAATCAAGGTTTTAATGAACTGATTCACTATTCTTTAAATTCTGGTAATTTACCCAATAAAATTAAATTATTTAATCCATTAGGTGTTGAATATTCGGCTCTACGTTCAACATTAATGTTTAATCTACTGGATAGTGCAATATATAACACAAATCAACGAAACTCAAGTTTATCGGGATTCGAAATAGGCCGTGTTTTTAATTATAAAAAAAATGCTGAATATACACTTTTAGCAGGTATATTTGGTGGTTCTGCATATAAAACAGAGTGGAATAAACCATTACAAACTCTTTCATGGTATGAAGCAAAAAACACCATCATTACGTTATTTAACAATATGAATATAAATAATGTAAATTGGTCTCAACTTACTCAAAATCTCGGACCCCAATTTCATCCCGGGCGTAGCGCACTGTTACATTATAAACATAAAGAAATTGGAACATTTACACAAATAAACCCACTTTATGCGAAACAAAATAATTTATCGCGTTCAATATATCTATTTGAAATAAATGTAACTTATTTAAGTCAATTACACGTAAACCAAGCACAAAAATATAAAAATTTCTCAACTTATCCCAAAATTAACAAAGATATTTCACTTGAAGTATCAACAAATTTAACAAATACACAACTTTTAACTTTAATTAAACAAATTATTAAAATAAAAAAGACTGAAGAGTTAAAAATTTCAGTTAAATTGTTCGATAATTATGGACAAAAAGAAAATAATAATAAACGAATTTTAGGATATACTTTAACCTATCAATCAAATACAAGAACCTTATTAAAAGGTGAAATTGATACATTAACACAAGAAATTGTAGACACTCTTGAATCAAAATTAAAGTAAAGTATAAATTATTTTCATCGTATAAAAATTACGATGAAAATAAACTCTAAAATGAGGGCGAATGACGGGACTTGAACCCGCGAATGTTGGAATCACAACCCAATGCCTTAACCACTTGGCTACATCCGCCTGATACGATTGTACATATATATATTATAATAAAAAACTCTCAAAATAGCAACTATCGAAAAAAAAAGTTTTAATATATTTAACAACTTTACATTACCTTTTTTTTAAGTTACTATAAAGATTAAAGGGCTTATCGTCTAACGGATTAGGACAAAAACCTTCTAAGTTTT
>CEQI01063350.1_pt1 | contig 14002 bp, 14 predicted proteins | sample 531011 | NCBI WGS metagenome assembly CEQI01 (sample SAMEA2621204, study PRJEB7988) | marine metagenome | biome: marine biome (ENVO:00000447); feature: surface water layer (ENVO:00002042); material: "saline water (ENVO:00002010), including plankton (ENVO:xxxxxxxx)" | depth 5 m
GTGAAGTCCTGTTTGACAATAAATCGGGTGGTGCATTTAGATTTCTTCTATGATTTTCAATCATGTATTTAATTTTATCAATAATTTCAGGGTAATCCTCTGCAATATTATATTTTTCAGAGATATCTTCGTTTAGATTAAACAATAAGGGTTTCTTTAAAATTTTTTTCTGATTCTTTTTTATATAGTCTTTTGCATCATAATATTTGCTTACTCCATAGTCATATGCGCCTTCAGTTATAAAATGTGCTTTATATTCATTAAGCCTCACTGCATAAATTTCTCTTTCTCTATAAAACAGAATGGATTTTCTTTTGTGTGGTTCATGATTAATTAATGTGTTTTTTAAACTTATTCCATCAATTATCCTATCATTTGGAATTTTGATTCCTGCAAAATCTAAAAGAGTAGGAAACAAATCCATTGTTGAACCTAAATCACTTATAGTACCTTTTTTTATTGTTCCTCCCCAAAAAAGACCAGGAACTCTTTGACCCCCTTCCCATGTAGTGCCTTTCCCATCTCTAAGTGGTCCTGCCGATCCTCCATGTGTATCAAAAGGCAACCAGGGTCCATTGTCTGATGTAAAAACTACTACAGTATTGTTATGAAGATTTTCATTAATGAGTTTTTTCATGATTCTGCCCATACTGTAATCAATTTCTTCAATTACATCTCCATATAATCCTGATTTACTTTTTCCATAAAAATCTTTGGATGCAAAAAGTGGTGTGTGAGGCATGCTATGAGCCAGATAAACAAAGAAGTTATCTGATTTATTTTTATCTATAAAATCAATTGTTTTTTCTGTAAATCTTTTTGTTATTGTTCTTTGGTCTGCAGGTCTTTCAATGATTTCAGTATTCTCTATAATTGGAACATTATAATTGTTAGAATTTATGTCTTCTGAATCATATTGCTTCCAATAATTATTTCCTGGGCAACAAGTGACACCATTAATCGTATTCATATCATTTGAATAGGGAATTCCATAATAATAATCAAATCCATGATTAATGGGTAAATATTTTTCCTTATGACCCAAATGCCACTTACCAATTGCAGCAGTTTTATATCCGTTTTCTCTTAGTTTTTCAGCAATTGTTATTTCTGTTGACGGCAGTCCAAAATCTGAGTCAGGAAATAGTACTCTCTGCTCTTTTCCAATCATACCATTTCTAATTGGTAATCGACCTGTTAATAGTGCTGCCCTGCTTGGTGTGCAGACACTTGAAGCTGAATAAAATTGTGTCCATTTCTGTCCCTCATTAGCCATAATATCAAGATTTGGGGTCTTTATGGTTGGATGGCCATATGATGCAGTGTCACCATATCCCATATCATCAACAAAAACAATAATAAAGTTTTTGGTTTCCAAAGTTGATTCACAAGAAATTAGAAGTATGGTTAGAAAAAGAATTATTTTTTTCATTTTTAAAAAAAAATATTTATTTGTCAATATAGTTATTACATTCTCAATTTTCAACTGTCATAATTGTTGAATTATAAATTATTATAAATTTTTATCGCTTAATTCCAATTAGAGATTTATTTCAACTACATTTAAAAAAATTTTAATTATGAAAAAACTAAACATTAAATATTTTATCGCCTTTTCCGTATTACTTTTTATAGGTTGTGATGCACCAACTGTTGGATATAATACATATGATTGGGGTAAAGATTATAAATTTTCATTAGGAACTGATGAAAGTATTGAAACCGCTATGGCTTTCAATAATGCATGGTATACAAGAGATTTTGAGACCATGAATGAATTATCTGCTGATTCGATTAGGTTCTATGGTGGGGATGGTATTTTAAGAAACTTAGATTGGGTACAAGATGCTTCACTTAGAAGAGACTCTGTAAGAGCGGCTAACGGAGCCACATTGGATACAGAACTCAAGCATGTTTATTCCTTAGTCATTAATCCAGAAAGTGGATATGAAATTGTAAAAACACATTTTGTATATACATTCAAAGATTCACTAGAAAATGTCAACAATTGGAGACAATTTGAAACATTTATTGTAAAGGATGGGAAAATCGAAAGATGGTCGGGATCCGGTCAAGATATCGTTGAAAAAACAGAATAAATTATAATATGAAAAATTCAATTTTAATTACGTTAAGTATATTTTTATTTTTTACTTCTTGTGGTGATATTCCTTTTGATACATCTGAGAGAGCTGGATTGATGATGGCAACAGATGAGAAAACAATAATTATTGAAAATCTTGCTAAAGCCTACACGGAAGGAAATTTTGATATGGCCAAAGATTATTTTGCAGAGGATGGAGTTCATTATGTTAATAATGATGAATACACAAATGATGAAATAATTGCTGGTTATAATTTTCATTCAATGCTTTATGATGAAATGGAACATTTAACACCATGGGTAACTACTATGTATTACAATGATGGTAGTATTTACACAAATCAATGGGCCGAATGGACAGGAAAATCAAAAATTACAGGAGAGGTACAAACAAATAATTTCCATTGCTGGTGGAAGTGGGAAGACGATAAAATCGTTTCTACTGCCTGCTATTTTGATACTACTGATATAGATAAGGAAGCAGCTTTGTACGCTGAACAAAGTCAGTAAAAATTTATTATTTCAAAATAAGGGAATCTAAAATTTAGGTTCCCTTTTTTTATATCTTACCCACAACTGATATCCGATTTTAGCATTATTTATATCAGTTTATTTAAATTATCATATTTATATTTATAAACTAAAATTAAAACATGAAATATACAATTGAAATGATTGGATGGGAGTATCACATTCAAACTAAAAGTTTGGATGCAGAACAATCAGAACAAGCAAGGTGGGATATTGATAATATCTCCGAATTAGCAGATTTGCATCTTAATGGTGAAGCTGATTTTGAAATCTGTGCTCTTGATAACAGTGGAAATGGTCCATTATCCCTGACTGTGTATGATGAGAATAATAAAATTGCCTTGGAACTTGAGGCTAAAGATTTTACACATTATTCAGAAATTGACGAGTTATGTGAAAAAGATTGGGATAAAGATGTAGAAATAAACCCAAATTCAGATGATTATGAGAATACATTATATCTTGAGAAAGATTACAGTGGTTCAGTTTTTTATTATGAAGTTGAGAGTGATGAAGTCCCTACAAAAGATGACTTTTTGTATTCTTCTTTATGTATAATAACTCCAAATGGTGATATTGATCTAATTGGTAAATTAATCTTTAAACCGAATGCTCTTAAAGGTGAACTAGACGGTGACGGTATCCCTAACTACTTAGATCTTGAAAGTGGCAAACACAAAGGAACATATATGAATCTATTCACCTCTGATGGTGAAAATATTGAAATAAATGATTGATAAGCTCAAAACATCTAGAGTTATCTTTCCATAATTATGTTCTTTTTCATAAAAATTATTGTAAGACATAATTAATATTTTTCTAATAGTTTATGAAAATTTTCTATAAAATCATCCATCGTTAAATTTTTAAAATTATGAATTGAAGGGTACATTATTTCTTTTTCATTAGATATATAATTAAGATCTTTTAAATTTAAAACATCGTGGCATAGTTCGTGGAAAATCAAATAATATTTTTGGGGTTTTGTAAAATTATTCCAACTTCTTTCATTTAATACAATATCAATAATATTATCATTATTAGCTCCTAATGAAAATCCGTGATAATGTGATGTGTCTTTAAATGAATCTAGTGGCTCTAACCTAATATTAATTTTATTGGGGCGAATCTTATTTATTCCAAATGTCTCTAACTCTCTATAAAATTTATCAATAAATTCATTAAAATTATCATTATTATATATTTTTTCACTTCCAGGATAATTATACTGTTCTTCAAATAAAATTGAATTAGTAATTAATGAAAAAATATATTTGTGTTTTTCAAAGTTATCTTTTGTGGTCATACCGTTAATTACAATAATTCTATCTTCATAATAAATAGACCAAGCTAAATTTCTCATTGTTATTTTTTGATCAAGAATTTTTTTTTCTAAATCAAAAACATATTCAATTGCTGGATATCTGTCAATGTCTGTAAATCTACTTGAGATTAATTCACCTCCATACTCCTTCACAAGTTCACTCGCAATCAAATTAGAACTTTCGCTAAATATATACTCTCTTACTTCATTTCTACTAAAAAAAAGGGGTAATTCACTGATGACAAATGAGTAAACTAAGTTTTCATCTCTATTATTATATTTAGCTACAACATTGGGTCTATCTCCTTCCAATTTCTCAAAACCTAATGGGTCTTTTATTTTGATATTTACGCCTTTAGCTTTTGGGTGTGACTTATAGCTAATGTAATCTCCTAATGAATTTAATTTAGGCAAATTAAAATCCCTGTAAGAAATTGTAACACCTTTGACTAAACCTCCATCTCTAAAATAATTATACATTAAGTTAATTTGTTCTTTTGAGTACAATTTTTTGAGATCTAAAGAAAGAGTATTTAATAATTGTGTTTTAATATCTTCAAATGGGATCCAACCTTCAGGAACTTGATATGTATATATAATTGTTCGACCCATTGCAGAAACATTTTGTAATGTAACATTTGTTCCAGGCATTGTATATGGCAATTCCTCATTAATCTTTTCAGCAAATTCTTTTATTTGTTCTGTTGAAGTAGTTTGACCAAAAGAAACAAGTGGAATAAGTAATAATAATATTAAGGTTAGTTTTTTCATTATGCTGATATTTTTATGTTTTCAATGTCACCTATTTTTACAATAATACTTTAAATTCTGCCTTTAATCATATAAACACTATCACCCCCAGGCAAAAACATACTTTTTTAATCCCCTTTTGTGACCTCGGCAGGATTCAAACCTGCAACCTTCTGAGCCGTAATCAGATGCTCTATTCAGTTAAGCTACGAGGCCGTTACAGATATAAAAGGACAAATAAAACGCCCTCTCGCTTTTCTATGTACCACATCTCGTACCACACAATACATATTTTAGCCCTGTTTTGATGCGAATTTATTACATTTATCTTAATGAAAGCAATTCAAAAAGTAATAATCATAATATCTCTTAGTGTTATAGCTCAACTAATGATAGATGCAAGAGATTTGAGTTGGAATGATAATTCCTCATATCACAGTATCCCGAGTACAATTGGAACTTTCATAGGAGGTTTACTTTTTGGTTTAATAGTAGCTCTTGTATTATCATCAATTTATTGGTTAATTAAAGGGTTTAAGAAGGATAAAATGTGGGATATATTTTATAAAGCTAACCTTTGTTTTTGGGTGTTGTTTATCTTTCTTCAAGGGTATTATCTTTCTCAATGAATATTATAAATATATATGTATTTTTAGTTAAGGTTAAATGAAAAAACTAACCTTATTATTACTATTTATTTCACTTGCATTTTTTAGTTCAATAAGTGCTCAAAATTTTTCGGGTAGTTGGGGTTATAAAATAGACGGTAAATATATTACACTTTATGGTGATAAAATTGAAAATCAAAATAATGGCGGTCGTTCTGGTACTTTGAAAGTTGCAATTTATGCAACTAACTACGCATACAATGGGGGTTATTTAAATGGTTATTTATTATATGAATACTCTCTTGATCCATTGAATGCTGGGTACTACTATTCTGATGTTTCAAAAACAGGTTGGTGCACATATCCCCCAGGTGGTAGTTACTCGTTAACCATTGCATTGTTAGAATATATTTCTTATGAATATGAAATAGTAGACTACATAACAATGGATGGATATATGTATTTTTAATATATACGATATGAAAAAACTAATTCTACTTTTACTATGAAAAACATTCACTGGGTCAATAAAGTAATAATTATTTGTACAATTATAGTTGCTATTTGTCTTATATACATTCAATTAAATAAATGAAAAAACTGTATGCAATAAAGGGTTTTTTTTACCTCTTTGATGCGAATTTATTACATTTATATAAATGAAAAAATTAATTCTACTATTACAATTTATTATTTTCTTGTCCTGTGATTCAACAAGTGATTTAAAGGTAGATAACGCAATTGAACAAACATTCTCAAATTATGTTGAATATTGGAGTGAAGGAGATTTTGATAAAATAGTAAACGAAATTTATGGAGTTCCCTTTGTATTATATGCCCAAGAGATTACTATGGTTATGAATACAGAAAAAGAGGTTAAAGATTTCTTAATCTCAGCGTTTGAAACCCTAGATTCTAATAATTACGGATATTCAATCAGAAATAAATGGGAGCATTTTAAATCTGATGAAAATCTTTCTATAATTGAAATGAATTTCACTAGATATTTAAAAGACAGTACAATTATGGGTGCTAATCAAAGAAGCACATCATATATATTGAGAAAATATAATGGAAATCACAAAATAATTGGAATGATTCCACATACACCAATAAGTGAATAGAAAATGAAAAAACTAACCTTATTATCTCTTGTTTTATCATTCTTTACCATTACAATTCAATCTCAAAATCCCAAAGAAATTTCAAAATATGTTGTTCTTATCAAAGTCAAAAACTAGTATTTTATGAATATTAAAATAATTATTACGGGAATTTTATTTCTATACCTTTTTGTTACCAATTACATGGGGGCAGTAGGAAGGATAGAAAGAAAAAATCAGTTAACAGGTGAGTATGAGGATTTAGGTCCAGTTAGTGAAAAAGAGGAAATTGCATTTATGGAGGGACGTCACAAGAGATTAGCAATAGTTCAAGCTTTGATTGGATCTTTAATATGGTCAGGGATTGTTTTTGGATTAATGTCCATATTTATATAAATGAATAACCTATATAACTACATTAAAATTAAATTTTGTTATAGGACATATTGGAAGCAGTGGTTGGTATTCATATTTGTAGTTTCCGTAATCGGAATGTTAATATTTTCTGCCTGACTAAATTTATTCTTACAATTAATAACCTTGTAATTAATATAGAACAACTACAAAAAAACTAAAGTTTCAAATTCAAGAATAGAAAGAAAACAAATATTGCGAAATACAAATTAATTGAAAATGTCAGTTCTTTCTCTTTAAATAAAAACTGATATAGAAATTGAGTAAATAAACCTGTTATTAACCAGCCAGTGTAATTTGAAAATGGTACAATTGAGTTTTTAAACTCCCAGAAATCCAGTGTTGGTGCAACTGGTTCAATAAAAAAATCAATTATTAACATTAATACTGAACCTGATAAAATTGCCATAATTTTTTTTCCTTTAAAAATGTAGTTTGAAATACTCCCTGAAATTGTTGTAAGAATCACCCAATTCATTCCAATTAAGAAAGGTACTCCTAGCAACTTTGGTCCAAGGTTTTTTCCATATGAGTATTCACCAAACAATAACCCGTAATTCACTCCCAAAAACTCTACAAATATCCCAGTCCAAAAAATTAAAACTATGCATAACAATTCTCTTTTGTGAAGTTTAATTTGATTCACCATCAGAAGAAGACTGGTGAGAAATAAATTTATTGGTGTAAAAGATGCAAAAAAAATAAAATCATAGAACAATAACCCTAGCAGTCCTGAAATGTGAACCAACCAGATTAAAAATATTGAGAGATATGTTTTATTAATTTTCAATTAAATCTGAAATAATTTTTGAGGATAATATACACAGTGGTATTCCACCGCCAGGATGGACGCTTCCACCAGAGAAAAATACATTCTTTATTTTTTTTGTAAAATTTGGATGCCGAAGAAACGATGAAAACATATCATTACTAGAGGTGCCATATAGAGATCCTAAGTATGAGTTTGTGTTTTTGTCTAAATCAACAGGGCTATAAATTTTTTCTTCAATCAATTTATCATTGATATTTATCTCTAAGATTTTTTCTAATTTTCTAATTATATTTTTTTTCAAAACTTTAATTTCTAAATCCCAGTTTTGATTTGCATTATGAGGAGCATTAACCATAACAAACCAGTTTTCGGAGTTATTTGGTGCATCATTTTTCACATCTTTTGAGGTGATGTTAACGTAAACAGTGGGATCATGATATAATTCTTTTTTTTCAAAAATTGATTTAAACTCGTTCTTATAATCAGATGAAAAAAAGATGTTGTGCAAATCTAAATTTGTATGTGTGTTTTTCATGCACCAATAAAAAATAACTGCAGAACTGGATCTTTCTGACTTTAGAGATGAGTGACTGATTTTATTTCCCAAAAGTTTACTATAGAAATGATGAGTATCTACATTAGAAATTATAAAATCTGCCTCAATAATTTTGTTATTATTTATCTCTATGTATTTAATTTTATCATCATCAATTTTAAGTTTTGTTACCTCATTTTTGAAATTAAATTTAACTCCAATTCTATTTGCTAGATTATATAAACTTTTCGTTATTTCGTGCATCCCGCCAACAGGGATATAGGTGCCATAATGGTTTTCTAAATGTTGAATCAAACTCATCATACCTGGTGTTTTGTATGGGGAGGATCCGTTGTAGGTTGCATATCTGTTAAAGATTTGTACCAGATATTTATTTTTCAATTCTTCACTATTAACTTTATCTAGTGTTTTGTTAATTTGAAAAAAGTTTATTTTAAAAAGCGCTTTTAAAGTATCCTTGTTGAGAAAACTTGATATTTTATGAAGTGATTTTTTTAAGAAAATCTTTTCTGTTAGATTGTATTTTTTCTCAGCTTTTTCCAAGTAATTTTTGACAATTTCAGTTGAGACTTCAAATTTCTTTTCAACCTCTTGAAAAAACTTAGTTTTGTCCGAATATGCTGTGAATTTCTTTCCATCATCCCAAAAGTATTTACAGTGAATTTTTTTCTTCTTATAATTGAAGAAATCCCTTGGATTTTCATTACACATCTCAAAAAGTTCATCAACTAATTGAGGCATTGTAAATAATGATGGTCCAGCATCAAATCTATAATCACCTAATTTAAAAGTACTCAGTTTCCCACCTGGATATTGATTTTTTTCGAATACCTCTACATCAAATCCTCGATTCTTAAGCCTGATTGCTGAACATATGCCTCCTATTCCTGAACCTATAATCGCTACTTTCATATTTAAAATTCTTGCGTTTTGATATCAATTATCTCAAACCTCGCAAAAAGATCTTCGCTGTACCATTTTCTCTTTCTAGTTTTTTCAATAACATCTGAGTGAGCTTTATTTTTATAAGCGAAATCGCTGATTGATTTGTGATTTTTCCAAACACTGGATAAATAAAACCTCCTTTACCTCCCGTCCCTAGCATTTTGTAAAATGATAAATTATCATTTCCTAAAAAATATTTCCTAGATTCGACCATTTGTTTAAATGCCCAAAATCTGTTTGATTCATAGTAAAAAAACGAAATGGAAACTGCCATCAACCAATCATAGCAAAATTAGTGCAATTTTGTCAATTTAAAATATAATATATTTGTCATTCAATTATTTTTTTTGAAAAAAGAGTACGATTTTATTTTTTGTGGATATGGTTTATCTTCCTCTGTTATTCTTTTCAAAATGTCAAAAATAGATTCTTACCTCAATAAGAAAATTTTAATAATTGAAAGCAGAAAAAAAGATATTAATAAAACTTGGTGTTTTTGGGATGTAAATGATTCAAAATGGAATAGTTTTTTAGCTAAAAAGTGGTCAAACATAAAGTTTAAAAACTCTCATCTGAACCTTGATTTTAAATTGGAAAATATGACTTACAATATGATTAAAAGTCATGATTTTTTTAAAACCATTAAGAAAACTATAAAATCCAAAATGAATGTTGAACTTTTGAACGAAGAGGTTTTATCTATTGATTCCCAATCAGAAAAGGTTAAAATAAAAACCACAAATAACTCTTTCTTAGGGAAAAAGGTTTTTAATAGCATCCCGAATTTTTCACCATATAATAAAGATTCAAAACTAAAAATGCTATTACAACACTTTAAGGGTTGGACAATCAAAACAAAAAATAAATGTTTTAATGATAAAGTAGCGACAATCATGGACTTTTCAATAGACCAGAAAAATGAAACACGTTTTTTTTATGTGTTACCCGTTAGTACCAATGAAGCATTAGTTGAATTTACTCTTTTCTCAAAAAAAGAATTAAATGATTCTGAATATGAACAGGAAATTCTAAAATACTTAGATGAAAAAGGTATATCAGATTATAAGGTTATTAGCGATGAAAAAGGTATAATTCCAATGACTTGTTTTGATTATAGAAAATACAATACAAAAAATCTAATAAATATTGGTACCTCGGGAGGTTGGACAAAACCTTCAACAGGATATACTTTTAAATTCATTGATAAAAAATCAAGCAAATTGTTGTCTTTTATGCAAACAAATAATGATTTTAGAAAATTTGAAAAGAAAACAAGATTTTGGTATTATGATCGAATATTTTTAGATGTTTTATACTATCATAATCATCTTGGATCATATTTATTTCAAAGACTTTTTGTAAAAAATAAAATTGAAAGAATTTTTAAATTTTTAGATAATGAATCAAGTTTATTAGATGATATGAGAATTACTTTATCATTTCCAAAAATTCTTTTCACAAAGACCTTTTTTAAAACGTTATTTAAGTATTAGCATCAATCTAAATTGATATATTCTCATTTTAAGACTTTTATAATATTATATTCATAAAAAAAACACCTAAATTTTATCAAATCATTAATTTTTACTATATTTATATAGAGTCCCGTGTAGACTGGGATTTATAATATAGTCGCGGGTGGAGAGAACGCATCCTGAAAAATCGTTACAAATGTTTTAATTGTAAAATGACTGTATGAAAACTTCAAACCTAAATATTCAAAAACAACTAACATACAGAGGTGTTAAATATAACCCTAACAAGATTTCTAGATCAAATAATAAGTCATCTAGCGATTTTGGAGTTTACAGAGGAGTAAAATTCGCTCTATAAACAACTAACTATAATAGATTTTTAGATTAAAAGGCTCTAGATTAGAGCCTTTTTTATTTGGACTCTTTATTATTCTTTAAACATTTTAATAATATAATTGCTGTTTTCAGTTTTGTAGCCACGATACATTCCAGGTGAATTAAATTCCATCATTACTTTACCACTTTTGTCAATTCCGATAACACCACCTGTTGCACCCATTTTTCCAACTTTTTCAAAAATTGAAATTTTGGCAGCTTCCTCCATGGTTTTATTTTGATATTCCATCATTGCGGAAATGTCATAAGCAACTACATTTCTAATAAAATATTCTCCCCATCCTGTTGCAGAGATGCCGCAGGTTTTATTATTGGCATATGTTCCAGCGCCTATGACTGGGACATCTCCAATTCTGTTCCATTTTTTATTCATCATTCCCCCTGTTGAGGTTCCAGCTGTTATATTTCCAGATTTATCCAGAGCAACACATCCCACGGTTCCATATTTATTTTCTTTTATTTTTTTAATTTGTTTTAATTGGTTCTCAGTGATAAAGTAACTATTGGTTACTGTTTCTAATCCATTATATACAGCAAAATTTTCTGCTCCTTTACCTGATAAGAAAACATGTTCAGATTTTTCCAAAACTGCTCTTGCAGCCGAAATCGGGTTTTTTATGGTTTTTAATGTTGCAACCGCACCAGCATTCAGATCATTTCCTGTCATAATAGATGCATCCATTTCAACGATTTCATCATTAGTTAAAACAGAACCTTTACCTGCATTAAATAGTTCAGAGTCCTCAAGTATTTTTATTGTTTTTTCAACCGCATCAATGCTATTACCTCCATTTTCCAGAATAGAATAACCAACTTCTAGTGCCTCTTTTAACTTATCCTCGTATTTTTTTTGTAGTTCTTTGGGTGTGTTCTCTCTTATGACAGTTCCAGCTCCACCATGTATAACAATAGCATAGTTATTAATCGGTTTTTCACAAGAAAAAAAAAGTGGTATCATAATTAATTTTAAATATTTCTTCATAAAGAGTTTTTAGTGATGAAATACCTATATCCAATAATCAACAATTGAAATTTCGTTGCTCTACTTAGGTTAAGTCCCTTTTTTGAGTAGCTAGGTAATAGTATTTTATTAAATTTTGCTAATATTTGATATATATGTTTCATTATTATCGCAATATACAATTCATGTAGTATCTTAGCAAAGTCTATGGTTAATGAGTTTTTATTCTTACTATTAGGTCTTTTAATGTTAATTTTTGGGAGCAACTATTTACTAAAATCGTCCGTAGACTTATCTCTGAAATATAATATTTCTAAAGTAGTTGTTGGATTAACAGTGGTATCAATTGCAACATCAGCACCTGAACTTCTAATTAGCATAAGTTCGGTATTAAAGGACTCAAGTGATATCGCAATTTCTAATGTTATTGGATCAAATATTGCAAATTTTGGTCTTGTTCTAGGTTTGGCTCTTTTCTTCTCTCAAATTAAAATTTCAAAGAATATAATTAATCAAGATTGGAATTTTTTAATGATAGTGAGTGTAATATTTACTTTTTTTGCTCTTTCAAACCAGGAAATAAATAGAGTAGAGGGAGGTATTTTATTTGCCTTATTAATTTGTTCGCTTATTTATGTTTTCAAAACCTCCAATGATAAGAAGTCTGAAAAGGAATTGATTGATAAATCAAATTTTAAACTTATACTAATAATTATATTTTCAAGTCTCATGCTCTATTATGGTTCTGAATTTTTTGTAGAATCATCAATTTATTTTGCTGATTATTTTGGTGTCTCTGAAAGAATCATTGGATTAACAATTGTCGCAATCGGGACTAGTCTTCCGGAAGTTGTTACAACTTTAGTCGCCGTATTTAAGAAAGAGTTGGATATTTCAATTGGAAATATCATCGGGTCAAATATTTTTAACATTTTAGCTGTTGTTGGATTAACATCAATCATTAAACCATTGGAAATTACAAGTAAGACGAATTTTCAGTTTGATATTTCAGTGATGTTTGTTTTTATTTTGCTTCTTTTTCTTTTTTACTCATTATCAAAAACTAAAATTTTAGGCAGACTTAATGGTGTTATTCTGCTATTATCGTTTATAGTGTATTACGTTCTGATACTTTAAAAAAAAACACCCCAAATTTGAGGTGTTTTTTATAATCAAATATGAGTTGAACCTTAAACTTTTGCTGACTTAACAGTTTTGATAATCCTAGCAGCAATTTTGTAAGGATCACCATTTGATGCAGGTCTTCTGTCTTCAAGCCAACCTTTATAACCCTTTTCAACGGTAATGATTGGAATTCTTATCGAAGCTCCTCTGTCAGAAACACCATAACTAAACTCAGTAATGGATTGTGTTTCGTGATCTCCTGTCAATCTTTGGTCATTGAATGCACCATAAACTTCAATATGTTCATTAACAACAGGTCTAAAGGCTTCACAAATTTTTTCATATGTTTCTTTAGATCCGCATGTTCTTAATATACTGTTTGAAAAGTTTGCATGCATTCCTGATCCATTCCAGTCAGTTGCACCAAGCGGTTTAGGATGGTATTCAATTGCAAGACCGTATTCCTCAGCTAATCTTTCAAGAAAATAACGAGCCACCCAAATTTCGTCACCAGCTTTTGCAGCACCTTTAGCAAAAATTTGAAACTCCCATTGACCGGCAGCAACTTCAGCATTAGTACCCTCAATATTGATTCCAGCATCAATACAGATATCTAAATGTCTATCCATTATTTCCCTTCCAAATGCATTTTTACCACCAACTGAACAATAAAATTGCCCTTGTGGTGTCTGATCTTTTGGGAAACCTAATGGTAGATTAGTTTCTGGGTCCCACAAGAAATATTCTTGCTCAAAACCAAACCAAAAATCATCATCATCATCATCAATGGTCGCTCTACCATTTGATTCGTGTGGTGAACCATCAGGACTTAAGACTTCATTCATAACAATAAATCCATTTTTTCTGACTGGGTCAGGATATATAGCTACAGGTTTTAATAAACAATCAGAAGATCCACCTGGTGCTTGTTGAGTCGA
>CEQI01048426.1_pt1 | contig 13794 bp, 18 predicted proteins | sample 531011 | NCBI WGS metagenome assembly CEQI01 (sample SAMEA2621204, study PRJEB7988) | marine metagenome | biome: marine biome (ENVO:00000447); feature: surface water layer (ENVO:00002042); material: "saline water (ENVO:00002010), including plankton (ENVO:xxxxxxxx)" | depth 5 m
CCGTTGAAAGCATAAGACCACACTCTACCTGCAGCTTTAAAATGAGAAGTAGGAAAGTTAAACTTCTCATCTATTGTTGCACCTGTACCCTCTTTAATAATACCAAGTAAAGGTAGTTTTAAATGGTCAGGTTTATCAAAAGGTCCTAGTCCCTGTTCTTTATATATAGCTTCATCCTGAGCTAGTGAGTAGGCTAGTCCCCAACCTAAAGCACCACGTATTGCAAGTTCTCTTGCTGTTCTTTTTTCTTCTGGTCTAAACGGTTTTGATATTAGTGAAAGAGCAGACGCATCAGACATAAACGCAACCGTGTTATTAAAGAATCTACCAAAGGGAACTAACAGACCTAATCCCGGAACTTTACGAGCATCTTCTACAAGTCCTGCAAACTCTCCTAATGTAGTAGTTCTGTTTTTAAAAGATAAAGAGAAGATAGCTCTTTGTGTTTCTTCAGATGCTCTAGCTACGGCTAACTTATACTGTCTTGTGTTCATTAGCTTAGAAGCATTTTTGTCTGTAAAAAACTCTGACCAACTTCTGTTAAACGACAGTCTTAAATTTTTATCAAGTTGATGCACAAACTCTTGAGATTTCGTAAACACATCTTGCATTTTAACTAAGCCTATTGTTTGAGCAAACTCAACAAAGTCATCTGCATAATTACCCACGACAGTTTGATTAGGATTAAAACCCATTTGCTTAACAAGTAGGTCTGTGTCCTCTACACCTCCGGGAATAACTCTTGTTAAAGTTTTTAATAGTTCAGGGTCTTTTGCTGCGATAGACCTAAAGGCATCATACGTCATGTTTGGGTCTAACATATTACGGAGTTTTTGTCTTTGTGACCTAAAGTATGCTCCTGCTACTCTAAAAGATTCTGATGCGTTAGGGTTGTTTAGCAACTTTTGTCTCATACCCCTACCCATAAAACTCAAACCCATACCTATATCTGTAATTGAGTTTAATCCAGTGGCTGCACCCCAACCAACTAAGTTTAGATAAGAGGTGCTAGGTGCAGAAACTAATAATCTTATTATTTTGTTTTGACCTGCTTCTATAGTTTCTTTTTTTGGAATAACACTTCCTATTGCTCCAAAAGTATCGTCAAGTTTACCACCAAATAGACTACCTTTAGGTATGCCTAAGATACTTACTGTACTCTCTGCATTTCTTTGGTCTAATCCTACATCAAAAACAGTATCAGCATAGTCTTTGTATGTTATATTTTCAGGTGCTTTCTCAGGGTCTAACATTTTCTTAGCATCACTAAGAGCTTTAAATTCTTTTCCTGCTCTTGATGCCCACTCAGCTAGTACATTCCCAAAGTCTTCAGGTGTAAATGTACTGAGCTTCTTCTTCCTACCTGTCTCTGCTGATGTATAAACTGTAAACCCAGTAGCCTTTTGAAAGTCTTTTATAAACTTTTTAAAGTCACTTGGGTCTGCAGTTTTTACTACATCTTTTAAAAAGTTACTTACGGTGTCACCTTCAAATCTTTCTCTTATACTAAAACCTTGGTCTAACATGACATGTACAAGACCCACTAGATTCTTTTCATCGTTACCTATTATGAAATCTCTTATAAGAGTATCACCATAATCACCTAGTCGTAAATCTTTACCTGCGTTTACTGCCTTTCTCCAACTCTCTGTACTACCGTTCTCATCTATATGTCTTTTTAAAGAGTCCATTATAGATGCACCACCCCTAATACTTTCACTTAACTTTAGTGGCTCAGGAGCTAAAACATCAGCCATAGGTAAAGCCAAGTCTTCTGTGCCAAACTTATCCGTAAAGTTATAATTTTTTCTAGAAACTTTAAAGCCATCTTTAGTTAACTCTGGCTCGTCTTTGCTAGATACCATTGGTCTACCACCAAGTTTGGAAGCCTTGGCTGCTAGTAGTCCCTGACTTCCACCAAATATAAGAGTTCCAAGCACTGCCATACCTGTTGCATATTCATAGTTAGCTTCCCTTCCTGTAGCTCTTACTAAACCATTCTCATAGGCTAATGCAGTTCCTGCAGAAGCAACACCGTCTACCAATACGTTACCACCTACTTCTTTTAATAACTGTTTTTTGGCAAAGGCTTCATACCCTTTTTTACCCATCTTGGCCGCTCTATTCTTTACAGCCATATCTGTTGTTTCTTTTGCAGCAGATTTCATAGCTGATGCCCACACTTCTGCAGATTCTTTTTTAGCAGTCTCTAATTGTGCTTTAGTTGCTGTTTTTCTAGACACTCCTTGCTTAGTTAAGGATTTTCTAAACTGCTTCATGGCTTCTTTTTGTGCAATGCGAGTGGCTACCTTTGTTGCACCTGAAGCAAAGAATTTACCAACACCAAATCCTATGAGATTAACAGGGTCAAGAACACTCTCTCTAATGTAGTCTCCAAGTATACTCATCTTCTCCCCTACGTCTGTATCACCAAACAAAGTTTCCATACCCTCAAAGATAGTATAAGCTTGACCTGCAACATTCATTGCTTCTTTATCTGCAGGTTTTTCTACATCTAAACTATTTAAAAAAGATAATTCGTTGAATGCACGAACAGTATTGCCACCTACAAAACCACGCATGTTATTCAAATATTTATTTACAAGTTCTTTTCTAGTGAAATTTCTTTCAGGACCTATACCAAATCTAAGTTCCATATAGTTCCTTATAGGTATATAAAACCTATCTTCAACTAAGTCATTAGCTGAATAATTACCTACTTCTAAATTTTGATTGGAGAAGTTAGGTTCTAAATTTGTTGTGGGAATTGGAGAGTCTTCTAAATAAGGATTTTTAGTTTTATTTAATGTCTTATTAGTTGAACTCTCATATGGTTCTGGAGACAGATAAGGATTATCAGACATACTAACCACCATATTTACTTAGTATAAACGCTGCGGCTCCTTTACCAAAGGCTTGGTCAAAAACATCTGTATCTCTAAAATCTAATAGTCTTTGTATTTTATCTTGAGGTATTTGATTTAGTAGTATAGCTTGAAAAGAGGGATTTCTTTGTAACACACCCACGAATTGTGGTGTACCTAAATCCAAAGCTGTCTTGACTGTTTTTAAACCAAATAAATATTTTCCATCTTCATCTGTTAATTCGGTTAACTTAATAAGTTCATTTTTTGCATTCTCTCTTAATGTTTTTATTGTTTCAGCAGTTAGTGGTGTGCCATTTGATAGTTTTCTAAATTCACCATTGGGTTTCTTTAAACCTTTGGTAACAACAGCAGTAATTTCATTGTTTATACCCTGTTCTAAGTAATTATTCTGTGCTTTCATTCTTTCAGATTTAAACTTTTGTATAGGAGCAGTCTCGTAGAGAAACGTACCCTCCTGAATACTTGGTACTTGAGATAACTTTCTTATACCCTCACCATAAACTTTTAAGTCTTTTAAATCTTTTATATTTAGTGAGCCAAAATAGTCTGCTGTTTTTGTATAGTTAGTTTTAGCAGCACCACCAATTTCGAATATGTCTATTGCGTTAACGAACTCTTCACCAGTTAATTCTATACCACCGTTCTCTTTTTCTACAGCCTTTATATATTTGACAAGTTCTGGAGCAGTTGATGGTGCAAACTCTATACCCTGTCTTATCTTAGCTGCTTGTGGTGAATCAACACCTTCTAGTCTAGCGTTTATTATAGCCATACTGTTTCTATATGAGGGTATTTTCTTTATGGAAGCATCTCTTTTTGCTGCTATAGCTATTAGATTCTCCATTCTCTTTTCTAGTTTCTCAGCTAGTTTTGCTTTCTTTTTGTCTACATCTGTTTGATAGTCTAAGATACCTTGATAAAAACCTGACCACATTATTTTACCCTCGCCATTAATCCTTTTGAACCAACCTCATAATCTAAATCATCTTTAGGTTCTTCAATCATTGGTTCTTCTTCAACTACTTCTTCTTCTTCAGTCATCATTGGACTTGTCATCTCTAAATCAGTTTCTACAGGAGCTTGTTTTAGTGCTTCTCTCATAGCTCTAGCACCAGTTCTTTGCTCATCCATTTTAATCTCACGTTTTTTATCTTCAAAACCCTCATCATAATCGACACCAACTGCTTCTAATTCACCCTTTATATACTCATGTATGTGAGGTGCTATAACGATACTTATATCTATACTGTGTATGCCATTCATAACAGCTCTTCTCAAAATACCCTCAGTTATAGTAACGACATCAACATCCAATTCAACTAAATCTATTATTGTTTCTTTAGAATCTTTTCTGTTTAGTCTATTTACATGGTAGTCTAAAGCATCAACAGCATCTGTTATTTGTGGTGGTCTCTCATAGGGTTGAGACTTTGGTGGAGTTCTTAATGACTGTCCGGGAATAGGTCTATCTAAAATCATTACTTTCTTCTCTCTTCTAAAAGTCTTTCGTTATGTTCTTTTATCATGTTAAATGCTTCCTGTAAAGCATTCTCTATGGTGTAAGGCTCTTCATTAGTTTTGTCACCCTTTCTGTTAAACAAAGCTTTTGGTTTAGGTTCTTCTGCCATACCTCTTGAGTTATAGTTTGCCACCCTTTTTTGATACTGTTCTTTATATTTTAAAGTAGAATCTCTCATTCATTATCTCCAAACATCAACTTGATTCATCATCTCCAAATAAACCACCATTTCCAAAAAATAATCTAGCAAATAAGTTAGCCTTTGCTGCACCCTCTGTGGCATCAACTTGTGACATTATACCCTCTAGAGTTTTATCACCTAAAAGAATTTTCATCGCTCTATCTAACGCTGCTTCTGAAGCTGTAAATGCAAAACTCATTAAGTCTCTTTCTCTTTGCCACATAGTATCTATTGCTTTGTTAGTCAAGCCGTTAGTTTCTTTTGCGTACTCAAAAGTAGCTTGATTTTCTGTGGCTGTGTTAATTGTCTCTGTGTCTTGTCTCCACTTTGCATTAGCTTGAGCAATAACTAAATCATTCTCAGCATTAAACTGGTCTCTTGCATTTTGTTGAGCAGTATTAAACTGCTCTGTAGCGTTCTCTTCTCCTGCATTAAACTGTTTGATTGCATTCTTTTGATTAGTATTAAACTGTTTTACCTGTGCTGTTAAGCTTTCATCAAACTGTTCTGCTTGTTGTCTGCTTGTAGCATTAAATTGTAACGCTGAGTTTTCTGATGCTACGTCTGTTAAAATTGCATCAATTTGTTTTTGTGCTTTAAACAAACTTGTTTCTTGTTCATTGTCTAAATTAGCTAAGTCTATCTGTAAAAAATTTCTAGCATTCTCAACTCTAGCTTTGTTTTGATTACTTAAATTTTCTAATTCTAATGCTGATGTAGCTGCGGCTTCTGCTAATACTAAAGCATTCGATGCTTCAAGATTAGCAATGTTAGTAGTCTGTGCTAACTTAGCGTTTTCTAATGCTATCTGTTGTTCAGCAGTAAAGTTAATGTCAGCTATCTCACTAATTCTTGCGGCATTTTTAACCTTAGCTTCAAACGCTTGGTCAAAATCTTGTTGCATAAACTTAGCTCTTTGCTCTGCTTTTAGAACAGCCATCTCTTGTTTGTTGCTTGCATCAATCTGTGCAATAGGTAAAGCAGCTTCCATAGCCGCCTGTATTACTGCCTGTCCTGCAAGTGATGATGCACCAAGTCCTCTAGCTGCTAGAGTCTGCATAGCTTTACGCATACTCCCTGCCGCCCAAGGTGGTGTCTGACCATCATCAAACTCATCCATTAGTGTAGTTAGTTCATCTTTTACGGATGCAGCTTCAACTTCTCCTTCACCAAAAACTTCTTCAACTTTTGCTGTGTCAACTCCTGTTCCTTTTATTAACTCACTCTCTTCAAAGATAGGATTACCTTCTGCATCAAACATAAGATTGCCATCAGCATCTCTTTTCTGTATTTTATCCTGAAGTTTACGTTTGGTTTTATCTGTAAGTTTGTCTATTTGGGCAGCATCGGCATCCTTAATTTTTGATGCCTCTAAATCAGAAACATCTGTCTCATCTTTTGTTTCAGCTTCAATCTTATTTCTAGGAATAGGATTACCCTCAGCATCAAGAATAAGATTACCTTCTGCATCTGTTTCAAATTTTTGGAGGGTTTTAGCGTCTAACTTATCAGTTTCTGCTTTAACATCTGCTTTTGATTTTATAGCTTCAATATCATCTTCGTAGATAGGATTCCCTTCTTCATCAACTACACCCTCAAATATGGGATTGCCCTCTGCATCAAGTACAGGATTGCCCTCAGCATCTACTTTTTGTTTTACTTTCTGTTTAGGAGCAGTTGCCTTTGGAGCATCAGCCTGTTCAATATCAGCATCAGCTACAGTAGTGGTTGTGGCTTTATCAACTGTACCACTAGCCTGACCTGCTTTAGGTTCTGTAAATTTTCCTTCAGGTGAACCTCTAACAAAACCCTCAGGAGGAGTGTATCCCCCTGTTGGAACTGTAACAGTCTCACCTGTTGTAGGATTATAAAATGTTTCCTGAGCCTGAGTAACAGGTCCATCTCCAGCAGGAGGTTTAAATCCTGCATCTGCTGCATCTACTTGCTTATAGTCTCTAGTTACACCTGTACCAATAAGAGTTCCTGTAGCAGTAGGGTCTATTTTTTCTACCTCAGGTTTCTTAAGAGCTTTCGATGGGTCAGTAAAAACATCTCCCATTAACTTCTCTTGACCTTTAGCTAAGTCCTCTTCAGTATATTCTTTTGGTTGTTCATCAGGTTTCTTTTCTTCCTCAGGTACATCACCACCCTCTTGATATCCAACCATACCACCTCTGTTCTTAACAGCTATTGGTATATCTCTAGCATTTATAAAATTAGAGATAGCTCTTTTAGTCCGAGGTCCTGTGTATCCGTGTAGCTTATTTAGTATAGTATAAGCTTCTTGTACTGACATTGCCATTAGTTGTTCCTACTCAATACTCTATCTAGTTTATCTTCAAGTCTATGTAATGCTTCCATTACATGTTGCATCTCGTCTTTTACTTCTGCTCTAGATGCGTAGTCTTCTCGTGTCCTGTTGAGCAATATATCTATACGCTTTATTTCTGCCATCATATTTCTAAATGCCCAAACAGCAGGAGCTATAATAAGCGTCAACACTACGTTCCAAAATATTACTGGGTCTATTTCCATGTTACCTCTTAAAACTGTCATTCAGTGAATCAACTACACTGTCTATGTTAGGTTCAGAACCGTGTGGGTCATATTTGCAACGATACTCATTTGGGCAAGTCCCCTCAACCACTAGGGTATATGTATCGTTTGCTCCTTTGTATAGACAGACCTGCTGTCCGTTCTTGGCTGTTCTTCTTTTGTATCTTCGGCATGTAATATACTTTGGGTCTTCACGTATGCCTTTTCTTACTTCTTGCTCCCATGTCCAGTCACTGAACTTTTTGAGAAAGCAGGTGTAGCAGTTTTTAATATTGTCAGACTGTGCTAGATATATAACTTGTCCACGAACACATAGCCATTCAAAAGTTTGTTGTCCACCTTGTTTACGAACACATTTATCTCTTGTGTGATATCCCCCATCACCACCATCCTCTGTCGAACCCCATAAGGGTAAATACAAACATACCCAAAACACCAATACCAACAACAGAAACCACTGCCAGAGCGACATATGTTATAACCTTTTCTCTAAACACTTGCTTGTCATATACTTCTTTCTGTCTTCTCTTGCGTATCTGCCCTTCCATTGCAAGCAAATCGTCCCATGCCTTGCTTCCGTGGGTGAACATCAAAAACTGTTTTAGCTCATATCTTTGTTCTTCTAACTTCTTTTTAGCAGTAAACGCTTCTATGGCTTCTTGTTCTACACTGCCACCACCAAACACCTTACGTAGCATTGATGGGTTCTTGGCTGACTTGTGTGCGTTGTCTACATCACTGACTGCTCCCATCCATCTTGACAAGTCTTGTGACATTGCTTCAATGTCTCGCCCTGCTTGGAACATACGCTTGATGTTACTAAATGCTGCAGATGCTACGCTAAGACTTGCTGATATGGTAATGGGGTCAAACACGCTAACCCACTACTGCATTTTTAGCGGCTTTTTCTAAAATTTCCTTTGATTGTTGTTCTGATTTATTTATGGATTCGATGAGAACATTTGTAAAATGTGTCAAGGCAGCACTCATCTGGTCAAGTTCAAACTTGTGTGTGTTACTCTTAGACTGCAGACTCTTTATCTGAGCTATAATGTAGTTCTGCTCTTTGTTAAAGTTATCTGTCTTGTAGTCTTTACCATTTATTTGTATTACATTATCCGTCATTCTGCTTCCTTAATAGTTAATGTGCCTTCTTTTACTTGTCTTAGTATTTCTGCGTAGTGTCTGTTGTTTTCTTTTTTAGGAGTCCAATGCACTATTCCATCTATAGTAGCTTTTAATATCTTTGTATTTTCACTACCATCTGGGTTATTAATCTTACTTACCTCTGTTATATTCATTATAATACCTCTTTATATTTCACAATCTGCTGTAGCACCTTCATCCCAAACGGCATAACCTCCTACTCTATAACACTGTGCATAATCAACAGAAATAGTTTGAGCAGTATTGCCTGAGCCAACTCCTGTCATATCAGGGTCATGGTTCATTGTAACTGGAAAAGTCATAGTTGCATAATCTGCAGCACTTGAACTTCCATAACCACCATATTGTATTTCATCAGACTTAAAAAAGTATCTCTGACACTTGGCTAACGTTCTCTGAAAAGGCTCATGCTCAAACTCTGTTGGATTCTGCCCTATCTCTAATTGTAACCCTGTTAGATACCATTCATTGTCTGTGCTATCTGCAAGATTAACTTGACCTACTGCATTATTAGCAGCTGTTACTGATGCCCATGTTGTAGCTAAAGTTCCAGATGAGTTACTAGTATCTGCTGACAACCAAAGATATATTTCTAAACTAGCTTCATTATCATTATCAAAAGCTCCTGAAGTATCAGCAGGAAATGTTATTTTTTTATGCTCCCAAGTATCTGCTGATGATATAGTATAAGATTTGGAAACATGCCTTGTATTATCATTATCTAAAAGTTGTGCAATATAAGTTCCAGTTTTGTTTGACCTAACCCAAAAAGACAAAGCAAAAGGTTTAGCATCAGAAGTTCCTTTTGCGAATCCTTGTAGATTTTGACCTTCCATTTTATGGTGAATATACATAGTACCTGCTGACCCTGTTGCAGTACAATCTAGTTTAAGTGAGTTCCCAAAGCCTTGACCAGATGGAACGCTTGTTGATTGACTCCAAGTCCATGTCCCGGGTACAGCACCACCAAGTCTATGTCTATCTAATACTTTATATCCTGCTCCTGTTATTGAAGCTACAGATGTTGCCCTCTGACTAACGCTCATATCTCCGTTAATTACTAAGTTTCTGTTCACTCCACCACCACCTGCATTGATGTTGCCTATTAAGTTTGCTAATTCTGCTGCTTTGCTCATGCTAAATCTCCACACATTACACCAGAAGATATATTACAATCTTCTAATGCTCCATCATGACATGCCCCTGTATTTAAAAATGCTTCAGATGTACTTGTACCTCTTATAAAAAAAGCATATCTATTACTATTACCTGAACCACTTGAAGCATCAGTTTCACTAGCACAGGCTGCACCTGACATTGTTGTAGTTGCTCTAAAAGCACTTGTTATACTTATTGTTTGTCTACCTGCCGCTGTATCTGCATGACTTGATACATTTAAACTATCATTATTAGTTCCGTTATCTGCTACATTTAACCACAGTTTAGATAGCCCTTGCTGTAAATTAGTTGTGGTGCTATTCCCTTCGGCTGTCACAACGATTGACCCTGCTGTGGTTACACCTGTTAATGTATTTATTTTAAGTGTTGATGCCATTACTTAGACTCCAATGCTTTTACTTTAGTTTCTAGTGTCTCTATTTTAGCTATGGCTTCTTGTAATGCTTTAGTTAATACTGCTGTAAGATGTTGATAAGCTAAAGTTTTTTGTTCAACTCCGTCTGGATTTGTCCCTGTTGTAACTACTTCTGGAATATGAGACTCAACTTCCTGTGCTATAAAGCCTATCTTTTCTTTATTATCTGCTTTCATTTTATATTTTCTAGGCTTTAATGCTTTAACTGTATCTATGCTATAAGTAATATCAACTATATCTTTTTTTAACTTTTCATCAGACGCATCTGTAAAAGCACCACTAGAATTAATCACACATTCGTTTGACCCATTCCAAAATTGTAATTGGTCATTGGATGTATTCCAGTACATCCTTCTATATTCATTAGCACTTGTACCTTCGCCTACAGAAACACCATCATCTTCGACATTTAATCTACCTCCCATGTCTAAAGTAAGACCTACAAACATATCACCATTACTATTTAATCTAGCTTTTTCAGCACCTGCAATATTTAATTTAATCATATCATTAGTTGAAAGGTCAATACCTGAGTCATTATCTCCCCCTGCATTGACGATTGTATCTACTTTAATTTCACTTGCCATTATGCTAAATCTCCTGCCCAAACCCAATCAGTTTTATCAGAGTCTTGTACACCTCCATCAGAACGCTGTCTTGACTCCCCATTAAAATGAGTTGTTGCTATATCATCGTTGAAAAAAGGTATACATACTTCAGAGCTAATATTACAAACATCTCCTATTGCTGCGTAAGTTGCATTGCTAAAAGGATTGGTGTGGTTAAAAGTGTAATCTCCCGGACCATTATCTGTAGCAGTGCTTTGATTAAAAGAATCTCTAGTTACTAAAGGAGAAACATTACCCTTCATATTAATCCAACATTTAAGTAGTCCTTGTTGCAGGTTCGTAGTTTTTGATGTACCTTCACCTAAGACATTTATACTGCCACCTGTGGTGCTACCTTTTAAATTATCTACTCTAAGTTCACTTGTCATAATATTGTATAAAATCCATTAACTGTTAGCGTTGCTGATGCACCGACTGTTATAGGTCCTGCTGACAGTGCATTAGTTGTGCTACTGATTGTTATGTCAGTGCTGATTGTCTGACCATTGGTTCGTATGATGCTGTCGTTGCCCAAGAAAGGATAGCGTGTGTCAGACTCAGACTTAGTGTAGCTGTTGGCTATAGAGAAAGCATCATACACGATTATCTCCACTACATCGTTAGCTGATGCTCCTGTAACCAACACGACTGATGTACCTGATGTAGAGGTATAGTCAGTTGCAGGTTTAAGCAAAATTCCATTCTGATATACGTCTACATAAGCACCATCTGCATATGTTAGTGTAAGTGCATTGGCATCTGAGCCACTAAAGGTTGTCTGCCCTGCTGTTGCTTGGTAGATAAACCTGTTACGAACCCCTTGGTGGGGTGCTTTTCCTATGTATGGCATTATGCGTACTCCTCTATTATGATAGCACCGTTATAACCTGCACCACCTTCCATTTCAGAGCCACCACCTTGACGCATACCTCCACCGCCGCCACCACCAAAACCTGTGGCATCATCACCATCTCTATCTCCTCCGTCTGTTCTTCCTCTCATTCGTGAACTACCAAAGCCTAGAGGATTAGGAGCGCCAACACCGGGTTTTTTATCAGTGGATGAGCTACTGTTTCCAAATCCATTTTCTCCTGTTAAGCCATTTAATAACAAAATTTTATAAGTGTAGCTTTTATCTGTCCAACTTACTGAACCTCCACTACCACCTGTAAGTGAGCTACCTGCACTACCACCACCTGCTGTAATTATTGCTGTAGTTGAAACTTCAAACTTAGTATCTTCACCATCAGATTGACCAGATTCATTTAAAACACCATCTCCTAAAATAAAATTTAATGTTGTAGCATTTCCATTATCTGTAGCAAAATTAGAATCTGTTACATCAAGAAGAAACTTAACATACGCACCTGAACCACCACCTGCTGCTCCAAAATGAGGATTATGTGTTCTTGCACCCTGCCCTCCTCCACCAAATAATTGTATTATGCAATAATTAGTAGAGTTGTTTAGAGTGTGAGTAGTGTATGCTGTATCCCAAGTACCTCCGTCTGGAACTGAATTACTATTATTACCTGCTGACTTACCCATAAAAGTGTTAGTAGCAATATAAGTTCTATTACCAGATAAGGCTAAAGGAAAACCTAGTGCGTTATTAATAACTTTAGTTAAAGCCATTTACTTACCTCATGCGTATGGGCTGTCACCTAAAATGCTTGTATCCCAAGCGGCTTTTAGTTTAGCTATTGTGTCTGCATCAGCTATAGCTTTTGCAGCAGGGGCATCTCTGAGCTTCTTCTTTTTAGCAGCAGAAGCATCTTTTGCTGAAGCATCATTAGCTTCAAGTGCTTTCATATAGACTACATCTTCCTCTTCAAGTAAAGGTTTTCGCACTTCCCTAATTTTATTTTTAAAGATAACTTTAGAAGCAGTTATGTCCTCAGTCATAACACTACCACTAAGTTTCCAAGCATCTCTAAAATGTCTGTCGGATGGCAGAGTTACGCTTGAAGTAGCCACTGTTACACCATCCTTATCAGTTACATATGTTTTTGCCATTTAGTTTCCTCCTAATTTAAGCAGCAATTTTCCAAGCATTTCGCCATGTACGATGTTGTGGCAGTTGCTCTTTCCTACATATGACAAGTCTAGGTTTATTAGACTTCTCATACTCTCTCCATACCCTTTCAGGTATATCTTTCATTATTAAGTATTCTATTGCTTCACTTTCTGTCATAGCCTTTACTGGCTCAGTGTTATGCAACAGATATCCTCGTGTATGTTTTTTAAAGTCAGGCTGTGCTTCGTCCTTCTTGAGTTCCCAATATACCCACACAGGTGGTAGTATGCCACCGTTCAATGCACACGCCATCCAGTTAGGGTCAGGGTGTGTTACCTTTGCAGGTTCATCTAGGTTGTCAGGGTCTTCCCACACAATGCAGAACTCAGTTCTGTGTGGCTCTAGGTTTTCTTTTGCCCATCCTAGTCTATCCCATAAATGTGTGTCTTTAAATTCTGGTGTCTTCATGCTAAGTCTCCTGCAAAAGCTGCAGCACAAACAGTATCAGATAAACCGTGGCTGTCAGTATAAGAAAATTGTGAACAAGCTGTAGTTGTTAAGTCTTGGGGAGCAATCATTGTATGACCATAGTTACCATCATTAGGAATGGCTATATAGGTATCATCGGCTATGTACGGATTAGTGTGAGTATAGTCAACGCTACCTGTTCCTCCATCTACTACAGTGCTTAAATTAAAGGTATCGCCAACAGAATTATCTGAATGATTAAATTTAGTACAGAAACCTTTTATTAATCCCTTTTGAATAGGTGTAGTAACAACATTCCCTGCACCTGCAACAATAGTGATGTTGTTCTTTCCGTCTTTTCCCTCTAGGGCATTTGCTCTTAGTGTACTCATGCTAAGTCTCCGAATAAAGACATGTTGTAAAATGTTCCACTACCATCTTCATCATCTACCCAATCTCCCTCACCATCTGTGTAACCTGAACGAACTTCTACAGCACCAGTTGCCCTACTTGTAACAGACTGCATCCTACAACTAGCTGCACTGTTACCTTGATTTGCATTTGCTACATTACTCATTACAGCTATATAATTGGCATTACCCATTGGATTAGTTAAGTTTATTCCGTGGTCACCTGTTGCGTCATCATCTAAAGTAGAAATGTTTAGATTATCAATATTAGATGCAACGGTGACTAGACAATTAATCCACGCTTTACACAACCCCTGCTGTAAGTTGGTAGTTGTAGAGTTACCCTCTCCTGTGACGGCAATAGACCCTGCTGTTGATGTGCCTGT
>CEQI01065432.1_pt1 | contig 13581 bp, 10 predicted proteins | sample 531011 | NCBI WGS metagenome assembly CEQI01 (sample SAMEA2621204, study PRJEB7988) | marine metagenome | biome: marine biome (ENVO:00000447); feature: surface water layer (ENVO:00002042); material: "saline water (ENVO:00002010), including plankton (ENVO:xxxxxxxx)" | depth 5 m
GCCGGCTTGTTTGTTGCTTTTGGCGTATATTTATTTCAGTCTCAAGATTTAATGGTAGGCGGCGCGGCAGGTTTAGCGCTGCTGGGAACTTATGCCGTGGATATGGATTTCGGCGTGTTATTCTTCTTGATTAACTTACCGTTCTACACGCTGGCGTGGACGCAAATTAGCAAGCGTTTCACGATCAACACTTTTATTTCTGTGACAACGGTCTCTGTACTAACTGAGCAAATTCCTGCGTTTGTAGATATTAGCCACGTGAACCCTATCTTCGCTGCAGTTTTTGGCGGTATTTTGATTGGGGTGGGTATGCTAATGATGTTTCGCCATAGTTCTAGCCTTGGCGGCGTGGGCATCATGGCATTCTACTTACAGCAGCGCTTCAATATCAGAGCAGGCACTTTCCAGTTAACAGTAGATAGCTGCATTTTACTTAGCGCTTTACTTTTCATTGAGTGGCCCTTGGTACTTATCTCTATTTTAGCGGCGTTCTGTTTGAATATGGTTATTTCTTTGAACCATAGACCAGAACGATATTTTCCAGGAGAGGGCGAAGCTGCATCAAAAAAAGATGAAGTGAAACGAGCAGAAAACCAACCTGACAGCGCGCTAGACAACAACTTAAATAGCGCCTTAGACAGCGAGCTTCGCGCACAAAACGGCTAATTTAAACGTTTCCTACTTTTTGCGATGCAACAAATGGAAAGCCCGGTTAGGTACAACCTAACCGGGCTTTCTTGTATCTCTTATTTGTATCCCTAGACGCCTACAACAAACCTATTGCTTCTTCTGAACAGGCCTTGACGGTCGACTTACTACTCCACGATTCACTCTTGGACGAGAAAACGAAGTACGCATACAAACCTCACTTATGAGTTGTTGCTCAGTACAGTTGGAGGCGAAACATTCACCGCAATCCCGCAACCAAGCCAACACAGTATAGGCTTAAATTAGGGGTAAAAGTCTCATTCTTTTGATGAATAGTGCTTCATTAAAAGTTATATAGTGTTGGCAGCCATTGAAAACTAAAGATATTTTACAATGCGAGGTACCCGTTGAGATACGCGGGTCATTAATTCGTAGTCGATGGTGTCTGCATTATCTGCCACTTCCTGAATTGAGATGTTCTGTCCCCACAGCTCAACTTCATCGCCCACAGCTACGTTGTCGATATGGGTAACATCTATGGTGATCATGTCCATAGAGACCCGGCCAGCCAAGTAGGCACGCTTACCTCGAATCATTACGGGCGTACCGTTTTTACAGTGTCTTGGATAGCCATCGGCGTAGCCAATGCCTACGGTTGCAATTTTGCTTGGCTGGCTTGCTACCCAAGTTTGACCGTACCCAATGCCTTCGCCAGCCGTTACTGTTCTAACAGCGAGTACACTAGAGCGAAGTGTCATGGCTGGGTAGATTTCAACATCAACATTTTGCGATGTAGATACGGCGCCGCCATACACACCTACGCCTAAACGGTTCCAGGCATTTCGACTAGCAGGCCAATTAACTGTAGCGGGAGAGTTAGCTACGCTGGTCGGTAATCCTAACTTATCAACAACTTGCGTAAATGCCGCCAATTGCGATTTGGTAAAACTATTATCAACATCGTCTGCACAAGCAAAATGGGTAGCAATTACCGTTTGTTCGCTCAATAGGTGGCGATACCTACTAGTAATACTTTCAATATCAGAAAGAGCAAAACCCAAACGGTGCATACCGCTGTCAACTTTAAGCCAAATGTGCGGGCGTTTTTGTTCAGGACACTGCTCTAACCAAGCAAGCTGTTCTTCGCAATGCATTACCAATATGCAATTGTGCTGAAAAGCCATTTGGCATTCTTTTGCCTGATGCGCGCCTTCCAACACAACTATAGGCGCGCTAATTCCTGCGTCGCGAAGCGCAATGGCCTCTTCGATAATCGCCACAGCAAAACGCGAAGATACATGCTGAAGAATACGCGCAACGTTTACTGCTCCATGACCATAGGCATCAGCTTTTACCACCGCCATTGACTGGCTTGATGGCGCTAAAGCAGCAAGGGCTTTGAAGTTATGTAAAAGGGCGTCAGCATGAATGATAGCTTGCGTTTGTCGGCTCACAGAAAAACACGTTCCTTAAATGTTTAATGGTATGAACATAGAAAGACAAAGTGTACCACGATAAGTGCATTTGGGGCGCGGGATTAATATTGAAAAAGCTACCGTCTAGCGCGTGGTTTCTTATACCATAAAATACCGTTATGCTTTGTGCATACTGGTTATCACAATTTCGTTGCCTCAAGGTTTTTCATGTCTTCGCACAATTCATCTACTTCAAAGTCGCCATCAGATATTCATACTGACACAAAAGCCGCGGGTAAAAAGCCCACCGTTAATGAGTTAGCCCAGTCACTAAATAAAATTGTGTCAGAGGGCAGAAACCCAGATACCTTGGATATAGACACGCTTACTACCGAAGGCATTCTTACACGTATTAACAACGAAGATGCAAAAGTTGCAAACGCAGTTGCCCAGCAAATACCACAAATAGCAAAGGCAGTGGATGCTGCAACGAATAGCATAAAAAGCGGTGGTAGACTTATTTATGTAGGCGCGGGAACCAGCGGCAGGCTGGGTATTCTAGATGCGGTTGAATGCAGACCTACCTTTAGCGTACCTGATAAACTTGTCGTTGGCGTGATAGCAGGCGGAGAAAAGGCCATTCAGCACGCCGTAGAAGGCGCTGAAGATGACTTTGACGCAGGGCGCACTGATCTTGAAAACATTGCCCTTCACAAAAACGATACGGTAGTTGGCATTTCAGCAAGTGGTCGTACGCCCTATGTAAGTGGGGCACTGGAATATGCCCATTCGCTGGGCTGCTTTACAGGGGCAATAGCGTGCAGCCCTAACGCCGCTATTTTCACAAATGCTGATGTAGCCATATGCCCTATTGTTGGTCCAGAAGCGCTGACCGGCAGTACACGCATGAAGTCGGGCACTGCACAAAAGCTAATTTTAAATATGATTAGCACTAGCACCATGATTAGATTGGGGAAAACCTATCAAAACTTAATGGTAGACGTCAACGCCACCAATGAAAAACTAAAAGCCCGTGCTCTTCGCATTGTTATGCAGGCTACCGAATGTAGTGAAGACGTTGCTTTAGCCGCGCTTAGGGCGTGCAACAACAAAGCGAAAGTGGCTATTTTGATGGTATTAACAGGGCAAACTGCCGAGCAGGCCGCCGCTCAGCTAGACGCTAACGGTGGGTATTTACGCACTGCGGTAAACGAAAGCAAATAATTACGGTGTAATACTATTGTGAAAGTTGTCAGCCCAGTAAAAACAGATAAAACTTTTAGACGCGCTATACCGAGGGCGTGTTTTATCGTGCTTTCTTCCCTAATAGTTTGTCTGACACTCGCAAGCTGTTCAACAACGAGCTTGTCTACTCATGTATATACAAGCCCAAATAATGACGCCAGCGCTCGCCCCCCTACTGTCGATACAGAGCAGTCTTACCCAAATTCTGAACAGGTCGCTGTAGGCGCTGAGCGGATGATTTTGGGCGCTGAGCGCTTTGCAAACTACCTACCTTTGTTAGAAGGAAAGCGGGTTAGTTTAGTGGTTAATCAGAGCGCATTGGTTGCCTTCGATAACATTATGACTCCCGCCCCCTCTCCAACGCCTGCACTTAAGGAGGGAGGCGCTAGTAAGGGCTCGACAACGCATTTGAATGAAAATGATGCAGATAAACGCTACCGCCACCTGCTTGATGCCTTATTACACCGCAATGTGAATGTGGTGAGTGTGATGTCACCTGAGCACGGATTTAGGGGGGATAGAGGCGCAGGCGAAAAAATAAATAGCGATGTTGACGCGCAGACGGGCTTGCCGATTCATTCTCTTTACGGCGCCACTAAAAAGCCAACGCCTGACATGCTGCAAGGTGTGGATGTCATAATCTTCGACATTCAGGATGTGGGCGTACGTTTTTACACGTATTTAAGTACCTTACACTATGTGATGGAAGCCGCGTTTGCGAAAGGCATTCACGTTATTGTGCTCGATCGGCCAAACCCTAACGGCAGCTATGTTGACGGCCCAGTGCTAAAGTCAGAATTTTCGTCTTTTATAGGAAAGCACCCTATTCCTGTATTACACGGTATGACCTTGGGCGAACTTGCGCGAATGATGGTTGGAGAGCAGTGGCTGGATATTGATGCAAACAGTTATGACAATGCCAAGCTGACTGTAGTGCCCATAAAGAATTATAAACGCGACACCCCGTATTCGCTGCCAGTAGCGCCAAGCCCTAATTTACCCAATGAATTGTCGATACGTCTTTACCCTACCCTGTGCTTTTTTGAAGGCACTGATGTGAGTATAGGTCGCGGCACGGACTTTCCTTTTCAGCTGATTGGTCACCCTGAGGTAAAGTTTGGCAATACCCCAATTCAGGTAAAAGCGAATAGTGCAGCCCCTCACCCTAAACATGAAAATTCGATACTGCAGGCAAGCGTACTTGCGCAAGCCGATTTTACAACTCCGGAGCTTACAGGCGCTGAAGTTAGCAAACCAGATACCTCTAACGCAAAGGTAGCAGAAAAAGGATTCTCATCCATTCGCGGTTTAGATGTCGCAACATTGTTAGACGCGTATTCCCGTTTTTCACAATACAATGACCGCGCACGCACTAATGACATGGCTGAAGAAATCTTCTTTACCCGGCCTGAGTTCTTCGACAAATTGGCTGGAACTGATGAGTTAAGAGCTCAAATTCAGGCAGGTAAAACACCTGCAGAAATTAAACAAAGCTGGCAACAGGATTTAGCTATCTTCAAGAAGAAAAGAAAAGCCTACCTTCTATACGAGGACATTTATTGAGGCTAGCCCTGGCTCATTTGCGTAGATATTTGGAGAAGCCTCACACCGGAGAGTGGAGATAACTACTGGACGTTAGAATCACAAACCCAATACGTTAGTTACCACTCACATACAACCTAGCACTCCATTTAAAAAGAAGCTTAAAAGTTAGCAAATACTAACCTTCTTCTGTTTTAGTTTGTACTAGCGTGGCAAGCTGAGATTCGGCAGTAGCTTTTTGATGCTTAAGCTTCTCTTTAACATCACCATCACTGTCTGCGATTTTTGCATCGATATCTGCAATAGTCTGCATTAGTGTTTCCTTGCTTTTCTCTTTCTGTTCAGCTTCTTCTGCCTTGTCAAAAATAACGTCCTCTGGTGTTGACTCCTCTTGAGAAGTTTTGCCTGGTGATTTAGCAATCATTTTTAAACCATCCGGCTGAGGTCGTTGATTCATGAAGCTTGGAGAAACTATTTCAATATCGGCATTATGCAATGCGTCCAATACAGCTTTGTGAAGCCGTGAACGAGCACTTAATAAGCTTTTCACTTCAGTAAGTAAACCTGAAATGCGGTAGCTTACTGAAAAGTCACCTAACCCAATAACCTGTACAAAGGGTTCTGTCAGCTCTGCATTCTTTGCCGCAATAAGCAGATGCTTTTCAATGACACTGTGGTGAAGATCATAGCCTAAACTAATGTCCACACTCACAATTGCACCAGAAGCGCGGGTAACTGTAACGGGCGAGTTCACCATCAAGGTATTGGCGAACGCTATGAGTTCTCTGCTCTCGGTTTGCAATTCAACATCAAGTAGGCCCATTTCGGTAACACGTCCGCTGTAACCTTCTACCTTAATGAAGTCACCCACTTTAAATGGGCGATTTACACGAAGCACGATACCCGCCATTAAATTGCCTACCATTGTGGTGGAAGAAAACGCAATTACACCTGAAATTAATACCCCAATAAGCGCAATAACCTGATTGCGTGTGCTTTCACTCACCGGCAAAGCCATTGCAATTACTACCGCGCCTACGATAGTAAGCACTAACATGCCTACTTGACGAGGTAATTTCTGTTCACTGGTAAGATGGCTTTGCTTGGCCAACAACAGGTAGTGCAGCGCGGTAAGGGTACCGATCACTAACACCACGGCAATAAGGAGTGGTGCAAAAGGTAGAAGCGCATTTAGAACAGTATCTATAAATGATACTTGCGCTGAGCCTAATGAGTTTTCTGTGTCCACCTTGCTTCCTTTTTATTTATTATCATTTTTGCTTTAATGACACGGGTGAGCGCCCTTCTGCAAGTGCGTTACCGGTTAGTATGTCAGCCAATGCGTTTAAACTATAACTCGTAACTTGTTGATTTTCTTCATTGCCTTGAGCATTTACGCTAACTGCGTAATTGAACGTAGCAATAGCAATGTCTGCAAACGCTTCCACCTTATTTGCTTCATAGGGCATACGCAATGGTGCAAAAACCACAGTTTTATTTTGTGCCTTCGCCGCCACCATAACCTTTTTGCTAAAGGCCATTACCTCAGACTCACTGGCGCGGCGCTTTACATGCTCTGGTAAATCAAACCCACCTAGTTCGTAATTTGCATGGAGCGGGCTAATATTGCCAACCACAAGCACATCGGCTTGTTTTAGTAAGTTCATCGCTAATTGGGTTTTCGGCAATGCGGTTAACGGCAAACACGCAAACTCTAAAGGCTTATCCGCAGCGTTACGTTTAGAACGAGTAAGTGCACTCTCAAATGCCAAACACCTTGCCGCATCCGGCATTAGTGCCAACCAACGCGTTGACGTTATCGGTAACTTTTCCTTGCCAAAAAGTAGCGAAACCGACGCCCTAGAAAGCGCTTTCTCTATTTGAATTCCTCTGTTTTTCAGGCTGTTCGCATTGACTACTGACGCGTTTTCTTTTGCTTCTTTAAGCCACCACGCCATCGGTTTAGAAGTAAAGTTTTGCAACGCAAACCTTTGTTTTGCCTTGATAATACGGTTATAAGATGATTTAAAGAAAGCGCTTTCCAAAATCGTATTGGTGGAACTCTTTATTGGCTTTTCTGATGCGCCTTTAGCCATTCGCGTAGCAGCATTATCGAGGAAGTCTGCAAACGCTTTTATATCGGCGTGGTTTCTTATGGTAAAGGGCATAAGCGCAACATCTGCTCCCGCGCTGAAAGCTCGAACCAAAGCTTCTTCGTTTGAGAAAAATTGCGAAATACCCGCCATGTCTAATGCGTCAGTAACGATGAGGCCTTGATAGCCCAATTGGTTGCGAAGCAAATTAGTTAATATTTTCTTCGACAACGTAGCAGGAACAATTTGCGGCTTTCCGTGTTTGTCTATTATCGTAGTGTCATCTAGTGACGGGTATTGAATGTGTGCACTCATTACCATTGCTGGCGGCGTTTCGCTATTAATAATATTAGCAAAAGGAAGAATGTCACCGGCCATAGCCTGCGTTTTAGTATGTGTTACCTGCGGCAAGCCACTATGGCTGTCTACATGTGTGTCACCATGGCCTGGGAAGTGTTTAATCGCCCCTATAACGCCCTCACTTTGCATGGCCCCCACAAATGCTTGTCCAAGTGAGGCCACCTGCTCAGGAGTTTCTGAAAAGCTGCGAACGTTTATAACTGGGTTCTTTGGCTCGCTATTTACATCAATTGAGGGCGCGAAATTAGTATTAATTCCTAACGGTAGCAGTGTTTGACCGATGTGTGACGCAACGCTTTGGGCAAATGCACTGCCCCGCTGATAAAAGGTAGCGCCAATTGCCATGTTACCCGCAAACGGCGTGAGCATATCTGAAGGTAACCTTGCAACTCGCCCCCCTTCTTGGTCGACAGCGATAAACAGCGGTTGCCGACCCGCTTTTACCATATGCTGCTGCATGGTGTAATTCAGTGTAATTAATTGCTCTGTGTTTAAAATATTTTCGGAAAACAAAATAACGCCACCAATATTGTGCGTACTTAGCACATTTAAAAGTGACGGCGGAATAACAGTCATGGGCGTGCGGCAGCGGGATGACGGCGTGTTGTCTTCACAGAAATAGCGAAAATCCAAAATGATTTTTTGCCCCAGCATGCTTTTTAATGCGCTAACAGTTTCGGCATCAACCTTTGTCTCAGCCGCTTTTGTCGTGCTCGTCTTCGAAGACTGCGCTGTTGCGATAGCATTACCAGTAAACAAACAGGCACTGAACAATATGAATAGGCCTGACAAGATAGAACTCAGACCTAATTTGGAGGCACGCTTTTTATAAATAACTTGCTGGAATAACAATGTTTATCTAATCCTTGGTAACACGAAGCACAATACGGTACGCTAGCATAAATGAGAGAATTATGTTCGCCAACTTTGAACTGCAATTACACATTCTCTTGCGCGTTTTCTTACGCAACGACACATCTTTAGGGCATGCCCACCTTCGCTTCATGGCGAAGATCACGCGTCCTAGACACATATAAATTTAAGTTTGGATAGAAGTATGGATTGGATGTCAGTCATCCCCCCTCTTGTGGCTATTGCCGTCGTTTTTTGGAAGAAAGAAGTCATATTAGCGCTGGCTTTGGCCGTACTATGCGCAGAAACATTGATTCTGGTGAATGCCGATATCGCAACCAGCTATATGGCGCCGATTAATTCTATCGAGCGTGTGGTTGACACTGCAGCGAGTCCAGGTAACACAAGGGTGCTTATTTTCTCTGTGCTGGTAGGCGCGCTACTCGCATTTATCCGTGATTCCGGCGGCGTAACGGCAACGGTTAACTTTCTTGTGAACAAGGGCGTGGCTAAAAGCCGCAAACAAGTGGGCGGTTTAACCATGTTCACTGGTATTGCGGTATTTATTGAGTCGAACTTAAGCGTACTCACTGCTGGTATTTTTGCTCGAGGGCTATTTGATCGTTTTGGCATGAGCCGCGCGCGCTTAGCCTATATTATCGACTCCACTAGCGCGCCGGTTTGTATACTAATTCTTTTAAACGGCTGGGGTGCTTTTATACTCAGTCTTCTAGACGCATATGAGCTGCCCGCTTCATCGGCTTCAATTCTCTGGGGCAGTGTGTTTTTTAACTTCTATGCCATCTTCACCTTACTTATTGTGGCCTACACTATTTCAGCTGACAAAGTGCACGGCCCCATGGCTGAAGAAGAAAAAGCCCTAACTCACGTAGAGGTAGACCAAACCACACAGCCAGCTACTAAAGCCCGGTTCATGTTGGTACCACTTATAGTGATGGTATTAAGCATGGTTGGTTTTATGTTCTGGACAGGCAACGGCGTATTATCTGAGGGTAGCGGAAGTAAATCTGTTCTTTATGCCACTGCCCTTGCCACCGCTATTGCTTACGGTTTGCTTTTAATCCACAAACGTTTTACCCACAAAGAAGCGGTAGAAATTGGTTTTAAAGGGATGGGTGAACTACTTCCACTGGTTACCATAGTGTTACTGTCGTTAACCTTAGGCAATAGCCTTAAGGTACTTGGAACAGGTGTATTTGTTGCGGGTATAGTAGGTGAGTATCTTCCATTAGTGCTCATTGTGCCTATGTTGTTTATCGCCGGCGCGATCATGTCCTTTACCACTGGCACCTCATGGGGCACCTTCGCCATACTTATCCCTATTGGTGTACCACTTATTCAAAGCTTGGGGTTACCCCCAGCACTAGTGATTGGCGCAATATTAGGTGGTGGTATATTTGGCGATCACTGCTCGCCTATATCCGACACCACCGCTGTGTCTTCATTGGCCGCGGGTACTGACGTACTAACCCACGTTAAGACACAGTTTCCTTATGCCTTATTTGCAGGCGCACTTACGCTTATTGCCTATTTTGTAGCAAGTTTGGTTATGATTGGGTAACTCTGCTGAATTAAGCGTGATAGAAGCCAGTTATTCATAACAAGGTATTAGCAGCATCTATAGCAAGGAGTTTTGTAATGAAAAGACGGATAGCGAACGCCGGGTTCATCTCGGTGATAGTAGCATTTACATGGGTTGTGGCGGCGTGTACCCATGCCCCTAATAATACTGTTGATAGTGCGAGTAACAATACAGTTGGGCTTAGTCAGCAGGCGGTTGCTATGCCTGACAGCTACAGTGCCGATGCTGCTATGCAGGTTCTTCAAGAGGGCGGCAACGCAATTGATGCTGCTATTACGGCACAGTTTGTTCTGGCTGTAACGCTACCTGAAGCAGGCAATGTCGGTGGTGGTGGCTTTATGACAATAAAGTTTGAAGACAGTACCGACTTTCTCGATTACCGCGAAATGGCACCTGAAAATGCCCACCGCGACATGTACCTTGATGAGCAAGGCAACGTGAAGCCTCATGAGTCCTTGTTTGGCGCTAAGGCGTCAGGCATTCCCGGCACAGTAGCAGGCATGTGGGCCGCGCATAAGAAATACGGCACTTTAGAGTGGGATCGTTTGCTCGCGCCAGCGGTAGATTTAGCTGAACAAGGTTTTGTGGTTCACGAAAAACTGGCAAACAACATTGCTCATTACATTGAACGCGCAAAAGAAGCGGGTATTAACAACAACTTTAGCGAGTATTTTGCACACGCGAAAGCAGGCACAACGTTCAAACAGCCAGAACTGGCAAAGACCCTTAGAGCTATTCAGCAACAGGGCAAAGACGGCTTCTATAAAGGCGAGGTAGCGAAACATATTGTTGATTTTATGCAGCAAAATGGTGGTCTTATTACCTATGAAGATTTGCTGGCTTACAAAGCCGTGTGGCGCAAACCACTGCACTTAAACTGGCAAGGCTTTGAACTGGTGACCGCGCCTCCACCAAGTTCAGGTGGTGTTGCCGTTGCCCAGTGGATTGGCATGCTAGAAGCCTATGATTCAACGCATGATTTGCCGGCACAAAACAGCACTGAATATATTCACGTGATGTCGGAAATTGGTAAACGTGTGTTTGCCGATCGTGCTGAATACATGGGCGATCCTGACTTTGTCAGCGTTCCGGTAAAAGCGCTCACTGATGCTAGTTACATCACTAAACGCGCGGCAGATATTCAACCCACCAGCATTTCTGATACACCAAGCGTTAAGCCTGGCTTAAAAGAAAGCGAAGATACAACCCACTTCTCTATTATGGACAGGTGGGGTAACGCCGTTGCCAATACAACCACTATCAACCTCACTTTTGGTAGTGGCGTTGTGGTAACTGGCGCTGGCTTTTTGTTGAATGATGAAATGGACGACTTTAGTGCCAAGCCTGGTGTACCAAACTTCTTTGGCGCAGTGGGTGGCGAGGCGAATGCTATTGAGCCTTACAAGCGTATGCTGTCTTCTATGACCCCTACGCTTGTTACCAAAAACGACCAGGTTGTTCTGGTAACCGGTTCTCCGGGCGGCACCACCATTATTTCTTCGGTAACCCAGTCGCTACTGAACGCGCTGCTTTACGACATGAGCGCTGAAGAAGCGGTAAACTCACCACGCTTTCATCACCAGCTATTGCCAAAAGACACCATTCGTATGCACGACGGCTTCACAGAAGCAACAGTGAATGAGCTTAAAGCAATGGGCTACACCATTGATAACCGTCGCTTTGGTGATGTGCATTTAATCAAGCGCACTAAAGAGGGTGTAGAAGCCGCATCTGAAAAAAGCGGACGAGGTAAGAGCCTTGTCCAGCCTTATTAGCACAGTCGTATTAATGTGAGCCGTATTTGCTCAGCCCTTTAAAGGCGAAGCAATGATGACTGAGAACTTATGGCTACTAGCTAAAGGGCTGATGGAAAACGTGGAACTTCAAGTGGTTTCAGTATTCATACAGCCCTTTTTCAGAGGGGATAGCTGTGGAGTATTCCACAGTTGGCCTATTTAAATATCGCATCAACTCTGGCGAAACTGCTAGTGTGTTTACAGCAACAATGCAGCGTCGATTGGAACATACTTAGACGCCACTTTTTGAACGCTTTCAGCAGTCAACGCCGGTACACCGTATACGGTTACCGTTTTTCCTTTCCCCTTAAGCGCGTTTACAAGAATATCGAAATCGCCGTCGCCCGATACTAGAATAACTTCGTCAACACCATCGGCATGCTCTAGCGCATCTACCGTAATGCCCACATCCCAGTCGCCTTTCGCTGAACCATCTACACGTTGAATAAAAGGCTTTAATTTCACTTCAAATCCAATGGCACGAAGTATGTTTTGGAACTCGCGCTGCTTGCTGTCACCTCTGTCAATGGCGTACGCGAAGGCATGTGTTATGTCTAAGTTGTAGCTAAGTTCACGCCAAAACTGATTGTAGTTAAAGTTGCGCTTATACGCCTGACGGCAGGTGTAATAAACGTTTTGTACATCTACCAGCACTAATGCTTTCTTCAAAACCACACTCTTCTTCGGTTTACTCAATTGTTGTTTTCTGATGTTATAGCCTTTTAATAATAAGAACAAAATGTATGATGATTAAATTTATGCGCAAAGCGCACAACTACCTGGGCTTAATATTGTTCATTCAAATTGGCCTATGGTTTTTAAGCGGCTTGGTTATGGCTTGGTTACCCATAGATGAAGTAAGAGGGAACCATTTAAGGAACAGAGTGACCACATCATGGCACAGCGCTTCCGTCACTCCTTCTGATATTTTGCGTAACCACAGCAGCACTGCGGTGCTATCACTCACCCATCGCATAAATGAAGTAGGCCTTGCAGCGCCGGGCTCGCTCAATACAATTCCTGTTTATCGCGTGGTGGATGACAACGCTACCTATCGCTATAGCGCACTAACAGGTGAGCCTTTATTAGCACTACAAGAGAGCACTATTCGTGATGCGGCAACACAGCAATATGCAGGTAGTGGTGATATCGCTAATGCAAAATTATTGGATGTATCACCTCAGGAAGTGAAAAACCTGCCAGCACCTTTGTGGCAGGTAAGCTTTAATGATGAGCTCAATACTCGATTTTATATCGACCCAGATACCGGCAGCGTGGCGCGGGTTCGAACGGATACTTGGCGACTATTTGATTTCATGTGGATGCTTCACATCATGGACTACAAGGATAGAAGCAACTTTAATACGCCCTGGTTAATAGCATTATCAGGCAGTGCCTTTTTATTTACTTTAACTGGCGTTGTACTGCTGTATAAGCGCTTTAAGCCTAAAAAAAGGAAAAAGCGCTAACCTAGAGCATGTTAGTTTTTGATTTGCGACAAACTCCTTAAGCCTAGCGAGCTAAGCTTAAGGAGTGAGACAAAGAATAAGAGGCCCTAATTATTGCGTAGCAAAAAGTTGAGAGATATCAGCGAACGCTTTGAATTCCAGGGCGTTACCGAAAGGGTCTTTGAAGAACATGGTGGCTTGTTCGCCTGGCTTTCCTTTAAAACGAATGTAAGGCGCGATAACAAACTCGGTGTTAGCCGCTTCTAGCTTATTAGCCAGCGCTTGCCAATCGTCCATGGTAAGCACAACGCCAAAATGCGGCACTGGTACGGCATGGTCGTCTACGCCATTGTATGCAGGCGGCGACGGCATAGCTTCTACACAGTGCGTCACTAACTGGTGCCCGAAGAAATTCCAGTCTATCCACTGGGTGTCACTGCGGCCCTTTTCACACCCCAACAAATCGCCGTAAAACGCCTCTGCGTCAGTTAAATTTGTTACCGGAATAGCAAGATGAAAGGGCTGAACCATGAAAACTCCTGTTATAAAAACTTCTTAAGTAACGATAGCTTAAACTTA
>CEQI01006589.1_pt1 | contig 13522 bp, 12 predicted proteins | sample 531011 | NCBI WGS metagenome assembly CEQI01 (sample SAMEA2621204, study PRJEB7988) | marine metagenome | biome: marine biome (ENVO:00000447); feature: surface water layer (ENVO:00002042); material: "saline water (ENVO:00002010), including plankton (ENVO:xxxxxxxx)" | depth 5 m
CAAGTCCCATTAAGCAATAAAAATATTGAAAAATAAGATGATTAATTTAAATAAACTTTTTACAAAAGTCAAAAATTGCTCAAACAACCCTATTACTGATGTGAATTATTCAAAAAAAAATATTTATTTTTTGAAGTTTTTGAAATCTCAAGGTTTTATAAGTTCTTTTAAAAAAATAGGTAAAAATGGATTAAGAATAACTTTTAAATTGGATATTTTTGGAAATAGCTCTTTATCATTTTTTAGGGTTTTATATGGTAATAAAAAATTAAGACCTTTATCTAGTTTAAATAGAGATTATTTTTATAGTAATTTTAATTCCTTTTTTTCTAGAAGTCAACTAAAAACTTTTAAAGGAAAAAAGACCCCAAAAAGAAAAGACCTTGAAAATGTGCTATTAATTTTAAAATAAGGAGCATAGCTTAAAAGGTAAAGTATTTGTTTTGCAAACAAATGAAATTGGTTCAAATCCAATTGTTTCCATATTTTATCAGTTTTTTTTTACAATTCTTATATTTAGATGATATTTTCATTAAACAAGTTTTTTGATAGTTCAAGTCCTTGGCAAATGTTATTTCAAGATAGCGCAACACCTATAATGGAAGGAATTACTAATTTACATCACGATTTAATGTTTTTTATAACTTTTATTTTATTTTTTGTTTTAGTTATACTAATTAGAACTCTTTTTTATTTTAAACAAAAAAGCCTCCTTATTGGTAATAATAGTTATACTTTGTCTAGGTCAATTGTACATGGTACTACTATTGAGATAATTTGAACTGTAATACCTTCTTTAATTTTAATTGTGGTTGCTTTACCTTCATTTGCTCTTCTTTATTCAATTGATGAAGTTGTTGATCCTTCGTTAACAGTAAAGTGTATTGGTAATCAATGATATTGAAGTTATGAATATAGTGATTTTGAAAATTCTATAGGTAACATAACTTTTGACAGCTATATGGTACCAGAAGATGAACTGGAAATTGGTGAATTACGTCTCTTAGAAGTTGATAATAGAGTAGTTGTTCCAGTAAACACACATATTAGATTACTAATTACTGCTGCAGATGTGCTTCACAGCTGAGCTGTACCTTCTTTAGGGGTAAAAGTTGATGCTTGTGTTGGTAGATTAAATCAAACGTCGCTTTTCATCTTAAGACAAGGTGTTTTTTATGGTCAGTGTAGTGAAATTTGTGGCGTTGGTCATGCAAATATGCCTATAGTGGTTGAAGCAGTACCTGCACATAACTATATCGCCTGATTAGCTGAAAAAGTATAGTGTGTTGACATTTCACTCTTAATTTGAAAAGAAACATAGCTAAATTTGGATAAAGCACCTGTTTTTGATATAGGTAATTATATTGGTTCAAGTCCAATTGTTTCTGATTTTTTTATTTAGATGGGCTTTTTGTTTTATTCCTATACAAGTTTTTCTCCTAATCTAATAAGTATTTTTTTTGGTTTTTACTTAATAAGTTATATTGCTTTTTCAATTTTTTATTCCAGTAGACTCGTTTATGGAGTACCTAATTTTTATTCAAAAAGCTATAATTTTTTAGTTTTTATTTTAGGTTCTTTAATAATCAGTTCACTTTGAAATAGCAATATATCTTTTTTATCGTTTAATGGTTTATTGTCGATATCAGATCATAACTCTATGTTTGAATTCATTATTTTGTTTATCAGCTTGTGTTGTATGATGATTTCACATAATTATGTGCATTATCAGAAAGTTTTTCAATATGAATATATTGCTTTTATAATTTTTTCAATTTTTGGGCTAATTTTGATTTGCTATTCAAATGATATTTTACTTCTATACGTTGTTTTAGAGCTTCAAAGTTTGGCGTTTTATTTACTCGCTGCTTTTAATTGGAATTCTGACTATAATGTAGAAGCAGGATTAAAATACTTTGTTTTGGGATCATTTTCTTCGTGTTTAATGCTTTTTGGTTTTTCGATGGTTTATTTTGTTTGCGGTACAACAAATTTGGAAACAATAAAACAATTAGCTGTTTGTTCTGAAAACTTTAATTTATTATTAATGGGTATTATATTCATTCTAGTGGCTTTTTTGCATAAAGTAGGAGCATTTCCTTATCATAACTGAGTTTTAGATATTTATGAAGGTTCCATGACTTCTGTAACGGCCTTTTTTGCTATAGTTCCTAAGCTAGTCCTTTTTTATTTGGTTTTAAAGTTATTTTTTTTAACATTTTTTGTTGAAAATGTATTCTGAAGCTCAATAATTTTATTTTCTTCAACTTTTTCAGTTTTTGTTGCTACTTTTGGTGCAATATATCAAAAAAAGCTCAAAAGACTCTTAGCTTATTCTGCAATTTCTCACACAGGTTTTATATTATTAGCAATTAAGACTTGTACATTAAATTCTATCAATGCTTATATTTTCTATAATCTAGTTTATGTTTTTATAAATATAACTCTTTTCGCAATAGTTTTTTTATCTGTAACAAGTTCGTCTTTTTTGAAATACTTGATTAACTGAAACATTGCTTTTAAGCGCAATTTTGCAATTATCACATTATTTACTTTAACTCTCTTTTCGGTTGCAGGGATACCTCCTTTAACCGGGTTTTTTAGTAAACTGCTCGTTTTTTTATCACTTTTAGGTTCAGGAAATATAGTTGTTGCTTTTTTAATTGCTTCTCTAAGCTGTATTGGTTGCTTTTATTATATAAGATTAATAAAGTTTTTTTTTTTTGGTAATTCTTCCAAAGGTTTTTGAATATTGTCTATATCAAGAAACGTAGAAAGCATTCTGATATTTTCTACTACTATAATTTTATTTTGTTTAATAAGTCCAAATTGTTTATTGTTTACGTCGCATTTATTGCCTCTTTTTTTTTAGATTTTTTTATAGGTTATTAAAGGCTGCAATTTAACCCATAAAAAATATTGTATCAGAAAAAAAGTATATTTATATTAAAAGTCAAAAGTATCCAAAAACCATTCGGGATTGATTTTTGACGTGGAAATCTTGTTCTATCGTGAATATATATTAATGGTAAATTTACATCCTTCCAAGTTGTTAATATCAGTTCAAATCTGATTATTCACTTAAATAAAATAGCATTAGCGAATTATCAAATAGAACTAGACTTTTGCAGTTTAAACTTGATTAATTTTCTTTTTAGTGATTCTTGATTTGTTGTATTGTGATAATCTATTTGAACAAGTTGTAACAAAATAAGTTGTAAAGAAATTCGCGGCTGAAAAAATTATATTTAAGTTTTTTCTAACCTAAAAAAATAAAGAATGGGTGAATGGTTAAGCCGTTAAATTGTAAATTTAATTCCTTTGGAATTGTAAGTTCGAATCTTACTTCTTTAAAATTATGGGTTTCATATTTCATTAAGTCATCTCAAAAGATGAAATATAATATATTTGGATTTGATTATGGTCCAGAATGAACGTTTTTAAAATGCTTTGGTATGCTTGTAAAAGATAATTTTCTAGTTAAAATTATGTTGCAAAAAAAAGAGTAATAAAAAAGAAAACTATATTTTTGATTAGTTAAACGCTAAATAACAAAAAAATTAAAGATCTTTTGCTAAAATATGTGCTTTTTTAAGATTAGTTTCTTGGTGTGCTAAAATATACCAAAACGAAGATCTTTAGTAAATTTCAAAGAATCACTTATCTTATTAGCATTGAAATAAGGGCTAAATTTTTTTAATCGCAGCCAGGAATCTTGGACAATTAGCTAACGCTAGATCCAGCAATTTTTATTGGTTGAATAATTGAAAATATAATTATTTTAAAAACCGCTAAAGTAAATAAAATATGATTTAAACTTTAGACAGCTTTAACTAACTTATGTGCCAGAAGTTTCGGTAATACATAAAAAGCGAACGTTATTCGGAAATACTAGGTGTAAATAGTGAATAAAACGCCATTTAACAAAAAAAATCAAATGTTAAGTTTGCTAAATTTTAGTTATTTTTAGGCTAAAGTTATTTTTAGGGGATTAGAATGTATTATGTAACGATAAAATGTGTTTATATAATTTGGAATTTCGAAGCGAAGGTTTATCTCTGAACATTAAGATTTTCCTGTGTTTATTAAAACGGGTAAAACTTATTTTGATTTCACTAAAGTTCAAGTAGCAAAACGAATTAGATACTCGTGTAGTTTGAACCGTCAATGATAATAGCACTTTTTAAAGAAACAAACGTTTTAGCTATTAACCTGAGTAGTACGTCTGCAAAGATGAAATTTAAATAATTAGATGAGAAGAGATATAATTTGTGGAACATGTTATTTAATTCGATAAAACACGCGAATCTTACCTTGTTTTGCATAGTGTTATTTGTATTTTTTGAAAAATTACAAAGAACTTTTTTCTAATTTTTCAACACTACAAATGTTGCATGGTTGTCGTCAGCTATCGTTGGGAAATATTTGATTTACTTCAAAAAATAGCGAAACTCTTATTTTTAGTTACAAGTATAAAGATTTTGTTCAAAAATTTTAGTTATAAATGCACTCTAAAAACATCAACTATTTAAGATAGGATGAAAAGAGAATTACGTCTAAATCAGTATGACTTTTATAACTAAGGGCTTTAAATGTGTTACAATTGAATTAAACAAAAAGTAGCCCTTTTTAATAAAAGGGCTAAACTTTAAAATTTTCAAAAGTTCGGATCATTCCCTGTAACTCGGGACTGTGAAGTTGGAATAAATAGTAATGAAAAATAATCTAGTTTTTATGAAATATAAAATCTCTTTTTTACTTATCGCCCATCATTTCATTAAAATTGATATTTTTAAAATTTTGTACTTATTGTTTTAATCGTTAAATTAAGCAAATGATTGCAAAAAAAGAAAATATCTTTGATTATGAGCAAGTTGTAACAAAGTAGCTGTAAAGGAATTTGCAGCTGGAAAAAAATATATTAATAAATATCTAAAATTTAAGTTTTTTTAATCTAAAAGAAAAGGATGTTTTTACTTGAACAATTGTTAGGTTTATTACTTTTAATTTTGCCGCTACTTATTGCAGTAGCTTTTTTAACTTTAGCTGAAAGAAAAATAATGGGTGCTATGCAGCAAAGAAAAGGACCAAATACTGTGGGTTTTCAAGGATTACTACAACCTGTTGCTGATGCAGTTAAACTAATGGTAAAAGAGTCTGTTGTGCCTACGAATGCTTCCACTTTTAGTTTTGTTTTAGCACCTATATTAACTTTATTTTTAAGTTTATGTAGTTGAGCTGTTATACCTTTTTCTACGCGTGCTGTTTTTGTTGACTTAGATTTAGGATTATTATTTGTTTTTGCTTTGTCATCTTTAACAGTATATGGTGTTATTTTTTCCGGATGAAGTTCCAATTCTAGGTATGCTTTTTTTGGTGCTATACGTTCTTCTGCTCAGATGATTTCTTATGAAATTTGCATAGGTTTGATATTAGTTACTATATTGGTTTGCGTAGGAAATCTAAACTTTATAAGCATAGTATCTTTTCAAAATTTTGTTTTTTTTATTATTCCATTATTTCCGCTTTTTTTGATGTTTTTAATAAGTATTTTAGCAGAAACAAACAGAGCGCCTTTTGATCTTCCTGAAGCTGAAAGTGAGCTTGTTAGCGGTTTTAATGTGGAGTATTCATCAATGGGTTTTGCTCTGTTTTTTTTGGCAGAATATTCAAGCATGATTTTAATGAGTGCTTTAGCTGTTATTACTTTTTTGGGTGGTTGGTTGTTGATTTTTAATGACTTTGTTGTCTTAAATTGTATAATTTTTGCTTTAAAGATTTCAGCAATATTATTTTTTTATATTTGAGTTCGAGCGTCATTTCCTAGGTTTAGGGTTGACCAATTGATGCGCCTTTGTTGAAAAATATTTCTACCATTATCTTTAGCGTTTGTTTTAATAGTTATAAGTTTTTTGTTTTCTTTTAACGGTGTATTTTAATAAATCTGATGTTTTTTCTAAATAAAAAAGACTGTAGGAAATTAGACTTGAAAAAAAGATTTTATTATAAAAAAAATCAATACTTTATTCTCGTTTTTAACATTTTATTACAATCGAGTTTTATATCCAATGTATTTACAGCAAAAAGATTGCGTTTTTTATTAACACCTAATAGTGTTAAGGTAAAAAATTATTGTGTTATAACAAGAAGATCTTCTTCAATTATTTCCAAGTTTAGACTTTCTCGATTGAAATTTCGATACTATGCGTCTAATGGTTTTTTAATTGGAATAAAGAAATCTATTTGATAACTTAAAAAGTATCTTAACTTTTCCTCTTAATAGCTGCAATAGGTAGAGCAATTGGCTGTTAACCATTTTGTTGTTGGTTCGAATCCAACTTAAGACTAATATTGTCAAAATAGCTCAGTGGTTTAGAGTATTTGATTGAAAATCACATTGTCATAGGTTCAAATCCTATTTTTGACAACTACTGTTATTTCCCAAAAATTATATCTAAAAAAATAAAAGAAATAAAAGGATATGATGAAATTGGTATCGTATTGGTTTTGGGAATCAAATTTGTAGGTTCAAGTCCTGCTATTCTGATTTTACGGCTCTTGAAAACATAGGTGTTGCTTAGTCTGGTTTAAAGCTTAAGTTTGCTAAACTTATAAATATTTTGATATTTCGCAAGTTCAAATCTTGTCACCTACTAAAAATAACAATGTGACGAAATTGGTAAACGTTTTTCATTTAGGATGAAAAGCTTTAAAGCTTAAGAGTTCAAATCTCTTCATTGTAATTATGTTTTCTTAGTCGTTTTCTTTTTTTTTTCTTTTTCCGATGCTTTTAAAATCGTCGTTTTATAAACAAAGACATTCTTTTCATCTTGTTGATCCCAGTATAATGCCCTTTTTAACTTCTGTAGCATCCTTTACTTTAACATCTGGTGCTGTTCTTTATTTTCATGGGTACATAGGAGGTCTTGAAACTTTATTTTTTGGCTTATTTTCTGTTTTATCCTGTATGTTTTTTTGATGAAGAGATATTACACGTGAAGGTACTTTTGAGGGTGTTCATACTAATATAGTCCAGTTAGGTCTAAGATATGGTATGATTTTATTTATTGTTTCTGAAATAATGTTTTTCGTTGCTTTTTTTTGGGCTTTTTTTGCTGCGAGTTTATCTCCTACAATTGAAATCGGTAATATTTGACCACCAAAAGGAATAAATACGTTTAATCCCTTAGAAGTTCCTTTAGTAAATACATTGATTTTACTTTGTTCTGGTGCTACAGTTACATACGCGCATCATGCAATAACAGCAGGTTTAAAATTAGAAGCCGTTTGAGGATTAGTTTTAACTATTTTTCTTGCTATAATTTTTACTTGTTTTCAAATTTTTGAGTATGTTACAGCTGATTTTACAATTTCAGATGGTGTTTATGGTTCAACTTTTTTTCTTGCAACAGGTTTTCATGGTTTTCATGTTTTTATTGGTACGATTTTTTTAACTGTTTGTTTATTACGTTTAATGTTAAATCATTTTTCAACGATACATCATTTTGGATTTGAAGCTGCAGCATTTTACTGACATTTTGTTGACATTGTGTGATTATTTCTTTATGTTGCGGTTTATTTTTGAGGTGGTTAAATTCTATAAATATATTTTGTTTTTTGTTTTTTTCCCTTTTGACCTAAAAGTGTCTTTTTTTTATTTTGATGATTGTTAGTTTAAAAAAGCAACCTATAATTCAATTAATTAATTCTCATATTGTTGATTATCCAACACCTTCAAATATAAGTTATTTTTGAAACTTTGGTTTTTTAGCTGGAATGTGTTTAGGTATTCAAATTTTAACCGGTGTTGCTTTAGCAATGCATTATACGCCACAAATAGATTTAGCTTTTTTAAGCGTAGAACATATAATGAGAGATGTAAATGGTGGATGATTACTTCGATATGTACACGCAAATGGAGCGTCAATGTTTTTCATAGTTGTTTATATACATATTGGTAGAGGATTGTATTATGGTTCTTATATAGAACCTCGTGGTTTTGTATGAACAATAGGTGTAGTTATTTTATTATTGATGATGGCAACTGCGTTTATGGGTTATGTATTACCTTGAGGACAAATGAGTTTTTGAGGTGCAACTGTTATAAGTAACTTATTTAGTGCATTTCCTTTAGTTGGATCTAAAATTGTAACTCTTCTTTGAGGTGGTTTCTCTGTAGATAATGCTACATTAAATAGATTCTTTAGTTTGCATTATTTACTTCCTTTTGTCATAGCAGGAGCCGTAATAGTCCATATTGCTGCTGTGCATCAAGATGGTTCAAATAATCCATTAGGAATTTCGTCAATTTCTGATAAAATATCATTTTTCCCTTATTTTTTCATAAAGGATACTTTAAGTTTTATCGCTTTTTTAATATTTTTTGGATTTTTTGTGTATTATGCTCCTAATTTCTTAGGCCATAGTGATAATTATATTCAAGCAAACCCTATGGTTACGCCCGCGCACATCGTACCAGAATGGTATTTTTTACCATCTTACGCAATTTTAAGGTCAATTCCAAATAAATTGTTAGGGGTTCTTGCACTTTTTGCATCTATTTTAGTACTCTTATTATTACCTTTAATTAACACTTCTGAAATTAGAAGTTCTTTATATAGACCCATTCATCAATTTTTTTTCTGGTTTCTTATAGCTGATTTTATTCTTCTTGGTTATATTGGTCAACAATCACCAGAAAGTCCTTTTGTGGAAATTGGGCAGATTGCTTCAGTTTATTATTTTGCGTATTTTCTTTTAATAATTCCTGTTTTAGGTATTATAGAGAAAAAGTTAAGATTATCAATTTAAAACAGTATAATAAAAAGTTTTATCAAATCTTTTTAGAAAGCTTATAATTTAATGGTAAAATATAACGCTCATAACGTTACTCATGGCAGTTCAAATCTGTCTAAGCTTATTTTTGTTTTGTTACATAAGTGGTTAATGTGGTAAATTGCAAATTTATTTATAATAGTTCGAATCTATTCAAAACCTGGATATATAACTTAATGGTAAAGTATTCGATTTTTAATCGACTCTATTGTGGTTCAAATCCACATATATCTTTTTTACTGCGCGAAAAAATTTAAATGACGTTTTTTCTGCATCTTTTGACAAAACTTGAAACAGGTCTTTAAAAATATGACAAGACCCCACAAAAAGGTTTTTAAAAACAAAAAGTTAAAGATGTTATTTTACGTATTTTTGAACGATCAAAATTTTGTAAAAAAATCCATAGAATAATGATGAGTAAACATTCGTGGTATAACATCAAGGTAAGTGAAGTTCTTTAAAGAATAATTTGAATGCCAAAATCGCAGTTCTAATTTTTGGAAAAAAATTCAATCAAATTTATATACCTTTTGATGTTTTTAAAAAACTACCTAAGCATTTTCATTTTTTTTCTCGTGTCTGTTGCATTGTCAATTTTTGTATTTTTTTTGCCTTATTTATTATCATCAAAATCATACGATAAAGAAAAGTTAAGCTCGTATGAATGCGGTTTTAGCCCTTTTGAAGATACAAAAAATGAATTTGATATAAAATTTTATATCATAGCTATACTTTTCATTATTTTTGATTTAGAAATTGGTTTTTTGTTTCCTTTTTCTTTATGTTTGGAGAATGTTGCAAAACTTGGCCTATTTTCAATGTATTTTTTTTTAATTATTTTAACAGTAGGTTTTATTTATGAGTGAAAAAAAGGTGCACTAGACTGGGATTAATTAAATCTTTTCATTTGGCGAAACAGGTAAACGCAAAGGGTTTAAAACTCTTTACTTCTAAAGTTTATTGGTTCGAGTCCAATAATGAAAATAAATAAATCATTAATTGAAAAATTTAAAACACATTTGTAAAAAATGACCGTAAAATTTTTCAAATTTTTAATACTGTTAATTTTGGGAAGAAAAATTTGGTTTATTTCAAAATAATTATTAATACATAATTCATAGATTTTGATGCCTCAATTTGAAATATTCTCATTTTCATCCCAAATAACTTGAACTTTTCTCTGTTTTAGTTTGGTATATTCAATTTTTTGTTACTCTCTTTGTCCCATGTTAGCTGCGATTTTAAAAACGAGAAAATTACAAGTGTATGCTTCTTCGAAGTTTACATATAGATTATTAGATAATAATTGTGATTCTGTTAAAGGTTCCTTGTGACCTAAAAATATCAATGACTACATCATAAGCGACCTTAGTTCTTGATCTGCATTATCTAAATTTACTCCGTATGTTTGACAGCTTGATTTTTTACCATTTCTACGAGCAATAGCTTGCATGGAACTTTCTTGGTTTTGAATTTCTTATAATAACACATATATTCATAAATCTTTGATACATAATTATTTTACATACATTTCCCAAAATTTTTTCTAGTTTTTGTTTTTTATTTTTTGATCCAATTTTTCAGATGTATTTATGTATTATAGTTTTCCCTTTTTTAAGCTTTGTTTTCACAAACCTTTTAGGACGTTATTTAGGTGTAAAAGCTAGTTGTATGTTATCAACGTTTTCAATATTTTTATCGTTTATATTTTCAATTTTAGCTTTCTATGAAGTCGCGGTAAAAAGCTCATTTTGTACTGTAACATTGACACCTTGAATAAATACAGACCTATTTATATGCCATTGGGGATTTTTTTTTGATACAATAGCATCTGTGATGTTAATAGTCGTATGTTCTGTTTCTTGTTTAGTGCATTGGTATTCAATTGCGTATATGGACGGAGACCCGCACCAAGGACGTTTTATGGGTTATCTCTCTTTATTTACGGGTTTTATGCTAATACTTGTAACAGCTGATAATTTTATTGTTATGTTTTTAGGTTGAGAAGGTATTGGTTTAGCCTCTTTTCTCTTGATAAGTTTTTGGTATACTCGAATTAGAGCAGGTCAAGCAGCCCTAAAAGCAATGATTGTTAACAGGGTCGGTGATTTAGGTTTAGTATTGGCAATTTGCGCAATATTTTTAACCTTTAAAAGTGTAGATTATGTTATTGTATTTGGACTATTGCCAACTGTAGTAAATCAAACATTTACCTTTTTAGGATTCGATTTTGATAGATTTACAATTATAAGTTTTCTTTTATTTTGGGGTGCCGTTGGTAAATCTGCTCAAATAGGTTTACATATATGATTGCCAGATGCAATGGAAGGACCAACACCGGTGTCTGCATTAATTCACGCTGCGACTCTTGTTACAGCGGGTGTTTTTTTGATTATCCGTTGTTCTTTAATTTTTGAGCAAAGTTTACCTATTCTTTTTTTTATTACAATAATAGGTGCTTTAACTGCCTTTTTTGCTTCTAGTGTCGGGTTAGTGCAAAATGACCTTAAAAGAGTGATTGCGTACTCCACTTGTTCTCAATTAGGTTATATGGTTTTTGCTTGTGGATTATCACACTATTCTGTGGCTTTGTTTCATTTAGCAAATCATGCATTATTTAAGGCGCTTCTCTTTTTAAGCGCTGGTTGTGTTATTCATGGACTTTCAGACGAACAAGACCTTAGAAAAATGGGTGGATTAATCAGATTTTTTCCTATTTCCTATGTAATGATTTTGACGGGTTCTTTAGCTTTAACTGGAATTCCCTTTTTAACGGGATTTTACTCAAAAGATGCTATTTTAGAAGTAGCTTTGTCAAGATATTCTATGATAGGTAATTTTGCTTATTTTCTTGGAAGTAGTGCAGCTTTTTTTACGTCGTTTTACTCTTGAAGATTGCTTTTTTTGACTTTTATAGTACCGACTAGTAGTTATAAATATTATATTAAAAATTGTCATGAAGCTGGAATTACGATGTTAATTCCTTTATTTGTTTTATGTTTTGGTAGTGTTTTTGCTGGTTTTATTTTTAAAGATGCTTTTATAGGTTTAGGAACTCCTTTTTTTGAAAATAGTATTTTTGTGCTGTTTTGCCCAATTATTTTAGAAGCAGAGTTTTTAAATACCTTTTTAAAAAATTTACCTCTAAATTTTACGTTATTAGGTTTTATTTTAAGTTTTTTTTCCGTTTATGCTGGTTCTTTAAAATTAAAAAAAGTGGCTTACACTTTAAAAGTATCAGAAAATTGACGTAAAATTTACACTTTTCTATCAAAAAAATGGCATTTTGATCAAATAGTTAACAGATATTTGATTAATAAGTTAATGTTATTTGGGTATTCTGTTGCTTTTCAAAATTTAGATAAGACAAATATTGAAAAATTTGGACCATTAGGTTTTTCTGTACTTACCAATAAAATAGCACAAAAAACGTCAAAAATACACACAGGTTTTATTTACCATAATTTATTTTTGATCATTTTTGGTTTTACATTGGTAAGTTTTTTATCCTTTAATATTTATGTTATTAATGATATTTTTATAAGCTCTACTTTTAATTTACTTGCATTATCTTATTTAGTGTTTTTTTTTATTTCTTAATATTCTATTAATAAGTTTATAGTGTTTTTTTTGTATCATCAAAATTTATACATAAAGATGTTTTTTTCAGGACCCAGAAAAATAAAGCTAAAATCTTTTAAATTTTCCCGTAAAAAATTAAGTAAAAAGAAGATTAAGAACCCATTACTAAAATTTGGTTCTTTTGGTCTAATAAGTCTAGATTTTAACCAAGTAACTATAAAACAATTGGAATCCGCAAGAAAAGTACTACGCAGATTAATAAAAAAGGATGGTAAAATTATAATTAACATTTTACCGCAAAATCCTTTAACAAAAAAGCCATTACAATCAAGGATGGGAAAAGGAAAAGGATCCTTTAAAATTTGGTTTTATCCAGTAAAACGTGGTCAAATTGTTTTGGAGTGTTATGGCTCCAATAATTTTGCAATCAACAAAGCTTTAAAAAGCTGTAAGCAGAAGTTTCCTATGAGAACCTACATTGTTCAAAACAGGAGTTTAATTTTCACTTATTAGAATTTTTTTTCTCTTTTTTTTTTTTACTTTTTATTCATTTATTTGCTTTAATGCACAATTTAAGGATCAGAAATTTAGTTTAAAGGTAAAACTTTGAATTTCAAATTCAAATCTAAGGGTTCAAATCCTTTAATTTCTGAAACATAATTAGCTCAATGGTAGAGCTCTTTGCTTACACCAAAAAAGTTAATAGTTCAAATCTATTATTATGTATTTATTTTAAAAAAGATGTCTTTAACAATCATTTTTTTCAAACCTTTAATTGTGTTTTTTATCGGAGTTTGTGGTATTTTTTTAAACAGAAAAAATATTTTAATCGTAATAATGTCAATTGAGTTAGTTTTATTATCAATAAATTTTAACTATTTAGTAACATCTGTTTACACTGATGATAGAATTGGTCAAATAATGGCTGTTTTTATTCTAACAATTGCCGCGGCAGAAACTTCTATTGGTTTATCTATATTAATATGTTTTTATAGGCTAAAGGGTTCAATAGCAATATCCTATGCTAATTTCTTAAAGGGTTAAATTCAAAAGGCTAAATTAACTTAGTTAGGTTAAAGTATTCGTTTTGTAATCGAAAAACATT
>CEQI01020443.1_pt1 | contig 13358 bp, 12 predicted proteins | sample 531011 | NCBI WGS metagenome assembly CEQI01 (sample SAMEA2621204, study PRJEB7988) | marine metagenome | biome: marine biome (ENVO:00000447); feature: surface water layer (ENVO:00002042); material: "saline water (ENVO:00002010), including plankton (ENVO:xxxxxxxx)" | depth 5 m
TTTTACGCAAACGCTATTTCGCCAAGCACACGTCTATTGACCTCAACTGTCAATATTCTTGCTGATGATTTTACGACTGTATCTGCGACATGGGACGGTTTAGCAGAGGGTGAGAACAAGTTGTGGGTTAGCTATTCATACAACAATGGGCCAACGCAAGAGTTCTACCATTCCTTCACAGTACAAGGCTTGCCGAGTCTTTACATCGTTGAATCAGTCATGACACCATCATCCGGTATCCATTCTGGTGATACTGTGGGACTTAGCACCAAGATTGCCAACATCGGCAGTGTCGATGCTGCTGCCTCGCATCTTGAAATTCGATTCCCAGGTTCAATGAGCGATGTTGAACTTGCAACCGCCTCCATTGCTGCAGGTGCTGAGACATGGGTGAACACAACCTTCGTTGCACCATCGACTGGAACCTATCAGATTGAAATCACGCCAGATGTTCGAGACGAAATCCAAGAATCCTCAGAACAAGGCAAATCCATGTCCATCGATCTTGTTGTTGAGCCTCGAATGGATTTGTCACACAATGGTGAACTGACCATCACGGAAACTCCTGGCTCTTTGATCGGTCCTTGGACTGTTTCTGGCACCTTGGCGCGTGAGGCCGGTGAAGGAACGACAACAGTACCAATGGTTTTGCAATTCCGAGAGGGTGCCTCAGTCATTCGTTCCTTGCAATCGTTCGACGTACAAATATCCGGAACAGGGTACAGCACTCAATCATGGTCGACAACCATTGTGAGTACCGATATTGCCGGAATGCCGACAGGGCAGTATACCCTAGCGGCTGTTATCGATCCATTCACGTCGGGTACTTTTACACAAGAGAGCACAGAGAATGATGAGCTCATTGCAACGTTTAGTCTCCCTGAAATCCCCGATGTATTCGTTGATCCTCTGGCTCTTGCAAATCGTTCAACAGTAGCAGCGGGAGAACTTGTTGACTGGTCGATGACAGCAACAAATACAGGTGACGTATCAGTTTCGGGAACGTTCCTTTACACTTGGGAAGGTCAAACATTTGAATCGCCACTCATTGTTCTCAATTCAGGTCAGACCTACACGTATACAACGTCTCATGGAACCGCTCTGGGCCAACACACAGCAAACATCAATGTGCAGTGGAAAGTTTCGACAAATTCCTATGATCGAGTTCCGACCAACAGCGTCGCTACCGGAAGCGTGTTGGTTGAAGCGAATCTTCAATTGGATTGGGATGCTGACTCAATGATGTTGCTCGATGAAGGAGGTGAAGCAGCAACGTTCCCTCTCGAATCGGGTGAAGCGTACACCATGACCTTGGATGTTCGATCTACTCGTGGTACTGGAGACATCACTTTCACATGCAAAAACAGCCAAACAACGTGGTCCTCAACGAATGTAATCATCGAAAACCCAGGTGATCGAGAAGAAGTTTCATGCACCTTTACCGCATCTGGAAAGATGTCGATTGTTCAGTTAATCCCATCCGATCCGATGATTGTGAGTACATTTGAGCGCTCATTCTCTACTGCAATGGTTGATGGAAACACTGCCAATGGCGGGGACAGCGACGGAACCGGCACTGCAATTCTCATGCTTTTCGGTGCCCTTGCGCTCATCGGTGTTTTGGTTGGTGCTATTCTCCTGACGCGTGAACGGGAAGAAGAAGTCGAACGTGATATTTTCAACTATTGTCCTGCTTGCGACGGTGAACTTGAGGGTCATGAAGACCGATGCCCGCATTGTTCGTTCAACCTACGGAAAGCTCGATCTCAATTCCATGATTGCCATGCATGCGGCGAATCGATTCCCGACCTGATGGAAAACTGTCCGTATTGTGGTACTGAGCAAGATGTTTCCTCGTTTTTCGAACGCAGAGAGCGTCGTGTTCGTGATGTTCCAAAAGAGAAAGAAGTCGTCGCATTACCTGAAGAGGATGAAAATGAGATTGTTAGTGGTTCAGAGGACTTTGCTGATGCAGTGAAAGAATTTGGTTATGATGAATCGAACCTTGAGGACGAATGGGATGAAAACGTTGTTGCTGCGGAGGAAGAAGTTACCGCAGCGTACGACATGCGAAACGCAGATGAAATCGCAATGGAAGACATGACCGAAGAGGAAATCGAAGAAATGCAAAACCAAGTCGTGCCAACCCTGAAGACGGTTCAAGAATCCTTCGAAGGCCATGACTTAGATGCCTTTTTGCCATCAAAGGACAAGATGAAATCGCTCAAGGACGATGGAGAGGACAGAGACGGAGCTGCTTGGACGACTCTGTCTGCGAGCGATGCCGATATACGTGGCGATTTGTTTGAGTTGACAGGCGAGGAAGGCGTTATGCCTGGGGAGAAGGTTGTTGTTGGAATGGGCCTTACAGACAGTTCACTCGCCGGAAATGAGATCACTGAAGCAAGTGCGGACTTTGCTTTCGATGATGATACTGAATTACCAGTTACTGTCGAAGACGGTGACAAGACTCCAACCGCAAAACCGCGTCGTCGACCTCGGCGAAAGCGAGCGCCGGAGCCTGAAGTCGAAACGGCAAATTGCGGTTCATGTGGTGCTATCGTGCCTGCTGATGCAAAGGAATGCCCAACGTGTGGTGCAAAATTCGAGTGATTGATGCCTGTCAGCACTCATAGGGTTCGTCATCGCTTGCGCTCGGATTCATTGTTGCGTCATTCAGGCAATGTGTTTGAATCGCATCCTCCGTTTGAACGCTTCCCCATGACGGGGTGATTTTCATATCATTGAGTTGATTGGGTTGAACCATGCAGCAGAGGATGTTGGCGGTCTTTCTGGCTCTTACCATGCTGCTTATCTCAACATCAGGCTGCATTGGTTTGCTTCAAGGAAGGGAGTACATGGAGCACCTTCGTGGCGATGTAAAGCAAGATACGGATATTCAAACCACTGCTATCGAACATTATTTCTCGAATGCAGAGGTCAATGTCGAATGGAATGAAAAGTTCACCATAGATTCAGAAGTAACAAGGATTGGTGTCTACTTCAAAACAGAAATGGCCGGAGAAATTATTCGTGATCTCGCTCCTGCCATTTTCGATATACGTGAAGTCGAGGTCACGATTCGTGATCCGAATGGGAAAATTGAGTACAATGCCACACATGACACAACAAAATCAGCACCTTACGTTCTTATCGAACCAGAACTCGGTGGCAAGTTCGTCTCAGGAGAATGGGACATTGAGGTTGTCGGTACGGGTGGTGGATTCCTCACGGAACAAGACAATTTCCTCCTCAGTGTTGACGTCACTCGGACGTGTACCATCTATCCACAAGACGACGCTTGTGTCGTCGATTAAACAAGCGATTCATCGCAAGCGTATCTGCGACTGCAGTTGCGGCATTTTCCTTCACGATCGTGATTTCGTTTGGCACCGCCTTCAATCATCAGTCGTTGAACTTCAATGATGTTCTCCTGGAGATGTCGTTTGGAATGCTCGTCCCAAAAGACCTGGTGAATGTCTTGATCTCCGTAGCGTAAAATGCCATAAGGAGGCGATTTCTTGGTGTTTGACTCAACGAGTGAAATGTATGCTAGCAGTTGTAAACGATGAGATTGATGGGGTTTCTTAGGCACCTTACCGGTCTTCTGCTCAACAGGAATAAACTCACCCTCGATGATGACGATTTGATCGGGTCGCCCACGTAGTCCTGAAACGTCGTCAACCAACAGTTCACTGGTCTTCTCGTCGTCTGAATAAACCAGCTCAGTACCAGCATCAAGACCTGCTTTCTCTCGGCTTGAAACCATCTCATTCTCTGCTTTGAGAGAGCGCTGGAGTTGCCAAGTGGCAAAAAACGTCCAAATGAAGGCAATGACGATGAGGATAAAACCAGCTTGACTACGGTTTTCAGCAGCAACCAGAGCAATAGCATGGATGCCGATAACAATGGTTGCGAGCAAAAGACCTGCCTCGGTTTTGCCTGCTGAAAACCATCCGCCAAGGAAGCCAATTGGGCTCCATGTAGGTTCCAAACCCGTTGAGGCAAATCGATTTCGAATGTCTCGAATTTCTCTCATACTGCGTTCAATGTTGAACCACTGACGCCACGGTAAGGCAATGGAAAGAACTGCAGCAATAAGACAAGAAACCGACCACATCGATAAAATCCTTGCAAACTCAATTGGTGAGTTCATGACGTCGTCGATGTAGACAAAGGCGATCGAATCGATGATGAAGGCTATGATTATTCCATACCACCATGACCAAATGAGCAAAGAACGACGCATACGAATCAGTGCTGTCTGAAAATCACTCATTTCATTGTGGATCTGTTTGTGCTTTTCTACACCTTCTTCAACGGCTTCACCAATTCCAGATGCTCCTTCTTTCGCAAGTTGCCATGAAAGAGGGCAATACATGAATCGTTCCAAATCGCTTGCGCTTACTGGCAACGGCGTCCCAGACCCGTCGTGGAAATAACCCTCAGGGCCTCTTTTCGCATTAGCAAAAGAGCCCCCCATAATTTCATCTTTCATCCACACAGATTTGATTTCTTCCCCTTCTTACGTCAAAGACGTAGTTTGGAGATGATGCGAAGCGGTTAAGAAGAGGGTTCAGGTCGGTTGCTTGCTGAGGCACCATTATGTCTGATGAAACGGAACTCCTGATTCCACTAGAACTCTACGAAGAATCCGGTGTTAACATTGGAACAAAGCAGAAGAGTGCCGACATGGGCCGTTTCATCGATACCGTCAATTCCGACGGTCTTTACCTTCTCAACCTCAACCAAACCGACAACCGTATCCGCATTATTGCCTCCTTTTTGAACCAATACGAACCATCGCAAATCATGGTCGTTTCCGCTCGTCAATACGGACAGCGACCTGCTCGAATGTTTGCTGAAGCAATCGGTGCAAACTCAGCTGTTGGCCGATTTATCCCGGGAAGCTTGACAAATCCAGCTCTCCGCTCGTACAAGGAACCAGACATCCTGTTCGTTACAGACCCAGCTTCTGACCAGCAATCACTTCGAGAGGCTGTCAACACAGGACTGCCAATCGTTGGGCTTGTCGATGCAAACAATAAACTCCGAAACGTCGATGTTGCACTCCCTGCAAACAACAAGAGTCGACATTCTCTTGCTCTCATCTATTGGCTTCTTTCCCGAGAAGTTCTCAAGTCACGTGGTGAAACCACCGACGAGGCGTGGGCTGAAGCCAACGATCTCGAAGAATGGAAGTCAACCTTCTGAGATTGGTTTCAAGAATTCTGAAATCGCTTCTGCGGATTCATTGACATCAGTAAGTTCGTGCATTAACGTCCGAACTGATTTTGCTCCTGGTAACCCTTTTGAGAATGCAATGGCATGTCGCTGCATTGTTTGTTTGGCAAGTCCTGTGGTCTCTCGACACAGCGTAACGTAGCGATCCCAACACCATCTACGAGAGGCAAAAGCTTGGGAAGTTTCAGACAACGTATCCCATTCACCTTCGTATTGACTGACCCAAGGCAACTCTTCTTTTTCCATCCAACCAAGACCGACCTTGATTTGAGCGAAGACGTCTGGTCGCCCAATCGCTGCGCGCCCAATCATGAGTCCTGAGGCATTGGTCTGTTCCAAACACAATCGTGCACTTTTGGCATCGGTAATGTCTCCGTTCGCTACGACTGGGAGTTCAACTGCATTGACCGCTGTTTGTATGGTTTCCCAATCAGCAATACCCGAGTATCGCTGGCGAAGCGTCCTTCCATGTATGCACAATCGTTGTGCACCGACCTTTTCCAGTGACCGACAGATGTTGACCGCATTGTTTGGACCTTGGCCAGTACCAAGGCGCATTTTTGCAGTGACAGGAACATCTACAGCTTCCACAATGTTTTCTACCATCGTGACAAGTTTTTGCGGTTCACCCATCAGCGCAGCTCCAGCACAGATGCTGGTGACCTTCGGTGCCGGGCATCCAAAATTGAGGTCGATTACATCCGCTGACTCTTGCAGCATTGTTGCTGCTTTTACCATGTCATCCATTTCACCTCCAAAGATTTGTGGGATGAACGGTTGTTCTCTCGGATCAGACTCCATTTTCCTCCATGAAGCGGTTGCTTCCCTACTCAACGCTGTACTGTTGGTGAATTCAGTGATGGTGATGTCTGCCCCACATTCCTTTGCAAGCAAGCGATACGGAAGGTCTGAAACACCGGCCATCGGAGCCAAGTAAAGTGGTCGCTGTTCTCCCGACCAAGGCTCGTAGGTGTCAAACCCAAGGTTGCTCATCGTTCATCGCCCGTAGTCAAGACCTCTTCAATCATCGTGCCAACTCGTCGAATTCTTCGCAACAATCGGTCGAGTCGAGCAGTGATGTTCTGCTTTGACTCATCAATTGAAGTACCGATGAGTCGGTAACCCAGCGGTAATCGTCCGCCAAGAAGATTGAGCAAAAGCATTTGATCCGAAGCTTGGATGTTTTGCATAGAATTCTGGACCATTTCGATGGTGAGTTTACCTTTGCCGAGGGGCTGAAGCAATGCGTTGTGATTCTTTTCAGGAATCAGTCGCATGAAACCTCCCTTTTTGAGAAGCCAGTCTTCACCACGGCGCTGATGCTGCGTGACCATTGCAGACCACAATGCAGATCCGAGTCGATCCGTTCGTGGTATTCGTTCAACCAATCCACATGCTCGAAATCGTTCAAGAATTCTACCCAGCCGAGCTTTTTGTCCACCGAATTGTTCATGCGCATCATCCAATGAGATAGGGCTTCCAGTGTTGAGAAGAAGAGTAAACAGCTGTTCTGAGACCGAATTCTTGAGTAACTCATTACCGGGTCGGTCACCAAGCAAACCAAAATCAGCCATCCATTGAGTTAGCTCGGATGCGCCTTCTTGCTCAGGCCGATAGTCGGTGATACTCAGGTTAAGCGAGAGGGGCGATTCCTCTGCAATTTCATTCTCCAGAGCCAAACCTTCTCGGTTCCAGCTCAAACCAAGTTGATCCATTTTTTGTTCCAGAATTAATCCGTACTGAGAAAAGCATAATTCAAGCGAACGAGACAAACTCCCTCCACGGAGAATGTAAGTCCTCCATCCTTTTCCTTCGTTTGTGTAGGAGAGTAAACCAGATTGGCTGAGCCGAGATAAGTGGTGATTCAATGCAGCAGGCGTCATCGCCAGTTCATCGGACAATTCTTGCGCATCCCATGACTTGGTTGGTTGCGAGAAGAAATGATCCCTTAGCATACGATGTATCGGTGATGCCGAACCATAGTCCGCTGTTGCATCCCCCTTCCGACGAACAAAACAAAACGATTCAACAAACCAACCAACCAATCGATCAATGGACCGGTCCGTCGTTGGCATTGGAAGTTCTTCCAACTTGACATTCAGCATGAAGGAAGACATCTGCCGATGGTCTTTGAAGGCTATGCAACAATTGCTTTTCAGAAAGGGAAAATTAAGCCTGAACTCTGCGACCATCATGCCATTGGTACGTCAAGCGGTCGGAGCGTCGAAATGTTTCAACGTGTATGTGCGATGCGAGATTGAGAATGTCTTGTCTCAAAATTCCTCGTCGTCGTAAGACTTTCACTGCAGAGTGGACACTTGCACGGGTCCGACCTATTCGGCGAGCCAACTGGGCCTGCGTACGGGGCGTTCCTTCCTCGAGGATGTCATCGATCACTTGCCGTTGAACGGTGGAAAGCCCAATTGGTAGGCTTGAAGCCATTCGTTGCTGATCGCTCGAAACGGATTTCAGTACCTCTACCTGTGAGGGTCCACCCGCGAAGTAACATGTCCGACCATTGACGGGCAGGATTGTAATGTTGCCTTGATTGTGCATGACATCCAAATGGTGACGCAATGTTCCGTTTGCGGCGCTTAGTTCATGTTGAAGTTCGCGGTAACATAAACCAGGATGTCGTTCGAGTGTGCGCAGTACACGCGCTCGGAACGGATGTTCACTTGATTGTCGCTTGGTCGCGATGCCTCCAAATGCAAGAGCAGATGCGGCCGATGTCATCGCAGCAAGGCCTTGAGCGATGCCTGCAATTCCACCGACTGTACCTGCAATACCTGCGGCCAACCAAGGACGTTGACGAACCCATTGCGTTAGAAGAGCCATACACTGTTGTTGACCTCTTGGTATCTTAATGCATCGTATTGACGCATCTAAGCTCCAACGATTGACCCCTGATGGATTTTCATAAAGGCAACCAAGGGTGAGAGGAGGCGTCCACATGTCATCCCATGGCTGGATAGACGGTATGTGACACGAACGGGAGGTCCATCAGTAACGATGCGCTCAACCAAACCCTTCTCCGCTAGGTAACGCAGTTTATCCGAGAGCGTTCTTGAAGAAATACCCTTCAATAGATGCTTCATCTCATTGAATCGGCGGTTCCCTGCGATGTAAAGCGTTGAAAGGATCTCGATTGTCCATCGAGAGCCAAACACATTGAGCGCTTCAACAGCCGCATCTACTTCCCAATTCAAATCAAATCTGCCTTGCCCAGAGTGGTCCTCAAGCAAGGAGCGAACCGATGCACCAATCTGGATGGTCTCACTAATTTTGTCGCTGACATTCTTCAATTCAGTAGCGGGAAGGACCATCGGCGGTTCAGGCATGAACCTCGGATACATTTCGCATACTTGATTTCTTTTCAACACCGATTGTTCAAAACGCAGGAGCGCATGATTCATGAACGGTTTGCTTGTCGTTCAATACATGAAGGCTGTTGAGAACGTTGCAATCATCGGTGCAGGAAACATGGGTTCAGGCATTGCACAGAAAAGTGCACAAGAAGGATTCAATGTGCAAATGGTTGACAGAGAAGCACAATACGTAGCTCGTGGTCGTTCAATTATCGAGAACTTCCTGCAAGAAGCTATCGAACGACGTATTTTCTCAGAAGATGAAGTGAATGCAACACTTGGTCGAATCACGGATGTCGTGGGTACTGAGAATACTGCAGCAAACACCGATTTGGTCATCGAGGCGGTGTTCGAAGATTTTGATATCAAAACAGCTGTGTTCTCCGCTTTGGATAATGCTTGTGATGAAGGGACAATCCTTGCTTCGAACACCTCTTCGCTTTCTGTCAATGCCCTGGCTGAGGCAACCGGTCGTCCCGACCGTTTCGTAGGATTGCATTTCTTCTACCACCCTGCCAAGAACCGATTGATTGAGGTCATTCCTGCGAAGACAACATCGAAAGAAACGCTTGAGCGAACAGTTCAGTATTGCAGAACGCTTGGAAAAGTTGTCATTGTTTGCAAAGACCGACCAGGATTTGTTGTCAACCGATTCTTTGTCCCATGGCTCAATGAAGCCTGTTTACTGCTCGAGGAAGGCGTAGCGACTGCTGCCCAGATTGATGCGATATCATGCAAAGCATTCCGACTCGGACTCGGACCGTTTGGACTCATGAATCTCACAGGTCCTCCGATTGCACTGCACTCAACGGATTACCTCGCAGAACAATTGAACACTCCTCGCTACAAAGGCGCCCAAAACCTCAGAGATCTAGTTGCCAACAATGCCATGTGGCCAATTGGAGACGATTCAGAGTATTCTCAGGAACAATACACAGCCGTATCTGAACGTCTTCTTGGTGTTGTTTTCGGCGTCGCTGCGCAAATTGCGGAGGAAGAAATTTGTTCGATGGAAGACGTCGACCGAGGTGCAAAGGTTGGTCTTCGATGGGCTCGAGGGCCGTTCGAAATGATGAATCGAATCGGTGTCGCAGAAGCCTACAGAATGGCGGCTGCCTACCAAGTGCTTGCAGGTAATTCATGGGTGCTTCCCTCGTTCTTCAAAGAGCAATCCGATTCTTCAACGAATTGGGATTTTTCGTATGTTGACTCCTCAACAGAAGATGGAATAACAACCATCACCATTAATCGCCCAGAAGCAATGAATGCATTAAACGAAGTTGTCATCCAACAACTCACCGATGCAGTGGAGGCCGCAAACGCGGACAGCAATGTCAAAACCATCGTTTTGGATGGAGCTGGAAAGGCCTTCGTAGCTGGCGCTGATGTCAAGTTCTTTGTCGATAAGATTCGTTCAGATGACATTCCGGACATTGAAACGTTCACGGAGAACGGGCACACACTTCTCGCAGCCCTTGAAGACTCTACCAAGACAACCATTGCATTGACGACTGGACTCGCGCTTGGAGGTGGGCTCGAGCTCGCTCTCGCTTGTGACTACCGTATTGGAACACGCAGAACCCAATTCCGATTCCCAGAGACGAGCATTGGGATTTACCCTGCTCTCGGAGGAACCCAGCGACCTGCACGAATCGCAGGACGTGAACTCGGTCGATGGGCTGTTCTTGCTGGGAATTTCATGAATGCTGAAACTGCTACCGATCTCGGTCTTGTTACACATCTTGTTGACATCAATGACGTACCAAATTGCATCAAAGACATCCATGCATCCGGCAAACCAGACAACAAGTATCCTGGAAAACCAATGAATGAAAACAGTCCAGTGGTCAAGTTCGCTAAGAAATTCTTCTCGGATGGAAACATGGTTGCTTTGCTCGCAGGAAGTTGCCCAGATGGCTTTGATGCTGAGGATAAGACCGTTGCTCGCCAACTCAAGTCGCTCAAGTTCACGGCTCCGATTGGATTGGCTATGGCGAGTGAACGAATCGATGCGACAGCATCGATGTCACTTGATGAAGGCCTCCAACTCGAGTTGCAAGGCTTGGATCGAATCTTCTCAACCGAAGACGCTCTCGAAGGTCTCAGTGCTTTGATTGAAGGCCGAAGAGCAACCTACAAGAATGCCTAAACCCAACAGGACTGCATCTTCTGAATGGATTCGATGATGTTCTCAAGATCGATTGCTTCTTCTTGTTCTTGTGCGAGTAGAATGCGATTCTCCACCGCTTGAACAAGATCGTCTGATGGTTCCTCGTCCATCATCTCAGTGAGCACTTCCTTCAGCGATTTGGATTGACCGCGAAGAATGGCAATGTGGGCTTTGAGTTCCTCCTCGTCATCTCGAGGTGAACGAACGTTGGATGTCATGCCATCACCTCGATTGGCGTTTCTTGATGCTCTGCATACCACCGATCCCAAGGCGTGATGTCTTCCTCTGTCCAATGTTGAAGGGGCCCTTCAAGACCGATTGAATGGCCATTGTCGGGGCCAAGGTTCCGACTTTGCTTGATGCCAGGAGCTCCGAGGACCAGGGCAGAGGAAAGAATTCCCTGAGCGATTGCAAGGCTGTTTTTGTCGGTGCCGCTCCAGTATGCATGGAAACCAGGGTGGGTGTGAACCCACACCCTGAATGGAGCCATCATTCCAACAGGTGGACGTAGAGGAACCCGGCCAGGGGAGCCCCAATCGATTTGAATCTGGCCGTCGGCATCGATGAGGACTGAGGTCTCAAGCCCTGCAATAAGCGAGAGGTTGTACACCAGATCCCATCTGCCATGTTCAGCAGCGTTTCGTTGTACATCAAGGACATCATCGGACTCAACCGCTTGTGCTTCTGCCTGGATGCAAGCTCTCATCCACTGCTCATAGGTAAGGCCTATAGATTCAAGATTCATCACCGGAATCATGCTTTCACCTCAGGGAATTTGAGTTCACCAAACATGATGCTGGACATTCTTTCACGGAGCGGTGGCTGATTTCTCAACTGCCCCATGAGCCATGTTGCTGCAGCCGCAGCGGCATTAACGTAGCCAAATTGGATGTTCCCTGCTGCGATTGCTCCTGCAATTTGACAACTCGCAGGTTCGTGGTCAGGCGTCATCATAGCGACAAGAGCGGGGTCCGAATCGTTGGTGAAATACACGTGCCCATCGCCAGTTGACCGCAAATCGATCCAAGGAACGTCGGTTGCATGCACCAATCTTCGAGGATGAGGTCGATCGACGCCAATAATGATGTAATCAAAATCTTGCAACTGTTCCTTAACCCGTAGATTTTCCGTGTCAGAAACACAATACACGTTATTGAATAATTCATACTTCTGAACGAGAGCCGTCGTCTTGAAGGAACCTACATCCGATGATGAGAACCTTTGATGGCCTAAATTTGAGGCTTCAACGGTATCTCCATCCATGATGGTGATCGAACATTTCTGTCCTACTTTTTCAAGTGCTGGGACGACCAAATCAAAGGTGAGTCCACCGATTCCACCTGCTCCAACGATTAAAATTCGAGGCATACGCTTTGCTGTCATGTCAAACAAACAATTCGACAGTATATCAACTCAATTTTGAATCAATGGCAGTTTTTTGACTGGAGGTGCTATCCCCAAGTCTTCAGGGAAGTACAACTCTGCTTCAGGGATTGGGATTGGAACAATCTCACGACCAATCAGGGCAACACGGCTCGGCCGGCTTTCTGAGAGGACATCTCTGTTTACCTGTGGCGCAAGTTCATTCGAGAAGGAGAGAATATCGTCGTGGCTAGGCATGTTCTCCATCGAGAGATTTTCACGGCTGTGACCGACGTAGACGTACCCTTTTGCTTCGATGAAATCTGGATCAGCACGGTTGTCAAGTTCTGCGAACTCCTTGATGTGGCTCGAGGACATGTTGACACCTTTCATCAGCGTGTGCCGACACACAATCCGTGTGTCGAGACTTGGCAGTAAGTCGATTGTTTTCTCAAACTGATTCCAAGCACCACTGTTCCATTTTGGCCGACAAACATCGTCGAAGACTTGCTTGTTTGGAGCATCAACTGAGACATAGAGTTGTGTAGGAAGCGTATCGAGGTTCTCCAAAACTTTTGGAAGAGTGCCATTGGTAACGAGCATCGTCGTCATGCCATGCTTGTGGCACAAATCCATGTATTCGCCAAGACGCGTGTACAAGGTTGGTTCACCATTGAGCGAAATCGCAACATGTTTTGGATCCTGAGCCTCAAGGAACTTCTCTTTTGGGACCTTGTCGTTTCCACCAAACCCAGAGAGCAGTCGGCGTTGAGCACGTACGCTTTCGTAGAGGAGTTCGAGAGGATCTTGGTCGGTTAACTCCAAGGTGTCCATATGCGGTTCTCGCCAACAATATGTGCAGGCGAGATTGCACTGATCGACAACAGGTGACATTTGCATGCAGGTGTGACTCTTGACACCGTAGAAGGTCCCTTTGTAGCACGATCGATCGCGAAGAAGGGATTCTTTTGTCCAATGGCAGGTCTTGACTCCACCGTGTTCGCCAACAATGTGGTACCGTTGTTTTTGCAATTTTGCTTTGAGTGCCGGGTCCATACCCATGTTTCTTCCTCCTGCAGCCGGAATCCACTGTCGATAAGCGGTTGGGAGCGGCTCGGATGTTTAGGCGTCTGAATTTTTGTTCTTGAAGAGAACGGTCACTTCGATGTTGGTAAAACCATCTAGTGTATTTTTTACACCTTTGTGTTGGCAAG
>CEQI01099036.1_pt1 | contig 13226 bp, 12 predicted proteins | sample 531011 | NCBI WGS metagenome assembly CEQI01 (sample SAMEA2621204, study PRJEB7988) | marine metagenome | biome: marine biome (ENVO:00000447); feature: surface water layer (ENVO:00002042); material: "saline water (ENVO:00002010), including plankton (ENVO:xxxxxxxx)" | depth 5 m
ATACCCTCTGTTTCAGATTTAGCAATTTTTGTTTTTGCTTCATTAAGCAATCCGTTAATCAATTTTCGTTGATAATTAACTAAGGTTTCTATTTTTGGTTTTAAACCTACATATTCTTGTTCATCTCCTTTTGGAACTGGTCCTGAAATGATAAGTGGTGTTCTTGCATCATCAATTAAAACAGAATCCACCTCATCAATAATTGCATAATGATGCTTTCGCTGAACTAAACCTTCCGTTTCAGACACCATGTTATCTCTCAAATAATCAAACCCAAATTCATTATTGGTTCCAAAAGTTATATCTGCATCATAAGCTGCTTTTCGGTCAGGAGAATGTGGCTGATACCTATCAATACAATCAACTGTTAAACCATGGAATTGATACAATGGTCCCATCCATTCCGCATCTCTTCTAGCTAAGTAATCATTTACTGTAACCACATGAACACCTTTACCAACTAGTGCGTTTAAATAAACTGGTAAAGTGGCTACTAAAGTTTTCCCCTCACCGGTCATCATCTCTGCAATTTTCCCTTTATGCAATGCCGCGCCACCCATTAATTGAACATCATAATGCACCATTGACCACTGTATTTCAGACCCTGCAGCATCCCAGGTGTTTAACCAAATAGCATGATCACCTTCAATTTTAACAAAGTCTGACTTTTCGGCTAAAATTTTATCGAATTCATTGGCTTTAACTTTTAACAAACCATTTGTTGTTAACCTTCTTGCCGTTTCTTTTACTACCGCAAATGCTTTTGGCATTAATTCAAGCAGTTTTTCCTCAATCAGAGCGTTTTCATCCTTCTCTAACGAATCTACTTTTTCAAATAAAGCTTCTTTATCTTGAATGGACATGTTTTCAGATGAAGCTTTTTGTTTAATTTCATGAACCTCATCAGATATCATTTTGTAGGATGATATTATTTCTTCTTTGAAAATTCGTGACTGATCCCTAAGCTGATCATCTGATAATTGTTGTATTTCACTATATACACCAGCAGTTTGATCTTTTATAGGCGATAGCTCTTTTAAATCTTTTTGAGATTTATCTCCAAAGAGTTTTTTAAGGATTCCATCAAGCATGACTTAATTTTTCGGATGATAAAAATAATCTAATAGTTCAAACAAGCGTAAACTATAATCTTAAAAAAGATTAAAGTTAAATGAAGAGAATTAAATAAACTTTATTCAATACTCATCTTCATTGAAGAAGAAATCCTCCTTAGTAGGGTAATCAGGCCATATTTCTTCAATTCTATCATAGATCTCTCCTTCATCTTCCAATGCTTGAAGATTTTCAACTACTTCTAACGGAGCGCCAGTTCTCATGGCAAAATCTATAAGTTCGTCCTTTGATGCTGGCCAAGGAGCGTCTTCTAAATATGATGCAAGTTCTAATGTCCAATACATACGATTATCTAATTTTTAGATTTCGCAAATGTAAATTTTTTATTGATTTGACAAACCAAAATGAAAAAAATTAATACTTAATTATTGCTTTTTAGGTTTCCAAGGAATATCATCAATGTTCTCATCATGCAAAACCTTTCTTGATAAAACGAATAGAAAATCTGATAATCTATTTAGGTACATAACTATAATTGGATTAACATTAATATTTTCACTCAGCTCTACAACTAATCTTTCTGCTCTTCTGCAAACACATCTAGCAACATGGCAATAAGAAGAATTAACATGTCCACCAGGGAGAATAAAATTTTTCATTTCTGGAAGATCTGATTGAAATTCATCAATAGCTTCTTCTAAAGAAGTAATAGGTGAAGCTGATAATACTGGAAGCTTCTCTATCATTTTTTCATCTCCACCAGTAGCTAAATAAGAACCTAAGGTGAAAAGGGTTTCTTGAATTTCAACAAAATCTATATCTGTACTTTGAGGAAGTACATCTTTTATTAATCCAATCCATGAATTAAGCTCATCAATAGTACCATAAGCCTGGATACTTAAATTGTATTTTTCTACTCTTTTGCCGCTAAAAAGGGATGTTTTCCCCTTGTCCCCTGATTTAGTGTATATTTTCATACTAATGCAACATCAAATTTTGTTGTAATATCTTTGATAACAGCATACAATTCTTCTTTATCATCCAAAGTAACCAGTTGATTTCTAATGGGTTTGAAGTTAGGTATCCCTTTGAAATAGTTAGCATAGTGTCTTCTCATTTCAACTATTCCAACTCGATTCCCCTTCCACTTTATGCTGAAATCCAAATGTTCTAAAACTACTTTTACACGTTCAGCTAATGTTGGCTTAGCTGCTTCATAACCATATTTCATAAAGTGCTTAACTTGGTTAAAAAACCATGGGTTTCCAATACTAGCTCTTCCAATCATAATTCCATCAACACCATATTTCTCTTTATACTCCACTGCTTTTTGTGGAGAGTCTACATCTCCATTTCCGAATACAGGAATATGCATTCTTGGGTTATTTTTCACTTCACTTATAAGTGTCCAATCAGCCTCTCCTTTATACATTTGAGATCGTGTTCTACCATGGATCGAAATAGCTTTTATACCAACATCTTGTAATCTTTCAGCAGTTTCAACAATATATTTCGTGTTATCATCCCACCCTAATCTAGTTTTAACTGTTACAGGAAGGTGAGTTGAATCCACTATAGCCTTAGTCATGGAAACCATTTTAGGAATATCCTGTAAGATTCCCGCTCCAGCTCCTTTACATGCCACTTTCTTAACTGGACAACCGTAATTAATATCTATAATATCTGGATTTACCTTCTCACAAAGTTCTGTTGCTTTTTTCATGGATTCTACATCGGCACCAAATATTTGAATACCAACAGGACGTTCATATTCAAATATATCGAGCTTCTGAACACTTTTTGTTGCGTCTCTTATCAATCCTTCGGATGAAATAAACTCAGTGTACATAACATCAGCCCCATATTTCTTACATAAAGCTCTAAATGGTGGATCACTAACATCCTCCATAGGAGCAAGTAAAAGTGGGAATTCACCAAGATTTATTTCACCAATTTTAACCATGATTAATCTTTGCAAAGGTAGATATATCCATCTAATTCCTATATTTCGTTCATGAAAAATAGTTTTGGTACTGATTCTACATCTTATATAAGAACCCTCTTACTTGTTATTCTTATTACAGTAGTGTCATTTACAGTTTTTCAGCTTATACCCATGTTTATTATTTCTATTTTCATGGATAACGGAGTTGAGTTATTGTCCGAAATTACTATTTATCAAACCAATCCATCGCTTCTAGATGAGCATTTCAATTCGAAGCCTGATCTTCATTCTAGCGTAATTAAAATTCTAAAATTATTGACCTTTTTTTCTCAAATAGGGACATTTTTAGTTCCATCTATTTTCATTTTTTGGAAATTTAATCAGATAAAACTGCTACAAAAGAAAACTATAAAGAGTGACTATCTATTTGTTTTTATAAACTTTATTTTATTGCTTGGTATTTCCAATCTGCTTGTGCTAATAAGTTTATCCATTGGCTATGATTACTTTCCTGAAGGAATTAAATCTTACCTCTCAAACGAACAATTATTTAATACCAAAATTCAAGAATATTTTGTAACTAAAGATGTAAGCAACCTAGCTATTAATTTATTTCTTATGGCTATTTTACCAGCTGTAGCTGAAGAACTTTTTTTTAGAGGTGTATTACAAAAACTATTTATTGGAATAGTTAAAAACAAGTTAATTGGTATCCTATTTACCTCATTAATTTTCGGTATTCTTCATTTTCAAATAGAAAATTTTCTAGCCATATTTTTTGCAAGTTTGCTACTTGGGGTAATTTATGAAAAAAGAAACAACATTAAATTAAATATGCTTCTTCACTTTATATTCAATGCATTTTCTTTAATATCCATATTCATCATAAAAAATGAAATTATAGATGAAGGAAAATTAGAATATCTTCTAAATTACGCTTTAATACCTGCAGGTATTCTTTGCTTTCTATATAGCCTAAAGAAAGGGGACTGGAAATTTAATTGAAGAAATTTATTTCTCCTTGTTAACAGAGTAAACAACTTTAAAGGCTTCTGCCTCTTTGAGCTCATCTTGTACTTTTTTCACAATTCTCATTTCTGTTTTCTTATCTACTTTAAAAACATTAAAAAATCGTGAATCCCAAACTTGAGAATACTCTGGATTCTTGCGAAGTTTAATAAGGTAATTTCTTATTTCTTCATAATCATTGATCAAATCATCGTCCAATTGAACTCTAAAATCATCGAGAGTTCCTGGAACCCTACCAATCCAAAAGTAAGAAGCCTTAATGTTTTTTTCTAGATCAATGGTCTCTTTAATAGCCACTTTGTCAATTTCTAACTTATTGGTTTCTTTTTCTTTAAATACGGTTGTAACCATAAAAAAGAATAAAAGCATAAATACAATATCAGGAAGCGCTGCAGTTGATATTCCTGGTTCTTTTTTCTTCTTACCCTTAGAAAATTTAGACATAATTAATAAGTTACTATTGTACAGATCTGTTTTTCTCTTTCATTATCTTTTTAGGATAAACTTGCCTTATAGCTGAAATCTTTTGTTTATCAGATTCAACTTTATCATTCAGTTTACTAAAAGAAATACCTTGAAACTTATCCTTGCATAAGCTGTCTCTTAAATGATTTAGCCCAAGCATAATTTGATCAAGCACCTTCATGTAAGTTTCATATTTAGTAGAATTATCCATTTGGATAGAGATAGTAGCGTTGTTTGGTAAAGTTTTAAACCCTGTTCCGCCAAAGGCATTAACTGCATCCAATCTCCTTGTCCAAGCATCTAATTCAATTTTGAATAAGGCTGCATCTGGGTATACAGCTAAAGCTGCTTCCAAAGACTCAATGGTATCTTCACAAGTTACCTTATCTACTTCAATGTAGCTTGGTAAATTCCTAGCACCCTCATCATGTTGGTAGAATTTAATTACAGCATCTTTTATATCCTCCATTTCTGCAAACTCTCCTTCAATTCCAATTTTATCGTTTTTATTGGCCATAATCTGGAGAACATTTTTTTCATTCAATAGAAACTCAACATCAGATTTCTGAGGTAACCTTTCCTCTTGGACTTGAGGCAAATTCATAGTAGTTGTAATAAGGAAGAATATCAATAGCAAAAATGCTATATCTGCCATTGAACCTGCGTTAATTTCCTCAACTTCTCTCTTAGCCATTACTTTCTAAGTTTTAAAACAGAACCTCCAATCCAACTTACTAATGCTACTATAATTAATAGAACAGTTGAATTTATTGCAGTATTAGCCAGTGTCCAATCAGTACCTCTTTCATCAACGGAAATAAAGTAAACGATAATCATGAACAATGCGAATACGCCAACACCAGCAAGAATCTTCTTGGCTTTTGCCCAATTTATATAAGCTAAATAACCAAAGCCTAACAACAATAATAAAAACGTTGCAGAAACTGTGATTATAGAGAAAAAGGTTAAGGTGAATACATGACCATCTAAATTTTCTTCTAGTGAGGTTTGGTAATTTCTAAGAATTTCACCCTCAGATTTACTGTAAGTAGAATCATTATCAAGATCAGTGTAAGTGTAATTTCCAAACTTATCCTTTATAAATCTTCCCTTATCATCTTTCTCAAATTCAAATTGATCATTATTGAATGCGGCAACCTTAATTTGCTCTGGATTCATTTCCTTTGGGTTGTCATCCGTCATGACAATTAAGGTGAACAACACGCCAAGAAATATAACAAGGTATGTTATAATTTTCGTGATTAAATTTTGTCTATTGTTTTCCATGCTAGAAAATTATAAGTGTTAGACTTATTTCTTTAAATCATGTTTTACTAATACATCAATAAGAGAAATAGAAGCATCTTCCATTTGATTAACCAAGGTATCAATCTTAGATACAATGTAATTGTAAAATATCTGAAGGATAATAGCAACAATAAGACCAGATACAGTGGTAATTAAAGCCACTTTAATACCTCCTGCTAATTCATCTGGCTTTGCTTCTCCTTTTGCTTCAATAATATCAAAAGCATCAATCATACCAATCACCGTTCCCATAAACCCAAGCATAGGTGCAAGAGCAATAAACAATCCAATCCAAGATAAACCTCTTTCTAGCAGACCCATTTGAACACCACCATAGGCAATAACTGACTTCTCTACCATTTCAATACCTTCTGAGCTTCGTTCTAGCCCTTGTAAGAATATACTCGCAACTGGTCCGCGAGTGTTTCTACAAACTTCTTTAGCTGCGTCAACACCTCCATTAGACATGGCAGATTCAATATCTTTCAATAACTTCTCCGTATTTGTTGTGGCTAAGTTCAAATAAATAATTCTCTCAATTGAAAGGGCTAAACCTAATATTAATGCAATTAGTACAAATGACATAAATAGAGGACCACCGTCTATAAATTTCTTTTTAATTTCCTGTGTAACTTTTTCTACATTATCAAAAAACCCTCCTTCTTCTTCCTCTTCTTCAGTTGGAACAACTGGCTCTTCAACGGCTTCTTCTACAACTTCTTCTACAGGCTCTTGAACCTCTTCAACTAGAGCTGAATCTCCATCGGTTGTACCTTCTTCTACCATTTCAACATTATCATTGGCACTTGAATCTTCCTGTGCCATTAGAGGATTAAAAAATAAAAACATCCCCATAAATGTGATAAATAAAACTGTTTTTTTCATGATTTTTTTAATTGTCAATTAATTGTATAATAATTTTTGCGGTGGCCAAATTACGAAAAAATATAGGTTTAAAACAAAATAAAGTTTTAAATAGAAAATTCTCCTGCTTTTTCGGTTAAAAATTCAGTTGTAAATTGACTAACGTCATTTGGGAATTTATGCAAGTACAACATGGTTTTTGAGATTACAGCCTCTAAAGTCATATCATAAACTCCTAATACACCTAAATTGTGTAATTGAATTCCAGTTTCATATTTTTGTTGCTCAACACGACCAGCTTTACACTGACTTACATTCAAAAATATCTTACCCTTTTTAATTTGCTTTTTGATCAATTTTGTGATTTTATCACTCATAGGAATATTTCCAGAACCATATGTCATTAAAACAACAACTTTAGAAGATGAATTTTGCATCATTTCTTTTATGGATTCTAGATCTAATCCTGGAAAAAAAACAATGACTAAAATGTTTGTATCAAAACCTTTGATATACTTCATCTTTTTAGTTGAAGGCCTAAAAAGTACACTGTGATTATAATTGATGTCAATTCCAGCTATAGCAAGTGGAGGGAAATTATAAGACTTAAATGCTTCAAAATGTTCTGAACTGATTTTGGTAGTCCGATTAGCTCTGTATAATTGATATTCAAAATAAATAGCTACTTCTTGAACAATTGGTTTTCCCTCCCTTTTAGAAGCTGCAATTTCAATGGCTGTAATTAAATTTTCTTTACCATCAGTCCTTACCATGCCAATTGGCAATTGTGAGCCGGTGAAAATTATAGGCTTACTTAGGTGCTGAAACATGAAACTGAGTGCACTAGCTGTATAAGACATGGTGTCTGTACCATGCAAAACAACAAAACCATCATAATCGTTGTATTTACTGTTTATATAATCTCCAATTTTCTCCCATATAACTGGAGATACATTAGAAGAATCAATAGGGTTCTTGAATGATACTGCATCAATGTGACATTTAATCTTCCTAAGCTCAGGAAGTTCTTTGTTGATTTGGTTAAAATCAAATGGTTTTAATGTCTTACTAACATGATCTTCTACCATCCCAATGGTTCCACCAGTATATATAATTAATGTTTTAGATTTTGATGATTTCACTTTGCAAATATTGGAAAAAGTAGCAACAAACCATCTAATATAAATAAGTAGTAATACTCCCCTCTTATTTTATAACTAGGAATTAAAACAAATATGGTTATGATTAAATAAATACAAAAAAGATATCTTTTGAAATACATAGCAATAATTAGCAAAAAAGAAATGATTATGAAAGACGTCAAATAGGCAGATTTAATTCCAATAAGCTGTGGTAAAGTTTTAAGTTTTTTGGAATCATAAGACAAGTCTCTCTTGTCAAATGGTATTGTAATAGATATGATATAAAGAAATATTATTGTTGGATAGAATAAGCCAACTTTATTAAAATAGATGAGTTGTGGCAAGATTGCACAAGTCCATGTCCATACTAAAGCAATAACAAATAGCTTAAAAAAAGGTATTGATCTAAAGCTAAAAGTATTTTTTCTCTTTTCTCTATAAAATAAAACAAGAACAAAAGCGGGTATAGTATATAAGATATTTTCCCAAGAAAATATTTTCACCACTAGTATTATCGAAATGATCAAAATTATACACGCTAGTTTTTGAGTGACTTTTCCGTAATTACTTATCCATAAAGATTGATTTTTTCTATCATCAAAAATTTCATCATAACTACTGTGTTGCAAATTGTATCCAAAAAAAGTGGCGCAAAATACCAGTGCTAAAAATTCAATTGCAATGGGTTTTTGGTAAAAAATAAATGCTGAAGCTGCACACGAAACTGCCCCAATGGAAATCCATGTGTTTGAAAATAATATAAAGTCTATAACTTTTTTCAATTTCAATATTTACTCTAAAAGTATCTTAGTAGCAACCACAATTGAAGCACCTAAAATTGAACCTCCTAAAACTGCCTTTGTATTTTTTTTAATAAAAACATTATCATAACCTTGATAATAGCATGCTTTTAAGTCATCTATTTCTATAGTGTTTCGACTTTTATTTAATTTATTTTGTCTTCTCTTTATAAGAAATGTACTCCACATTGGAGAAGAAATTGTTAACCAACTTGCACTATTTTGAAAGAAGCCTCCACTAAATCCATTTCTAAATTCATATGTGTCTATCATAGAAAGAGCAAATCCAAAGCAAATAGCTTTAAAAAATTCATTTCTAGAAGAATACTCGTATTTAGCTGTTTTTTTACCACTTACAAATTGTTGCATTTCTTTTAGAGTCATGAAATTTCCTTTAGAGGGAGCGTATTGGTAAAAAAATTGTTTTCCCTTATCATCAGAATCAAAATGAAAAAGTGATGATTTAGGGTAGCTTTTTATTGTCCAAAGTTCTCCTTTCATCTTAAAGCCATTAACCAACCAATCGTTCTCATTATATAATTTAAAAACTATTGTATCACCATCATTAAAAAGTAACGTTCCTGTGGAAATTGAATCTATTTGAGGTTGGCTAAATAGTGCTATTGAAATTAAAGAAAATAAAAGTGTTAAAATTTTAATGTCAGCATGTATTAAAGGGTTAGAAATTAAATATAAACAATTGATTAACAAATTTACAATTTCATAACTTGGATATATATATTTGCCGAAAATTGAAAGTATTTAAAACATGATAAATTCATTTGTTAATAGACATGTCGGAATAAAAGAACATGAAATCTCCGAAATGTTATCCGAAATAGGGAATAATTCAGTTCAAGAATTAATTGATCAAACTATACCAAAATCTATTTTAAAACAAGATGAATTAAAAGTAGGTGATGCATTAAACGAAAGTGATTACCTAAATCATCTCAATGGTATTGCTAGCAAAAACAAGCTATTTGACAATTATATTGGACAAGGTTTTTATGGAACTAATGTTCCTAATGTTATTAAGAGAAATATTTTATGTAACCCAGGTTGGTATACTGCCTACACTCCTTATCAGGCAGAAATTGCGCAAGGAAGACTGGAAGCATTACTTAACTTTCAAACTCTTATAACAGAGCTAACAGGCATGGAATTAGCTAACGCATCACTATTAGATGAAGCTACGGCTGCTGCGGAAGCAATGCTCATGTTTTTTCATATGAGATCAAGAGATCAGCAAAAGCGAAATGTGAATAAATTCTTCGTCAGCGAAAAAATATTTGAGCAAAATAAAGAAGTTATGATTGCTAGAGCTGAACCATTAGGTATTGAAGTTGTTGTAGCCGATCCTGAAGAAGTTTCTTTTACAGATGATTTTTTTGGAGCTATTATTCAATATCCTGATGCATTTGGTGAAGTTTGTGACTACAGAAAATTTGTTGAAAAAACTAAAGCATTTTCCATACCAGTTGCAGCAATAGCTGATATAATGAGTTTAGTTTTACTTCAAAATCCAGCAAGTTGGGGTGCTGATGTTGTTGTTGGTTCAACCCAACGTTTTGGGGTGCCCATGGGCTATGGAGGCCCACATGCTGCTTACTTCGCATGTAAAGAAGCTCACAAGCGATTTATTCCAGGTAGAATAATAGGTGTTTCATTAGATTCTAATGGTAATCCGGCTCTTAGAATGGCTTTACAAACAAGAGAGCAACATATTAAAAGAGGTAAAGCAACATCCAATATCTGTACAGCTCAAGCCCTTTTAGCTGTAATGGCTGGAATGTATGCAGTTTATCATGGTCCTAATGGGCTTAAAGAAATTGCACAAGAAATTAGAGCCAAGACATCTAGCCTTAGAAATTCCCTTGAAAAAATGGGTATTAAAATAGTAAACAAAAATCATTTTGATACTATAACTATTTCTACAGAAGATGAATCCATCAAAGACTTAATGATAAATAACAACATTAATCTTTTTTACAGAAATGATTCCATTTCAATATCAATTGATGAAACTACTTCATGGGTTCAGCTTGAAAAAATTGTTTCTGTTTTAGGTTCTAAATTAGGACATAGTATTTCACTTGAAAGACTTAAGGTTATTGACAGTAAATTCGATAGAGATGACCAATTTCTAAAACAAAAAGTGTTTAACAGTTATCATTCAGAAACTGAAATGATGCGTTATTTGAAAAAATTAGAAAACAAGGATTTGTCTTTGGTTCATGCCATGATATCTCTTGGATCATGTACAATGAAACTTAATGCTGCCACAGAAATGGAGCCCATAACCTGGCCAGCTTTTTGTAATCTTCATCCATTTACACCCACAGATCAAACAAAAGGATATCAAGAAATATTTGAATCGTTAATCAAAGATTTGAGCGATATTACAGGCTTTGACAGTGTTTCTTTACAGCCAAACAGTGGTGCTCAGGGCGAATATTCTGGCCTAATGGTAATTAGAGCATACCACAAACATAATAATGAAGAACATAGGAATATTTGCCTAATTCCAACAAGTGCTCATGGTACAAATCCTGCAAGCGCAGTTATGGCAGGGATGGAAGTTGTCTTAATCAAATGTGATGAAAAAGGAAATATTGACTTAGAAGATCTTCAAAATAAAGCAACATTACACAAGGAAAATCTTGCTGCCTTGATGATTACTTACCCTTCAACACATGGTGTATTTGAAGAAGAAATTATTGCTATAACTGATATTATACACAAAAATGGTGGGCAAGTTTATATGGATGGTGCAAACATGAATGCACAAGTTGGATTAACATCTCCAGGGATTATTGGTGCTGATGTATGTCACCTCAACCTACACAAAACATTTGCCATACCTCACGGAGGAGGTGGTCCAGGGATGGGGCCGATAGGTGTTGCCAAACATCTTACACCATTCCTTCCAGGAAATCCAATCATAAAGACTGGTGGTGAAAAAGCTATCAAATCCATTAATGGTGCTCCATGGGGAAGCGCTTTAATTTTGCTTATTTCTTACGGATATATAAAATTACTCGGATCTCATGGCCTCAAAAAATCAACAGAAGTGGCCATACTAAATGCCAATTACATAAAATCAAAACTGAATGATCATTACGATATTTTGTATGTGGGTAATAATAATAGAGTGGCACATGAAATGATTCTGGATTGCAGAACATTTAAAAAAACTTCTGGTATAGAGGTAGAAGATATTGCCAAACGCTTAATTGATTATGGGTTTCATGCTCCAACTGTTAGCTTCCCTGTTCCAGGCACATTAATGATTGAGCCAACAGAAAGCGAATCAAAAGTAGAATTGGATAGATTTATTGAAGCTATGATTAGTATTAGAAAAGAGATTAATGAAATTGCTGATGGTAAATTAGACAAACTAGATAATCCGCTTAAAAATGCTCCACATACCTCAGCCCAAATAGCAGATGAAAATTGGAATCATTGTTATTCAAGAAAAGATGCCGTTTTTCCAACAATTCATCAATACAATTCTAAATTTTGGCCACCAGTGGGGAGAGTAGACAATGCTTATGGTGATAGAAATTTAGTATGTAGCTGCTTACCACTTGAGATGTATGAAAAAGAAACTCAAATTGCAAACTCATAAATTTTGCATTATAATTGCAAACTTTTAATAAACAAATATGAATATAATAACTACTAAAACTAAACTTACTTTCTTAATTGTAATTATCATTTCCTTGTGTGGTCAATTAAATGCACAACCATTTAAAAACAAACATTACATTAAAAAACAATTTTCAATTGATAGAAAAATTCAAAGAACTAATACTGATACAGCTGGATGGACACTAAGTGGAAATTTTGCTCCTGAATTTGCTGCAACAGGAAATATTTTTATTTATGGATACATGGGTGGTGGATATGTTTATGGCTCTAATGTTGACTCATTGAATGTTTGTGCTCAAGGATATATGAATACAAATAATTCTACAGCAGAAATAAACGAAATTTTATTCTACGTAGGTGGTAAATATGAGAACCCTAACGACAATGTTGATGGAACTATTGGTGTCAATATTTACCAAATGAGTGCAAATCAAGCTTTTACATATGATGGCACCAACTGGAATGCGTCACATGAAGGGCCTGCAGGTAACGCCCTAGCTTCTGAAGTATTAAACATTAGTGCTTGTGATACTACTGGTGGATTAACATCGGTAATGTTAAGTAGCTCTATTTATGTTACAGGAAACTTTGCGATAGAATTTGACGCCAGCACATTCATTTCTACTGGTGATACTATTGGAATATTGAGTGATGAAAATGGCTCTGGATGGGAATATGCATTTCACAATTTTACTCCTGGTGGTCCATTCATGGTTACAAACTCTGCATTTGGAGGGAATCTTAATAACAATATTGCCATGTTTGCAGTGATTGGAGATAATAACCTAGGGGTTGATAGCGATGAGTTTTTTAATGGTTTACAGGTATCTGCATTTCCAAACCCAGCTACAGATTATTTAAATGTTCAATACCGATTAGAATACCCAAGTGCATCTGTAAATCTCTCTATTTTTGATCAAACAGGAAAAATTGTATATACAGATA
>CEQI01211463.1_pt1 | contig 13217 bp, 11 predicted proteins | sample 531011 | NCBI WGS metagenome assembly CEQI01 (sample SAMEA2621204, study PRJEB7988) | marine metagenome | biome: marine biome (ENVO:00000447); feature: surface water layer (ENVO:00002042); material: "saline water (ENVO:00002010), including plankton (ENVO:xxxxxxxx)" | depth 5 m
TTTACTAAGTTCTTAAATATCTTAAATAAGATTTAATTAAGATTTAATTAAGCTTAAATAAAACTTAATTAAAGCTAAAAATACATAAAGAAAAAATAGTAAAATATACATAAATCATGAATTCTATTACTGAACTGGTTTGCAAAAATAAAAAGGTCTTGGACTTTTTCCAAAATCATCCTTCTCTTGATTTTGAGAAAACCAATTTGCTCTTTGTCAACTTCATGGAGACCTTTTTCAATCATATTACTGATGATCTTGAAACAAATGTCAATTCTCAGGTTCTTTCATTCATGAATGAAAACAAAAAACATCTTCAAGATTTCCAAGAGCAACTAAGTACTCTAAAAAACGATATGCAAAGTAAACAACAAGAGCAAGCAGATTCCATTTTTTCGAATCTTTCTTCTTGGAAAACTCAATATATAGAAGATACAAAGCAACTTCTTGAGAATAATCAATTGAGTTCCAATGAAAAAATAAATCAATATCTTGATAGAAACAATAATCAGCTAATTGATAAAACTGCTCTTCTTTTGAACGATGCTATTCCTAAGAACCAAAGCGTTCTGCATCAGCAAATAGTATACTCACTAAAAGAGTTCAATGAACAGGTGAGTAATGATACACAAAAGATTATTTCTTCGAAAAATCCGAATAATGCCTTGGATAATTTTATTCAAAGCTTTGAGACTAAGTATAATAGTCTTGTTCAAAGTATTCAACAACCTCTTTTCTCTGTTCTTTCTTCTACTGAAGAACGATTGTCCAAGAACATCGAAGGTATTCGTGAATTTAATTCACAATCGCTCCTTTCTCAGAAACCCGTCTTGGACGATCTGGGCGATTTCCTAGGTAAATATAATATGTCTTCTAACAAAGGTAAGTATGGAGAACAAAACCTCTGTGCAATTTTAAATAATATGTTCCCTTCTGCAGAAGTCCAAGACACAACCGGAACAAAAGCTTCAGGTGATTTCCTTTTGAAGCGCGTTGACAAACCGAATATTTTATTTGAGAACAAAGAGTACAAAGCAAATATCGATAAAGAAGAAGTAGCGAAATTTATTCGCGATATTGATACACAAAAAACGAATGGTATTTTCCTTTCTCAATATTCAGGAATTACTTTCAAACAAAACTATCAAATCGATCTTCATAAAGGAAATATTTTAGTATATGTTCAGAACTGCGAGTATTCACCCGATCGTATTCGTATTGCAATCGATATTATTGACTATCTTTCTGTAAAACTCCAAGAGCTCAACATAGATGAAACCAATAATATTACAAAGGATACGTTGGACGATATAAACTTGGAATATCAAAGTTTCATTTCTCAAAAAGAAACTTTAATTATTGCAGTCAAGGAATTCAACAAAAAGATGACCTCTCAAATTGAAGATCTACGACTTCCTTCCTTGGACAAATATTTGGACTCTAAGTACGCCTACGTGAAAAGCCGGTCTTTTATTTGCGATATTTGTAATGATTTTGTCGGGTCAAATAAACAAAGCCTTTCTGCACACAAACGTGGTTGTAAAAAAAGGGCTTTACTCAACAATGCTGGCGCCAGTGAATCCTAAAAATACTGTCGTTGTATTATTAAATAACACTTATCACAACATTGGTCATAACCAAAGGTCCAGTAACGATTTATCAAAGGTTCTTTTGTAAACTCTTTAGAGCATTCATCACAAAAAAAATCATTGCAATGATCACACTTATTATTTTCATTATATATATCGAGCCTTTTGCATTTTTTACATTTCCTAAGGTAGCTAGTAATATAATGGAACAAATATGTATCCTCTAATGGATTATTCATTATACAAAATCATATATTTTTTATAATGGATTTTTCCGTATTTAATTGTATTAAGTTAAATAATATAAATATTTTCATTTATATTATACTAATGAACGAAACCGAGATTGCCTACAATGAACTCGTTAGTTATCCCCTACCCGAATATACAGTATCGTATCGAATAAGGGAAGCAGGAGAACCCCATGCAAAAACTAATTTTCACGATCTCGTCTTTTTAAACATGAATGAACTAGTCCCCAATATTCCTCTTGGACTTCATAACGGAAAAACCGATGAAGAAATCGAAGAATGGATTGAAAAAACAAAAACATACAATATGTCTATATGCAATCATTTCAATAATCTACTCGATAGAAAGTCTTATCTTATACGTTCTTTACGCGAACAGAAAAAAAGACAGGAAGTTCTTTCGTTAGAAAAAGTACAAGAGCTCCCGTGTGATGTTTTAAATTATATGTATCTCTATTTGGATCCAGAAACACGTTTTTCTCTTATGAAAGCCAGATACCCGACGATTAAAAGTGATATGGCAAAATGGAAAGTGTCCGAAATCAAGCAATTCTACAAGGATATTGTCTTGGACAAATATGTAAATAAGATAAATGAAGATTATAGACGTAGATGTTTGGAAACACTCGACTTTAAAGGTATATCTATGACCAATAAAGACGCGTTTATTAAAGAAACCTTTAAAGTAATTGATACACTCAATCGCGCGGCCCCTAAACATATTAAAAATTGTCTTAAATTCAAGAAAAGGGCATTCAAATTGCTGTCAGCAGTTATATATTCGAATAATAAATTAACAGAAATAAGACTCAACAAAAAATCCAAGAAGTAATATTACATTTAGATATGATTTCCTTCGTTTGAAATGGATATTTTAATATATAAGAATATAAAAACTTTATTGCAATTAGAATATGAAGCTTTTCCTTATTCTATGGGTTTCCTGTCTTGGTCTTGGACATTCCTTCCGTCACTTTCTTCATAGAAAGTCTACTCCTACGTATGCTAAGGTCGCCGCCTATGCCGATCCTGGTCCCGAACCTATTCGCCCCCCTCAGAAATATCCCATTTCGCAAAATCATTACGAGCAATACTTAAAACGTCTTAATTCGAGGAACGAAACTATCCGTGATGAAGCCATGTTAAATCAAGAATCCAATGGTTTTTCGAATCACTTTAATGAAACTGATGAAAATCAACGACCTAGAGGCGGTTTTCCAAGGGGAGGACTGCAAATTATCATAGGTCCCCAAGGAATTCGCGGTATTCAAAACCCAGGTGATGTGGATTTTAATCCTTTTATGGAGAGAACACAGCCAATTGGAGACGACGAAGATGATCCCGATACGTTTGCAAATTTCAAACGTCGTCAAGGGAAAAAGAGTGATAATTTTGAGGTCATTACCGATTTCCCTGTTAGCTTTAAAGATGTCGGTGGGTATGATTTGGTAAAACAAGAACTCGACCAATGTATAGATATTTTGTCCAATTACGAAAAATACACTCAATATAATGTACGTATCCCAAAGGGTCTTGTTTTTGAAGGACCCCCGGGTAATGGAAAGACACTTCTCGCAAAAGCACTTGCTGGAGAAGCAAAAATACCCTTTATTTCCGTATCCGGTGCGCAATTTCAAGAAAAATACGTCGGTGTGGGAGCTTCACGCATTCGCGAACTCTTTCAATTGGCCTCTCAATACAAACCCATTATTATTTTTATTGACGAAATTGATGCTTTGGGTCGCACTCGTTCCGGAGATGGCGAATCTTCCAGTAGTGAACGTGATAATACCTTGAATGAATTACTCGTTGCCATGGATGGTTTCAAAAACTCTTCCGGTATATTCATTATTGGTGCTACCAATCGCGCAGATTTGTTAGATCCCGCTCTTTTACGTCCCGGACGCGTCGATAAACGTATCTTTATAGGAAACCCCGATGCAAAAACACGTGAGGAAATAGTACGTATTCACATAACAGGCAAACCATATGAAGCTTGTTTATCCATTGCCGACATTGTTGAATTGACCAACGGTTTGTCAGGTGCTCAAATCGAGAATTTGTTGAATGAAGCCATGTTAAATGCTCTTCGTCATAATAGAGAGATTTTTACCAACGAAGATGTCGACTTCATTATGAACAAAATGATGGTCGGATGGCAACCCAATGAACACAAATTCACATCTGATATTATTGACCACATTGCTATCCATGAACTTGGACATGCAGTCGTAGGACTCCTCTCTAAACATCATTCCAAAATGACCAAGGTAATCATCAATTTACAAGCACCCAAGAGCCCCGCATATACCGTTTTCGAAGCTTCTGACACGCCACTTTATACACGTGAATCGTTATTTGAACATCTCATGATCCTTTTGGGTGGACGTATTGCAGAAGAAGTCTTTTATAACGCCTCTGTTACTACAGGTGCGATTAATGACTTTGAAGAAGCTCTCAAATTAGCCGAAAAAATGGTTATTTATTACGGTATGGGTAGCAATATTATTTATCCTAAGAATAGCGAAAAGTATAACGCTATTATTGATGATGAAGTGGTGAATTTGATCAAGCAAGCCTATTCCGCGTCGGAACATATTATTCGCGAAGCCAAGAGTTTCGTCTTTGAAGGCGCCGAATTGTTGAAAAAAGAGAATGTTATTCAAGCAGATGCTCTCAATGAAATATTGCACGCCAAATACAAGCATTTACTCATGAAAAATTGATATGCCGCACTTTTTAATACATAAATTACTACCTTCTGTTATTGAAAACATGTCTTCTACTTCTACTCCAAACCATACTATTGACTATGGTTTGGAATTTACTCCCGGAGTTGCTCGTTACTCCAATGAAATCGATTTTGATGAAGCCTCGTGCGAATGGAATCGGAATAAAAAACGCGTTGGCCAAATGTATTTGTATATTTGCGGTCAGCCGACCGCAAGCGGCCGGCCATGTCAACGTCGCCCCAAAAAAAGCGGCTGTTATTGTGCTCAACACGCTTGATTACTTAAAACGATAATATAAATAAATACCTACCAATGCGGCTATGCCCAAAAACATGATCAATACAAATTTCCACCAAAAATATTCGGGACGCGCTAATTCCGGAATTTTTTGACGTTGTCTATTTTGCATCACTTCATCATAATCTTGAAATTTCGCTTCTTCTGATTCACGTCCTTCTTCTATACTATCTAATAAGGGATTTATCATATTTTCTAATATGTGCGTTTTTCTTTAATATTTTCCATGCTTATTATAATTCTTCTCTTGGACATTCTAATAAAAAACATCTTCAAACAAAACGAAATCTATAAAATTTTTTCTTTCATGGACCTCCTTCAAAGATGTTTTTCTATACAATGTCCAAGAGAAACACAAAAAACTGGCCAAAATCACTCGTTTTCGATGTTTTTTTCGACATTTTCTTCTTGGACATTTATTTTGTCCAAGACGTCACTACATTTTTTCACAAAATCCTCGTTTTCCAAGACAGGACGATCGCCATATTTGTGTTTTAAGAGTTCGACAATAATAAATGTCCAAGAGTGTAAATCAGCTTTTAATATGTATTTCTCGTTGGTTCGCACATTGTAAATCATGATCTTTCTGTATTCTGTTGGATGCAAATGTGCCCATATCCAAGCATACAAAACCACCTGTAGTTTATGTTCCATCGTAATTGCACTCGTACATTTCATCTCGTAGATCGTGGTCTTGGACAATAAATCCAAGCGAGCAGCAAATTTGAACTTCATTGTGTTCCCAAAATACGGAAAAAGCGCCTTTTCTAATGGTTCTTGTAATCCCTCTTGGTTATAATGAATCAAAGAATACTCTATCGAAGGCTTTTCACTCGTTTCATATTCATGTTTTAAGAGTTCATCAAATCTTTTTGTACATTTTTCCAAGAGATCGGGCTCGATCCATGTATAATCGCGTTTTTTGATCTGTTTTAACTTAAAATATAACTTCTCTTGGAACGCAACAAACACATTCGCCAAATGCAAATAGTCTTGGATACTATTACATGTTTCAGGTAGCGACTCCAGTTTCGAACGCAAATAGGAATGATCGCTTTCCCGCATCTCAATCATACTATTTTGTATTAATTTTCGCAATGAAAACTCGCCTTCATTCGCCTGTGGATCTATTTTATCGTAATAATATGCCGGTAAAGCTATGCCATTCAAATCACTCACATCTTCGAAAAAACCCTGTCCCGTATAATGCACCTTGGGAATTTCCAAGAGTTCGTCCTCTTCTTCCTCGTCGGTTTTCTCCAAACGAAACAATTCTTCTATCTTTGGAGTAATGGTTTCTAACAAATCCTCGCTCAAAAATTTGATTAATTCCGTCGGAGACACATGATACGTCTGTATTGTTTCTAATTTCCCGTCTTTTTGACTACTTTTATCATGAAAAATTGTCTGTGGCATTCCTTTAAAGTCAATGTATTCGGATTGTTTCATAACATGCTGATTTTGTTTCAAAAAATCCAAGGGGCTTGAAGAATCATTGTCCAAGAGAAAAAGCCCATGGGTAGCCCTTGTTGTTGCAACGTATAATGTGTTGGGGCATTTTTCCCGCGGCAAGTCTCGTGCAATATAAAAATAACTATTGTCAAAACCCACTACAAACACATATTTACGCTGGCGCCCCTTCACCGTATGAAACGTCGAAAACACCACTTTCCCCTCAATCACTCGCTCGTCCATTGCATCGGTTTCAAACATCGGTACATGACACGGTATATCGTTTTGCGTTAATACATTCTCCATCTTACGAATGGGGCTGTTTGGACCCTTTACCGAACCACCCAAAACGAAAATATCCGACGGACTTTCCCCCTGTTCGAGTAACTGTTTGATGTTGTATACCACGATTTTTTCCAAGAGATAGCGCGGACGACGTATATACACCACCGGACTCCCTTCTCGACACGCATGTATACGCTCGTCGCCCAACATATCCTTATTTACAAAATGCGCCATTTGATTCGTTATACGATACGATGTTTGAAGTGTTGCTTGGACAAAGTCTTGACTTTTCAAATACGAAAATCCCTCCCACGATTCACTCGCCTTGGTCAAAAATCGTATATCAGCTCCTTTAAACTCATATAATCCCTGCATATAATCACCCAATATGAGCAACTGGATCTTGTGATCCGTTGTTTTACACATATCTCGTATCATTGTCGCCACCATTTCAAAATAAAGCAATGTCATGTCCTGACATTCGTCCAAGACGATCAAATCATATAAGTTTAAAGTAGTACGCGGAGGCGTCTTGGACCTCAAAAATGCACGAATTCCCGTATCCGTATGCGCCTGCGAACTATAATATTTCACCGAAAAACTATGATATGTATGCACCTCTAAATTCTCTATTTCGAGCTCTTGGACTTTCTCTCTGATTTCATGCCGCAACATAGAATTATACGTAAATTGTAATATGTTTAAAGTAGGCAACTCCTTGGATATGGACAAAATTGTGGTGGATTTCCCCGATCCAGCACACGCATCCACAATCACGTTTTTACCGTCTTTAATTTCACTATAAACATGATATTGTTCATTACTCATAGGATTCAACATAATGAATACTTGATATGTTTCTTTGAAAAGATTTAAGCTTTTTTTCAACAAAAAGCTTAAACATTTGTTTTTCTCTTTTTCATTGTTACATTATTACGACTTCGTTTTGTCACTTTTCTTTTTTCTGGTCTCAAAATGAAATTTTTATTGTTTTCTATTGCACGTAATAAGCGAACCTGAGATTCGGCCTTTGCTTTCGACGTACATTTTGCAAATACTCTCTTGGTTTTTGCGTTTTCTACGCGATAACAACGACGGTTTCTTACTTTACGAATGGTATATGGCATGTACTATATAGTGATCATAGAAAAAACTTAATCGATCAACTGCTCTAAAGTAATACACATGGAAATATTCTGGTCTTTCATTTCTAGGGGCTCTCCTTTTTCGTCACATAGGAAAACTTCGAGCTTTTCAAGGTCTATGGGTTCGGTATATATACGCGGTTCACTAAGAACATGATCATTCGTCGGTCCCACACGCGCCAATAAGTTTTTGTGCAATTCAATTTCATGAAAAGCAGATACAAAAATACCGGTTGTGTTCTCTTGGAAATCATCCACACGAACAAAAATATAATCATGAGACTCCAATAGGTTTGGAGGTAAATGAATGGCACTTATTTTCATACATCGTATATTGGTATAACTTTTTGTCTCCTTATTTAGGTCTATTGTCAAATGACCTGCTTCTTCTTGCTCACTCGGACGAAATTTCGAATCAATATTGAGTATATATTTCTTTCGCGTAAGAGGTTTTCCGCTCATAAGTCGCTGTTTTCCCTGCTGAATAAAATGAATAAATCCCGTTTTTTCATCAGCATTAAACGTATGATGATTGAGTATTTGATTTTGAATGATATTTGCTTGGCTCTCTATGTGCATAAATGTGTAATTTTCAATGGTTTCAAGCTTGAAAAAATACTCCAAATCCTTTAATGTATAATTATTTATGTCGAAATCAATGGTTTCATGCTCCATATATGTTAAGTGATCGTTTTTTTTCAAGTCCTTTTTATACATATCATTTTACTCCGATTTCTTCTCATCATAATACAATGAAAATAGCCTTATGCTTTTGGGGGTTAACACGCAGTTTAAAATACACCATAATCAGTATACAGACCAAAATTTTAAGTCAACTCCGTGAAAATAATGTGGAATATACGATTTTTCTTCACACATACAAATTCGACGATCTTTATAATAATTCCCACGCGAATGAAGTGAATGAACAACTAGATTTTGACGAATACAAGTTACTTATGCCGGATTATGTGGAAATTGATGACCAAGATAAAGTAAAGGAAACAATATATTTAGAAAAATATCGGACTCATCCTGATCCATGGAAGACAGACTACGTGTGTGTAGACAATTTCCTTTGTGCTATGTATTCCAAAAAACGATTGGGGGAAATGATACGAAATAGCAAGCAACATTTTGATGCGTATTTGTTTTTGCGTCCTGATGTGCTGTATACGAACGATTTTAAAATGGATTATCTTTCTATGTTAACGCCGTCATATGTATGTGTGCCCGACTTTGCATTGTGGTCGAAGTTCAATGATCGAGCGTTTTTCTGTTGCCATGAAGATGTATTTACTTATACGGACTTATTTGATCATTTACTTACATATAGCAAATCCAATGAACTTCACTCGGAAAGTTGTTTATACAATTTGTTGGTGTTTAAACATGACTTAATTATTCAATATATACCTTTTCATTTTAATCGTGTGCGATGCAATGGACGTATTTGTTACGACGATGAACCGAAACAAGTGAGTAATTCGTTTATTAATATAGTGCCTACTGTGAAAAAATCGAGAAATCCTTCTTTTAAACGGAGCAACAATAAGGATGTTACGTTCTTTTAATTGCATCTTATTTAGCAATTATTTCTTTTTGTATAATTTTTTTATACGTTTATATTATAATAATGTTTGGATTACAATACGTAGGAAACAGACGGGCTGCTGCACCACGCACTGTCAAAAAACCAAGTACTACTACTAAAAATGATTCTAACGGTAACAAAAAGTTTAAAGTTATCAAAAAATCTGATGATCTTTCAACTCCTAACCCAGGACCTATTGGCAACGGAAAACTTATTGTTATTAAAAAATAATTGTAAAACAAAATGTATATCATTTTGTTTTATTGTATATCAATCTTCAAGTGTAATAAATTACTGAGTTTTTACAAATTATAGAGATCCAAGTGTAATGCTCTGTGCATCTAATTCTACTACTATGTCCGTTTTCTTCGCGTCATCTAGACTCTTCACCGCTTGATTTGCCATGCGATCACTACTCGAGTAGCCAGTGGGCAAGCCATCGATAGTGTCGTGATAATTCATTGAATGACTAGTTGCATCGAGCTCGTTTTCGGCTGCACGCTCCATAATAAAAATAGTTTGTGTAGGGTTCTTATCTTGTGCTATTACACTGTTATTGTTTGTTATACCAAGTACCACATTTCCAGTATTATTTATGTCTGTAAAAGATTTTACCTTCGTATGCACTTGTACAACTGTATTATTATTAGTGCTTACTATTTTCCAGTCTCCTGATGCGCGTAACGAAGTTCCTGCTACTATTTTTGTAGCAGCTACAGTGTTATTTGCAGCCTGATTATTCGCATCTTCAGTATTAGTATACTCTATATGATCGGCAGCATTTCTTACGTATGTTGGGGTAAAATCAAAGGCATCTAAAACAGTTGTCTTTTCTGGAGTTGTTAAATCTGCGAATGTTGTTGCGGTGGCTTCGATCGCTCCAGTTACCGTAGCAGCAGTAGTCGCTTCACTAACGTCTCCGTCGTCGGGGGTAATTCTAGTATTATCACCATTGTTATCTGGTCCAGTGATGAAACTCAACACCAAACCATCTCTAGTTTCATCGGCATTCTTCATAATGGCAGTATCAGATTTTATTAATTGCACTTCCGGATTACTTTTATGGACAGCCAAAATAACATTAGTATCATTATTTGATGTGTCCTTAACAACAGCGGCCAAATATACTCCCCCGTCCATATTTACTGTAGTTTGACTATTATCGCTATTCGCGACAGCTCCCACTCCGGGAATATTTTCTCTGCCTGTTATTATTCTGAATTTCAACGCAGCTGCCTCTGCTGCTGCGTCTGCAGTTGTATCGCCCGAGTCAACTACAGTGGTAAGACTTGCATCTGTACTGGTACTATAATTTGTTGGTCCTACAACTCCTGCGTTACCCGCACTACCGGTGGTCAAGTAAACTCTTGTACCATTAGCAGTCTGAAAGTAAACAACCGCCTTTAGGTGATTTTCGTCAACAACCGTTTTGATGAACATGTTTGATAAATTAGCGATTGTATATGAATTAGCACCGTTTTTAAGTGTCAAACTATCAGTAGTACTTAAATCTCCAGTTGGATAATGTTCCACCGCATTAAATTGATGATCTGTTCCCCAGCCTTGTATTACCGAATATAACTTTGCAGTATTTCTTGACGCATTAATAGCAACAAGTTGAGTAGTTAAATGAAGGGCAAATGCTTCTTCATTATTATGCCAATGCTGATTATTATTTAAATTGTTTGGATTTGGATTATTTACTCCTACTTTAGCCCGTATTCCCGAATTTATCTTAATTTGCATCCCACCATTTGTAGTGTTCGTGTGTATTAAATCCCTCAAAAGATAATCGCTTAGTAACAGAGGGTTATAATTAGTTAAAGATGTTAAAAGACCGGTCGCTGCACTTGCTATTCCAATCTGTCTGAAACCATTTGCACCAGCAGTAAAATCTAGCAAATCATCTATTCTTGTAATACCTGCTGTAGTATCTTCCTGACATCTACCAAATTTAATAGTAATTCGATCATTAGTATTGTTGCCTTGTTGCAATACCACATCACCTACATTACCATCACCTACCGAAATGAGATGGATAGTAGTCTCTCTAAGAGCAGATGAACCTTTATGGGTCTGATAACTGCCGCAGCGTAAACCAGTTTGAATCTGGTCATGGCGTTCATAACCAGTCCTGCCGCCGAGTGTAGGCGGAACATTAGTTTGGTTATCCTCTAATATAACCTGTACTGCGCCAATTGTATTTTCAAATGCAATCGCTTTACTTAGAGACATACCATTTGCATCGAAAGCAGAAACCTCTCCGCTTCGGATTTCACTAGCTCCTCCTCCAAGAACAAAGGTGTTATTCTCACCTACTAATATTGAGTTGGTCCCTATGTCTTCTGCTTCTATTGTAAAGAATACGGATGAAGCAGGACTTTCTACGAATTTTAAGGCTTCCACAGCTGCCTTCATACCTAAAGGACCCACCCGTCCAGCTAGATTGTTTATCTCTGTATTACTGAGACCGTCAGTGCTGTAACCACCACTCACCTTCCTGCATGTTGCGAAACTACTTAAATTGCTATCCAATTCAAAAGCGGGAGCTCCTGATATCATGCCAGTTATATTAGTTAATGTGTTTGTATTATCAGAATGAGCTTTTGTAGGGGTTTCACTTGTGATGTGTGCACGTGTAAATAATTCCATGCCACATAAATGACTATTCAATGGAAAACTAATGATAACCGCGTCACCATTCAATAAATTCTCCCATGTTTTTCCATTCAGTAAATGAGTACTTGCATTTTCAGAGGTAATTTCCTTTTTTGATATACCGAACTTAATAGTTCTATTACCTCCTGTTTGGTCTTTCCAATCACCTCCAAACTCCAAAAGATTTGAGTTATTAGCCAATGGAGTGCCAACAGTTAATAATGTACTACCACCAGCAGTCGTTTCTAAATCGATTTCCTCAGATAGCGAATTGCCAGTTAACATAGGTTTAGACATGGAAAATGGATCAGCAAAAATGCTTGATGCCAACCCACTTGAAGTCGTTAGACACCTTACTTTATTAGCCTTGGCTATTATTGATCTCTTGTCCGCGTAATTATATACATGTGATTCTGCCCTTTCCAATGCGACTGTACTATTAACTTGAGCTGCTACAACCTCAACTGTGATGCTTGAAATAGAACTTCGGTTTGCGTTCTGTGCTTGAGATAGTTTTAATTCTACATACATTTGATCACGTGAAGATGCAGTAGCACTCACTAAGTTAGAACGTTGCTTCTCCTGTACACGTACAACGTTATCAAACTCGCCATTATTATCAACAGTGCCGTCTAAACTATTTCTCAATGTCATAGTAGGTCTTGATGCTACGATCGGTACTTTGTTACTATCAAATGTAACATCAGCTGGATGATTAGCTCCTTCCAAATATGTTTGTGATAATTTAAATCTAAGAAAAGCATAACCATTTGTATCTGAGCCAGCAGCCACAGCAGCTTTGAAAGCATCTAAAGTATTAGCTATTGTTTGTTCATTACTTATATTGGCGGATTGTGAGATTCCAGCATCCACTGCGGTGGATGTCTTTACATGAGCAACTCTGCTCTGTAGCGTTATTTCACCTCCGACAGCGGTATCTGTTCCTGCTCCTGCTCCTCCAGCCGTTGACAAAAATCCTTGTACTGTCAGGGTATATGCCACACCATCTTCTTCTACATTATTTCCGGAAGTAGTAGTATCCAAAAATCTGTTTACTTGATAATTAACGCCATCATTCTCCATATATCTAGGCTGTGTCGAGTTTATTTGAGTGACGTTGTCCGTGTTCACAGCAGGGAACAATTTTCCTGGTCCTAATTGACTATCTGCCGGCCAGGCCTTTGTTTCAGGTCTTTCTATTATTGTTAAATCTG
>CEQI01034677.1_pt1 | contig 13169 bp, 9 predicted proteins | sample 531011 | NCBI WGS metagenome assembly CEQI01 (sample SAMEA2621204, study PRJEB7988) | marine metagenome | biome: marine biome (ENVO:00000447); feature: surface water layer (ENVO:00002042); material: "saline water (ENVO:00002010), including plankton (ENVO:xxxxxxxx)" | depth 5 m
AATTTTACACATTCAACAGCTTCTTTTACATCATGAACTCTTAAAATTGATACTCCTTTATTTAAACAAAATGTATGAAGCACAGTCGTTCCATTGATGGCATTTTTTGCATCAGTTTCAAGTACTTTGTAAACCATTGACTTTCTTGAAATGCCTATCATTATTGGAAGTTTTAGAACATGAAGCTTTTCTAAGTTATTTAATAACTTATAATTATGTTCAATTGTTTTGCCAAAACCAAAACCAGGATCTATAATAATTTTTTTAAAGCCTTTATCATTTAGGTATTTAACTTTAGAATAAAAATATTCTATAACTTCTTTTTCTATACATTTATAATGAGGTTTTTTTTGCATATTTTGTGGTGTTCCTTTCATATGCATCATTATATATGGAACATTTAGTTCAGTAACAACATCAAACATTTTATGATCTAAATTTCCTGCAGATATGTCATTGATAATATCTGCACCATTATCAATACATCGTCTAGCAATTTCTGAACGAAATGTATCGATAGAAATTAGAATATTAGGAAAATTTTTGTTAATAATTTGTAGTGTTTTTTCTATTCTTTCCCACTCTTCGGCAAGGCCTATATGTCTTGCGTCTGGTCTAGAAGAATAAGCTCCTATATCAATGATTTCAGCTCCATCATCAAGCATTTTTTCAGTTTGAAGAAGTGCTTTTTTTATAGAATTGTGTTGTCCTCCATCATAAAAAGAGTCGTTTGTAAGGTTTAGAATACCCATTATTGTTGGTGTTGATAAATCAAGCAATTTTGATTTACATTCTATCGTTATAGGAGTATTTAAATTTTTATTTTTAGTCATTATTCAAATTGAAATTAAAATATGAAAAAAACTATTCTTGAGTATGATGCAGTGTCAGCCAAATGTAAGGATATTTTTATCAAAAAAATGAAAGACTACGGATCTGCTTGGCGCATACTTAGATTGTCCTCTCTTACTGACCAAATTTTCATAAAAGCTCAAAGAATAAGAAGTATTCAAATAAAGGGTTCTCAGAAGGTGGGCGAGGATATTAGAAATGAGTTTGTTGGAATTGTTAATTATTCAATTATTGCTTTGATTCAATTGGAGAAGGGTATTGCAGAACAACCTGATTTGAATAATAGTGAAGTTCAACTCTTGTATGAAAAATATTACAACAAATCTAAAGATTTGATGATTTCAAAAAATCACGACTATGGTGAAGCTTGGCGAGAAATGAGAGTAAGTTCTTTAACCGATTTAATACTTCAGAAGCTTTTAAGAGTTAAGCAAATTGAAGATAATCAAGGCAAAACTCTAATTTCTGAAGGAATTGACGCTAATTATTTTGATATGATAAACTACGCTATTTTTGCACTAATTAAACTTAAATAATATGAAATATTTCACTTTCTTTTCTAGATTAATTGTAGGAATTCTTTTTATTTTTTCAGGACTGATTAAAGCTAATGATACTATTGGATTTTCATATAAATTAGAAGAATACTTTTCTTCTGATGTACTCAATTTAGAATTTTTAATTCCATTGGCCTTATTTATGGCTGCAGGAATTTGTATTTTCGAAATAGTTGTAGGAATTATGGTTTTAATTGGTTCAAGACCAAAGTTAGCTAATTGGTCTTTAATGACTATGATTGTATTTTTTACTTTCTTAACTTTCTATTCGGCATATTTTAATAAAGTAACTGATTGTGGTTGTTTTGGTGATGCAATAAAGCTTACTCCTTGGGGTTCATTTATAAAAGATATAATATTAATATTTTTTATATCCATTCTGTTTATTGGAGAAAGACATATCAAACCATTATTTAGTCGTAAAATGGAAAATATGTTTTTAGCTATAATTACCTTTTTTTCTTTTGCTTTTGTTTTTCATACCTATAGACATTTACCAATAAAAGATTTTAGACCTTATTCTATTGGAAATAACATTTATGAAGGAATGAAAACCTGTGATGAATTGGAATTGCCTTGTAATGAAGAAGCTTATTACTATATTGTTAAAAATAAAGAATCTGGAGAATTATCTAAGATGCTTTCAAATGATTATCAAAATCGATGGAAAGAATTCGATTTTATTGAAGCAACTGATGAAACTGTTGTATTACAAGAAGGTTACGAGCCCATTATAAAAGATTTCTCCATATTTAAAGATGATATTGATCACACTGACTCTGTTTTAAGTAAAGAGAATGCTTTTTTATTAATATGCTATAATATTGATAAAACATCATCTTCTGAACAAAAAGAAATAAATTCTTTTTATTCAGAATGTTTAACAGCAGGAATCTCATTTTATGCTCTATCTGCCTCTAGCGATGATAATATTTTTGCTTTTGCAAATGAAAATGAAATTACATATCCTTTTTATTTTACAGATGAAACTACATTAAAAACAATGATTCGATCAAATCCGGGTTTAATTTATCTACAAGAGGGTACAATAAAGGGAAAATGGCATTATAATGATTTTCCATCCTTAAGTGATATAGAAGTTCAATAATTAGTTTTGATAGCATTTATTATCAAGCGTCTGAGTTATGGTTTTCTAGTAATGCTGGGAGTGGTAACAGTTGTATTTTTACTCTTTAATGTTTTGCCTGGTGATCCAGCAAGAATGATGTTAGATCAAAGGGAAGATGCTGAGCAGTTGAAAAATATAAGAGCCAAATATGGCTTTGATAAGCCACTTTATTCTCAATATGTATTATACCTAAATGATTTGTCTCCAGTATCCTTACACTCAAAAGAGCGTAATGATTACTCTAATCTTGAATCCAAAGGATATAGATATTTAAAATTAGGAGCTGTCAAACATATAGAAATCGTAATCAAGTTTCCTTACCTAAGGACATCTTTTAAAAAGTCTGGTAAATCCGTCAGTCATATAATTTATGAAACTTTACCAAATACTATTGTTTTGGCAATTTCTTCAATGCTTATTGCGGTTATATTCGGTATTTTTATTGGTATTTTAGCTGCTATCTTTAAAGATAAATTTATTGACAAGTTAGCTCTATTTTTTGGAGTTTTGGGAATGTCTATACCATCTTTTTTTTCAGCTATAATTATTGCTTGGATTTTTGGATTTGTATTAAAAGATTTAACAGGCTTAAATATGACAGGTAGTCTATACTCAGTTGATGATTATGGTAGAGGTGAATACTTGAATTTAAACAACCTAATTCTCCCTGCTATTACTCTAGGTATAAGGCCTTTGGCAGTTATTATACAATTGACAAGGTCATCTTTTTTAGAAACGTTAAAACAAGATTATGTGCGTACGGCTTATGCAAAAGGTTTGAGTTTTATCAAAATTTTGAGAAAGCATGTTTTGAAAAATTCGCTTAACCCAGTGATAACAGCAGTTTCGGGATGGTTAGCTAGTTTACTTTCTGGAGCTATTTTTGTTGAATATATATTTGCATGGAACGGTATTGGAAAGGAAATCGTAGACGCATTAAATCAATTGGACTTACCAGTAGTAATGGGAAGTGTATTGACCATTGCGTTAATGTTTGTAATTATTAACATAGTGGTTGACCTTATTTATGGATGGTTAGACCCTAGAATTAGAATGAGTTAAAATGAGAAAGAAAATTATAGCAGGAAACTGGAAAATGAATAAAAATTTGAATGAAGGTGCTGATTTGGTTAATGAGTTGTTAGAAATAATTACGTCATCTTCAATGGATGTTGAAGTAATTTTGGGAGTACCTTTTACGCACCTCTATATGTTAGCCTCTATTTCCGATAAGTTTAGCGTAAGTGCTCAAAATTGTAGTTCTCAAGTAAGTGGTGCTTTTACAGGAGAAATATCTGCTAATATGATACAATCTACTGGGGCTAAATACGTAATACTAGGACATTCGGAAAGAAGGGCGTATCATCAAGAAAATAACGCCAATTTAGTTAAAAAAGTAGATTTGTGTTTGTCGCACAATTTGAAGGTTATATACTGTTGTGGAGAATTACTTTCTGAAAGAAATTCTGGTAATCATTTTGAGACAGTCAAATCACAGATTGAAGAAGCCTTGTTTCATTTGAATCCCGAACAGATATCTAATATAGTAATAGCATACGAACCAGTTTGGGCAATTGGAACTGGTGTTACAGCTAGTTCTGATCAAGCACAAGAGATGCATGCATATATTCGTTCAATCTTTAAGGATAAGTATGGTTTAAATATAGGCAAATATTTATCTATTTTGTATGGTGGGAGTTGTAATCCTAGTAATGCCCATGAAATTTTTTCTAAAGAAGATGTTGATGGTGGTTTGATAGGTGGTGCATCTTTAAATGCTAATGACTTTAGTCAAATTATAAATGCATTTTAATGAATTATAAAGAAGTTATATTTTTATTTAAGCCTCTTAATCCTTGGAGTGAAATTCTTATAGCCTTTCTTTCTTATCTTGATTTTGAAAGTTTTGAGGAAATCAACGAGGGTGTAAGAGCCTATATTAAAGAAGATGATTTTAACATCATTGAAATAGAAAGCATTTGTAGTCAATTGGATTGCAAGATTGACATCAATCATAAAGTTATAAAGCAAGAAAATTGGAATTCTGTATGGGAGTCGAATTTTCATCCTATAACTATAGGAAACAAGTGTGGTGTTCGAGCAGATTTTCATAAACCACTAGATTTAGAGTATGAAATTATTATCACCCCAAAAATGTCCTTTGGTACAGGTCATCATGCTACAACTTATGGTATGATGGAGGCTATGCTAGACTTAGATTTTCAAGAAAAGAAAGTATTAGATATGGGGTGTGGTACAGGAGTATTGTCAATACTAGCACACCAATTAGGTTCTAAAAAAGTCGATGCTGTTGACATTGAAGAATGGGCTTTCAATAATGCGATTGAAAATATTAGCCTAAACGGAATTTCAAACATAGTCGTATATAAAGGCGGTAAAGAAAAAATTGAAGGTGAGTTTGATATAATTTTAGCAAATATCAATAGAAATATCTTGATTCAAGATATGTATTCATATTCTAGTCATATGCTGCAAAATGGATTGATTTTGTTTAGCGGTTTTTATGAGCAAGATTTAGACTTGATTAGCCAAGAAGCTATGAGGCAAGGATTAAAATATATAAGTCATAATTCCAAAAATAATTGGGTAACAGCAAAATTTCAAAAACTATGAAAGCTATTAAAAAACTAACTTTTCTATTGTCTTTTTTCATTTTAGTATCCTCTGTTTATGCACAATCAAACAACAGGTTAAAAACTTTTTCCGATGATAATAAGATTTTTTTAGAGGAAGTCAACACCTTTATGTTGACGGGTTCTGCATCTGTAGAAACTAAGAAAATGATGAAAAAGTTTTCCAAGATGTGGGAAGGAAAAACCTTTTCATTAGATAAAAAATCTTCTATTATTAATTTATCTAACAAAATGTTAAAAGACAGAAAAAGACCAACTCATTTTGAGCATTTGTTTAAAGCTATTGTGTCATTTACATCTGCTAAATCATTTGATACTCAGTTTAATAATTGGTCAGCATTGGCTAGTTTATTGATTGAAACATCAGCTACTTCCAGGTTGCTGAAATTTTACTCACTTTCCGATGATTTATTTTCTAATAAAACACTTTTTAGAAACCGTTCTTTGAGTTGGTATAGTTCTAGCTTAGACTATAAATTTGCTATCGAAGATAATGTGCCAGTTATTCAGTTTAATCAACCAATTGATTTAACTTGTGTTGCTAGACAAGATACAATGAGGTTAATTCAAACTAGTGGTGTATTTTACCCTATTATTGGCCTATGGAGAGGAAAAGGAGGTATAGTAGATTGGCGTAATTCAGGCTTTAGTGTCTCAGAAGTTTATGCTGAACTTTCGGATTATTCCATTGATCTAAAAAAGCCTAGCTTTTCAGCAGATTCTGTACTTTTTTATAATTTAATGGTTTTTGATGACAAACCTATATTAGGTAGTCTTGAGAACAAACTTGTTGAAAAGAATAAAAATAGTAAGATAACTTATCCCAAATTCGATTCTTACAATAAGAAAATCATTCTTTCTGATTTAATTGAAGATGTAGATTTTGAAGGGGGTTATTCTTTGTATGGTAACCGTTTTGTTTCAAGAGGAGAAGACGGGCAATTAGCAAGCTTAATATTTTATCGTAATGGTCAACAATTTTTGAAGGTATCATCTGAACGAATTGCTATTACAGGAAAGCGAGCATTAGCCTCAAATGCTTCTGTTAAAATTTTTCTCGATAATGATTCTATTACTCATCCGGGTTTAAATCTTATTTATGATCTGGAATACAGACGTTTAAATTTAATTTCAGACGACAATGGTATTTCTTCAGCTCCATACATTAATTCATTTCATGATTTAGATATGCGCTTTCAAAAATTAGGTTGGAATATTGACGACGATGAAATTATTTTCGGAACACTACCAATCAATACTAGTCAACCAGCCTTTTTTCAGTCTAATAGTTATTATACTGAAAAGCATTTTGATGATATGTTTGGGATTGATGTTCAACATCCGTTAGTTAGAATTAATAATTTTAATCAAGAATTTGGAGTCAATAATATTTTTTTAATTGATGATTTTGTTAATCTTTCTAAATATTCAGATGATCAAGATATTAGATTTTTGATGAATTTAGCTAAGCAAGGTTTTATCAATTATAATTCAACTTTAGGAACCGTAGGAGTTAAAGATAACGTCATTCGTTATCTTATGGCAAAATCGGAAAAAGAAGACTATGATGTTATTCGTTTTAAGTCTAGTGCGCCAAAAGATAATGCTAATGCAATTTTAGACTTAAATACAATGGATTTAAAGGTTTTTAATGTTGAGCGTGTTCAGTTAAGCGAGGTTAGAGATGTAATAGTTTTACCTTCTAAACAACAAATTATAGTTAAGAAGGGTCGTGATTTCACTATGGGTGGGCTATTAATAGCAGGTGCAGGTGGACGTTTCAGAATAAAGTCAGAAGATATAACTTTTAATTATGAAGATTTTAGACTCTATTTTAAAGATGCCTCTACAGAAGTTTGGATTCCTAATAATACAGAAAAATATAATCAAAAAGGGGAGTTGTCATTAGAACCATTAGAGAATGAAATTACAATTTCAAATGGAGAGTTGTTGGTTGATACAAATATCAATAAATCTGGTATTTGGAAAGAAGATTATCCACAATATCCAATCATCAGAAGTTACGATAGATCAAAGGTATTTTATGACAAAGAAGAAATATTTTCTGGAGTGTATAAAAGAGATCGATTTTATTTCGATTTAGATCCTTTTGAAATTGATTCTTTAGATTCATATAACCGTTCTTCGATTAGTTTTCCTGGAGTGATGTATTCGGCTAATATTTTCCCAAGTTTAAGAGAAGAGTTGAGAGTGCAAGAAGATAATGCGTTAGGGTTCAAGATTGATATTCCAGAAACGGGCTATTCTTTGTATGGCGATAAAGGTCACTTTTATGCCAACAATAGATTATCATTAGATAAATCTGGATTGAGAGGTGAGGGAAAATTTGACTATTTATCTTCGACTACACAGTCTGACGATTATATATTCTTCCCTGATTCAATGAATACTCATGCTAACACATTTAATCTCGAAAGATTGGCTAATATTGCTGAATTTCCTCAGGTTAGAGGTGAAACTATATATGAGCATTGGCTTCCTTATGATGATTTTCTATTGGTTGAAAAAAAGACCAATGATTTGGTATTATACTCATCAGAAGCTTCTCTTGATGGTAGTATTTATCTTCGTCCTTCTGGACTTACAGGATCAGGTAATCTTTATTTAGAAGATTCTGAACTAAGTTCTAATTTATACTACTTCAATCACAACGAATTTAATGCTGATACAGCCGATTTTATATTGCATCGTTCTGATGATTTTAAAGCTATTGCCTTTGAGTCTGTAAACTTACGTACTGAGATTGATTTATTAGAGAGATCAGGTACATTCAAATCCAACGGTAACAATTCATTTGTGGCATTTCCGGAAAATAAATACATCTGTTTTATCGATGAGCTAAAATGGTTTATGGATAAAAGTTTGATTGAATTGGGTGTGTCCGAGGGTGGAAGTGGTTCTAAGTTTGTTTCTACTCACCCTGATCAAGATTCCTTGTCTTTTGTTTCAAGAAAGGCTTCTTATAGCTTATTGGACTATATTATAGAAGCTCAAGAAGTTTATAAGATAGAAGTTGCTGATGCTATAATTTTTCCATCTGATGGCTTTGTTACAGTGGAGACAGGAGCAATGATGAGAAGTTTTGAAGGGGCAAATATATTAGTTAATAAAGAAAAACGTTATCATGAATTATTTGATGCTGATGTGACGATTCATGGTAGAAAAAGTTATTCCGGAAGCGCATCAATAAATTTTAATGGTCGAGGAGTTGGTGAACAATTGATTCGATTTGATTCTTTGTATGTTGACAATATTAATCAATCCGTCGGTTTTGGAACTATTAGTAAAAATTTAGCATTTAAGTTTAACCCTAAATTTTCTTACAAAGGATCCGTTAAAATGGAAGGTTCAACTAAAGAATTTTATTATGATGGCGCTTATAAAGTAGAACACGAATGTTATTTGGTCAATGACGCTTGGGTTAAATTCAGTGATTATGTTGGAGTAGAAGATATAAAGTTACCTATAGGCGATGAATTGCTTGATGAAAATGGTAAAAACTTGTATATAGGTCCTATTTTATCTGAAGATAGAATTTATCCTGCTTTTCTTTCTTCTCTAGATCAAGAAACTGATTTAATTATAATGCCTGTTAATGGTTATTTATCATATAACTCAGGACTTTCTGTATTTGTAGTAGAAGATAAAACCGATTCCTTAGCGAGTAAATTTACGATGAATAATCAAGGTTGTTTAATGAAAGGTGAAGGAAAATTTAATTTAGGTTTTGATTTTGGAAGAGTTGATGTTTCAACAACAGGTAATTTTAGATATAATGCATTGGAAAATACATTTAAAACTAATTGTATGCTTTCATTTGATTTTTATATGAATAAAGATGCTTTGAATTATATGGGGCAAGATTTATTTAATGATCCAATGGCAGATGAATTGGAAATGAAAGAAAGTTTTTATGTTCCTACTTTCAACAGAATATTAATGAATGACGATTTATCATTTGAATATGAAATGTATGGACAGTTTAATAAACTACCTTCAAAGCTTAAAAAGACTCTTTATTTTTATGATGTTAACTTTGAATGGAATAATGAAAATTCTAGTATGATTTCTAATAAAATGCTTGGTTTAGGAAATATCAATGATTTTCAGATTAATAAACTTTATAAAGGAAAAATTGAGTTAAATAAAGATTATTCTGGCGATATCTTCAATGTGTATCTTGAAACAGATATTGGTGAATGGTATTTCTTTACTTATTCAAATGAGATATTACTTAGCCGTTCATCTATTGATGATTATAATCTCGAAATTTTAGATGTTAAATCTAAACAAAAGAAGTTGTCTGTTTCTAAAGATCAAGTTCAGTATCAATACGATATATCTTCAGAAGATGATGTTGATAACTTCAAAAAACGTTTTTTTAGATAGCTATCAAACTTTGTATTTTTAATCGATTATGCTTAATGCTGAAAATATATTTTTACTAATACTTGCTTATCTCATCGGCTCAATACCATTTAGTATAATTGCCGGAAAACTAATTAAAGGTATTGATGTTAGAGAATATGGAAGTGGAAATGCTGGAGCTACTAATACTTTTAGAGTTTTAGGTAAAAAAGCTGGTATACCAGTATTGCTTTTAGATGTTCTTAAAGGGTATCTAACTGTAAATTTAGTTTGGTATACTTCATATATTCCTTCATCCGAAATATATATTAATTTGCAACTTACATTTGGAATAGCTGCAGTTTTAGGTCATGTTTTTCCAATATATGCTAGTTTCAGAGGTGGAAAAGGGGTTGCAACATTATTGGGCTTTATGTTAGCAGTATTTCCTGAAGCTGCACTAATATCTCTTGTTGTTTTCATACTTACTCTAGTTTTTTCTAAATACGTTTCTTTAAGTTCTATTTTTGCAGGATTATTTTTTCCATTTGGAGTATTTTATCTTTCTCAAGCATTATTTCCAACAATGATGATTTTTGCAATATTTGTTCCAATTTTATTAATTTCTACTCATCAAAGAAATATTGAGCGATTAGTTAGAGGTGATGAAAATAAAGTTAGTTTAAAGAAGAAGAAATAATTACATTTTTTTGCATTCATATTCATTTAGCTATTTATATTTGCAGTTGTATGGACTCGTAGCATAACTGGATAGTGCACTAGATTACGGCTCTAGAGGTTGGGGGTTCGACTCCCTCCGAGTTCACCAAAGGTCTAAAATTAAAATTAGACCTTTTTTATTTCTAATTTTTATAATATATGACTTAATTATACGGATTTGAAGAATTGTAAACTCAATATATTATAGGCAAGTAGACTTATCATTTATAAAATTTTATCATCTTTAATAAGTTATTTTAGAATACCCATATTCTTATTAGTTTTGCACTATGTATAAAATTTTAATTTTTTTGTTTGTATCTGTGGTAGTTTTCTCTCAAAATGTTACAGATGACCAAGGAAGAAAACAAGGCAAATGGTCACAAATCTATGACAATGGACAATTGCGCTATGAAGGAAGTTTTATAGATGATAATCCTTCAGGAATATTTTTGTACTATTCAGATCGAGGTATTCTGGAGGCAAATTTGGAATATTTTAATGAAGGTAAATCAGCATCGGCTTATTTATATTATGCTAATGGTAAAGTACAAGCAGTAGGACTTTACCAAAATGAGTTGAAAGCACAATTGTGGAAGTATTATGATATCAAAGAAAATCTCTTAAGAGAGGAAAATTATGAAAATGGTAAGTTAGAAGGTATGACAACTTTATACTATCCGGATGGAAATATATTAGAAAAGAGCTCCTATTTAGCAGATAAAAAAGATGGTAAGAGTTTACATTATCATAGAAACGGACAGTTAAAGCTTAGCGCTAACTATAAAGATGATAAATTGGAGGGTAGTTACACCTTTTATAATTCGTCAGGAGTTAAAAAATATAGTGGTAAATACTTGAACGATATCAAAGACGGAATTTGGAAATATTACAAAGATGATAAATCCTTTGACTATCAGTTAGAATATATTAATGGCATATCACAAGACAGATAAGATGGATAAGAAGGGAAAAGTTTTAGTGGCGATGAGTGGTGGTATCGATAGTACCGTTACGGCTTTGTTGTTGCACGAGCAAGGTTATGAGGTTGTAGGTATTACTATGAAGACTTGGGATTATGCTAATTCAGGAGGTAGTAATAAAGAAACAGGTTGTTGCAGTTTGGATTCCATAAACGATGCCCGTCAGTTGGCTGTAGATTGCAGTTTTCCTCATATCATACTTGATATACGCGACGAGTTTGGCGATTACATCATTGATAACTTTGTGGACGAATACATTGCAGGAAGAACACCAAATCCTTGTGTTTTATGCAATACACATATTAAGTGGGAAGCTCTATTAAAACGTGCCGATCAATTGGGTTGTGAGTATATCGCTACGGGTCATTATGCGCAAGTTAGAGAAGAAAATGGAAGATATGTAGTGTCCAAAGGTATTGACGAATGGAAAGACCAATCTTATGTATTGTGGGGTCTTTCTCAAGAGTGTTTGAGCAGAACCATTTTCCCTATGGGACAATATCACAAAGATGATATTAAGCAAATGGCTATTGATAGAGGTTATAAAGAATTAGCCAAAAAGCCTGAGAGTTACGAAATATGCTTTATTCCTGATAACGATTACAGAGGCTTTTTAAAGCGAAAAGTTGAAGGCTTAGAAAAACAAGTCAAAGGAGGTAATTTTATCAATACCGATGGGGAAGTTATAGGCACTCATGACGGTTACCCCTTTTATACCATTGGTCAGCGTAAATTGGGGGTTTCCTTCGGTTTAGAGGCCTCTTATGTTATTGAGATTAAGCCAGAAACTAACGAGGTGGTAGTGGGTAGCAAAGAAGATCTCAATAAACAAGAAATGGTAGTTAAGGGTTTGAATTACATCAAGTACGATAGTATTCCAGATAATTTTGAAAGTTTAACCAAAGTACGCTACAAGCATCAAGGGGAACAATCGACCTTAAGTAATATAGACAACGAAATAAAAGTGTTGTTTCATAAAAAGGTAGAAGGAATTGCTCCTGGTCAGTCTGCCGTTTTTTATGAAGGTAATGATGTGTTAGGAGGAGGTTTTATTGCTAAACAATGAGACTTTTAACGCTACTTATATTACTCCCTTTATTCAGTTTTTCACAAGATAGTCTATCTGTAAAACTTTGGATTGCTTTTGAAGACAAAGGCAGTTTTACGGTCAGTGATTTCACTCCTACAGAATTGTTATCGCCTCGAGCTATTGAGCGTAGAGCAAAACAAAATATCCCTTTGCACTATTCGGATTTGCCCATACCTACGGACTACCTTTTGACCTTACAAGAATTGGGATTTACAATCCTCAACAAAAGCAAGTGGTTTAATGGTGTAACAGTCTCATACTCTGGTGGTAATGTAGATACTTTACTGGCTTTAGATTTTATTAAAGAAGTAGATTCTTTGCAATTATTTCTAGAATTATCAAATGTCAGAAAAGCATCAAAATTTGATGATATTGTTTTTGAAAACAATTATGGTCAGTCCACTAACCAGATAGAAATGTTGTCAGGGGATAATTTGCACCAACAAGGTTATCAAGGTCAAGACATACACATTGCGGTATTAGACGCAGGATTTAGAAAAACTGATGAGATAGACGCATTCAATCATCTATTCGCCAATAATCAAGTTTTAGGTACTTGGGATTATGTTGATGGTGAATCTTCGGTTTATGAAGATAACTATCACGGCATGTCAGTATTATCTACTATGGCTGGATATTTAGAAAATGAATTTTTGGGAACAGCACCAAAAGCTAGTTATTGGCTGTTGCGTACAGAAGATGTATCTTCGGAAACAGTTATTGAGGAATACAATTGGGCAGTAGCTGCCGAGTTTGCCGATAGTGCAGGGGTCGATATTATCAATTCTTCTCTAGGATATACCACTTTTGATATTG
>CEQI01011995.1_pt1 | contig 12830 bp, 14 predicted proteins | sample 531011 | NCBI WGS metagenome assembly CEQI01 (sample SAMEA2621204, study PRJEB7988) | marine metagenome | biome: marine biome (ENVO:00000447); feature: surface water layer (ENVO:00002042); material: "saline water (ENVO:00002010), including plankton (ENVO:xxxxxxxx)" | depth 5 m
GACAGGTCCGGTTATGACAACGTTCGCACTCCCATTTGGATGGGCAATAGAATGAAATTTTCCAGCCAGTGTTTCTTGAATTGTTTCTCGACCAACCATGACTTCCGGAATGTAATCAAAATCCAGAGGGTCTGGGTTCAAGAGGATAAATCCTGAACCAATTCGGTCGAGATAGTCGCTCATGCTGGTTGCATCTTGGTGCCAACCGTTCTTGAACACTCGCTCGCTCTCGAGCGAAAAACATTCAAAGTTTAGGGAATTTCATCGAATTGATATCCAAGTTCCCATTTCTTTTCTCCAAGGGCAACTTCAAGCTCAAACGGAGTAAGAAGGGGCTTAGCGTATTTGACCGCATCATCGATCGCAATACGAGGGCAAGCAGTGTTAACGAACGCATCAACCGGATAAAAATCGATTAATTCAGGACCCACGTGTTCGAGAGCGAGAAGATAACCTTTCTTGCCGTGTTTCTCAAGCAACCGCTTCATTCGTAAAGCGAGAGTTCTTCGCATCTGTCCCGGTTTTTCCCCGATGAGAATTCCAAACGTTTGTGCGTCCATCGAGGACATAATCAAACCGAATCGTTGACGCAGAATGCGCTCGATTCGTTCAAATGACATCTCGATTGCATCACCGGAATAAGGGTCGAGCATGGCGAGCGGCTTTCCTGTATGGAGTACCAAGCCAATCGGATGAAAATCACCACTTCCGAGGAAGAGATAATGCCCAATGGTGTCATCATCGCCTGAATAATTGCAGCCGAGCACTTGCCCAGGGAATGTGAGGCGTGCCCCGCCCATCGGAATTGTGACGTCAAAACCAGCTTGTTCCAAACGGTCATGGAACTCGGGAAGGAGGTGCAAGTGTTGAATGCTTCCAACCAATCCCAATTTTGTATCTTTGAGTGGTGTCATTCGCCCGACTGCGTCCATAAATCGTTCTTGCGCCTCTTTCTCAGTCATCTCGTTTGTAGTCTGTTCGGCCATTCGTTTCTTTGCAATTTGCAGGTGCGCATTAAGCATCGGAAGTACAGGCGCAAGTTCAGGATCGCCATCGTACGTGACATCAATAAATTGGGTAGGCATTCCGGAATCGATGTTCATTTGTGAATGGCCCATGTGTGCAACCAACTCAACCCCCATCATCTTCATCTTATCATGGACGAGATCGCATGCGCCGTAGCAGGGGTCAGCTGCAAGGACAACTTTCGCCCCAGATCCCGACTCGATTTCATCCATCATCTCCAATGCCTGCATCTTCAAACCCTCTGGAACCTGAAGTGCTACGAGCCGGTTGTCGTTCTTTTGAATGCGTTCTATGAGTTCCTCAAGTTGGAAGTCGTGCCTGTCTAAATCCATCAAATCACCTCATCGAGAAGGACAACTTTCCCTTCATCCATTTCAAGTCGAACAATGGATGAGATTTTAATGTGAGGATACTTTTTTCGCAATTTCTGAAGTCCTGGGCCTTTTTCGACAACAACAATCACAGATTGGATGTCTGCACCGATCGCTTCAACACCTTGGATGATCGCATCAAGCGTTCCCCCGGTGGACAGCACGTCATCGACAATGAGTACGCGCTCGTTTTCTTTGATGTCATTGAGGTACATTGCCCCTTTGGAGTAGCCGGTGGATTGGTCGATTGCAACTTCCCCCTCAAGTCCATACGAGCGTTTTCGAACGACGACTTGAGGACGATTGTTTCTCATTGAAAGAGGGCTGGTAAGTGGAAGCCCCATCGCCTCAATACCAAGGATAAGGTCGATTGATTGCCATTCAACTGATGTTTCAATGATTTTTACGACAGCAGTGAGGACAGAGGGGTCGAGGCGAGGGACTCCATCGGTTAATGGATGAATGAAGTAAGGATATTCTCCTTTCCAAATAACCGGAGCGGCGAGGAGTGACTCCTTCAACCGTTGCAATGATTCGGACATGTTTCCACTTCATTGCTTAGAGTTCGGAGAGGTACTCGACATATTCATCCGGTTCTAGGAGATTTTCCATGTCGAATTGGAACGGTTGAAGAACCAAAATCCAGCCCAAATCGTATGCGGACTCATTGACGAGATCAGGATTGATTTCAACCTCTCCGTTCACCTCTGTTATTGTTCCAGAGAAAGGTGCGGTGAAAGCGATCTTTTCGTCAGCAGTCCAGAGCGAAAACATGTCTTGCCCTTCATCAACAACGGTTTCTGCTTGTGGGAGAATGACCCGGAGGACTTCTCCTATTTCAACGCCCATAAATTCGCTGATTCCGACCATAATTTTCTCATCATCTTTTTCCTGATACCACAGGTGGTCAATCGAGTACTTCCGGTTGTGTGCGATATTAAATTCAACGACTTCTTCGTCCAAGTTATGTCACCTATACGCGGCTCAAACATCTCCTATATGAACCATCGCTAACGTTACAGTGATATGGCCATAGCACATCCATTAAGTGAGAGCCTTTCCTAGATGCATTTGGTGAGCGCATGGACTTCAAAGCAACCGATGAACAAGACATGATTCGAGAGATGGTTCGCGATTTCGCTGAAACGGTTCTCGCACCGACTGTAGAGCACCGGGACAAGACGCAGACACCGCCCTCTGAAGAGTGGCAACAGTTCCTTGAGTTGGGTTTGCAAGGCGTGACCGTTCCAGAAAAATACGGAGGCATGCCGGTGGATGACATATCGGAATCGATCATCGTTGAGGAGTTGGCTCGAGTCGATCCTTCTTTCTCTGTCATGTTCTGTGTTCATGTGGGGCTCTGTACAAAAACCATCGCTCTCCACGGAGATGATTATCAGAAAGAAACCTATCTTCCTAGGCTCGCTGAAGGAGATGTAGGTGCATACTCACTTTCTGAAGCAGGAGCCGGAACGGATGCTGCTGCAATGTCCTGCAAAGCAAAGCTCTCCGAAGACGGAACACATTATCTTCTCAACGGGGAGAAGATGTGGGTTACCAACGGCGCCCAAGCAGAGATCATCGTGTTGTTTGCTAAGGATGTCGACCACCCCGATTACGGTGTCAAAAGGCACGGAGGAACTACAGCATTTATTGTCGATTCGTCTTTTGAAGGATTTTCAGTCGGTAAGAAAGAAGACAAACTTGGTATTCGCTCATCCGATACATGCACGCTTGTTTTGGAAAACTGCAAAGTTCCCGTTGAAAACGTCATCAAAGGAGCAGGCAATGGTTTCCCAATCGCAATGAATGCGCTCGACAATTCTCGTATCGGCATCGCTGCGCAAGCACTCGGTATCGCCCAAGGAGCCTACGAAGCCTCGCTGAAATATGCACACGAGCGTGAAGCATTTGGAAAACCGATTGCGCATCATCAAATGATCATGGGGATTCTCGCAGATATGGCTACCAGAATTGATGCATCTCGGCATTTGGTCTACAAGGCTTCTTGGACGAAACAACAACATTACGAGCACGATGGCCCACGACATACAAAAGAAGCGAGCATGGCAAAACTCTACGCTGGTGATACCGCAATGTGGGTTTCAGAGCGTGCAATTCAAGTTCATGGCGGCTACGGATTCACCAAGGAATTCCCTGTTGAACGTTTCTTCCGAGACGCAAAGATTACACAAATCTACGAAGGTACTCAAGAAGTCCAACGCATTGTGGTTGCTCGAAGCCTACTATAGGTAGTCGAATTTTGTTGCATCAAGCACCGCTCGTCTACGGCCAGCATTCCAGTCCGATATTTGAGCCTCAGCTTCGATGACGTGATTTGGCTTAAACGACATGGCCTGATCAACTGCGTCAGATGGAAGCCTGAGTTCGATTTCAATATCCTGTTCACCTCTTAGTTTACCAACCACGGTCACACCGTCCTTCATCGATCCCTTCCCAGTAAGGGTTTTCTCGACAGAGATGATCTGTATTTCACATGACTGTGTTGGTGAATGCGCGATTGCATTACGGCGTTCACTGCTGAGCTTCATTTCTCCAAGTTGTTGAATAAACCGTTCATGGCTAACCACGGTTCCGTCCTCTTCGAGAAGAATTGGTACTGGCTTCGATTTTGCAGCCTCTTCTTCGCGTCTTGCTTGTTCAGCCGCCTTCAGTTCTGCAGCCTCTTTGGCTTGCTGTTCTTCGATGAGACGCTGTTTTTCAGCCTCCTGCTGGCGAATGATTTCTTCAGCTTGTTTTCTTGCTTCTTCCTCAAGTTCTTGGCTAAGATTGTCGAATTCGTCTTCCTCCGGCTCGGGCTCCGGCTCTGCAGGTGCCTCTTCAATCCCACTCGGAAGTCCAATGGTTTCGAAGTACGTATGTAAATCCGCAACAGTAACGTTTCCGTCCTTATCCATGTCTAGAACAGACATCAGTCCATTGATGACCCAACCAGGAGGTTGTGTGCCCGTTGTTTTCTCAAGAGCTTGTGAGAGTTCAAGCGGTTGGATGACTGCGTCCATGTTTGTGTCAATCATCTTGATGATTTCCGCTCCGGTTAACCCGGAACCGAGAAGCCAATTTGTGAACTGCGTGTTCAACTGACCAATCATGGGATTTGTTGATACCATTTCTCGAATATGTTGTTCCATTTTTCCTTTGAGCACTTCTTTTACAGACATTTACCCACGTCCCAGACCTTCTCGGTACGAATTGACTACAAGGTCAGGGGAATTGAAGTTTTGGCCAACTTGTGGTATCTTCTGTTTGCCATGAAAGCGTGCAGAGAAGCGTATCGATGTCATCGATTGATTGGAGATCTCGGGCGACTTGTTCATAGAACAGCCATGCTTTCAGTGCTCCTAATTTAGGGCCTTGCGAGATGTTGGTCTGCTGCATGATGTACTCGCCACTTGCCAGAGGTTTGGCGTGAAAATGAACATTGAGCTTTGCTAACCGATCGATACGTTGCTGAACATCGTTTTCGTCATAATGTGCGAATTGGCCAAGCTGGGTCAAAACTTTTTCCAAGCGCAAGTGTTGATGCACCCATTCACCGACTGAAACCGCATAAACTCGCATCGCTGAATCCCTATCATCTGGAAGGTGCCCCATGACTGAATGACGAGCAAGAAGATTTTTCTTCTCTGCACTACTAAGTTTGAGGCTTTTTGACAGACGTTCGCAATCGTTGAGGTTGTAATCCCTCATCAAGATCAACAAACGATCGATGACATCCTCTCCTTCGATATGATTGAGCGCTTGGATACGGATGTCGTCTTGCATCCAATCAATGCCAAAGAGCTGCTTCAACACACCATCATCAGCCATCCGTTGAACAATTTCCGAGGCATGCTGTCCGAGTAGAATGCGCTTGAATTCAGACCAAATACGCTCAGATGCGATGCGTCCAAGCATTGGCTTTGTTTGACGCAAAGCGGCGGCAAGTTTCAGATCAGGCCACCAGATTCCCGCTTTCCCTTGATCCATAAATCGGTAGGTACGTAGAATGCGTAAGGCATCTTCAGAAAGTCGCTTTGAAGGATCTCCAACGGATCGAATTCGTTTCTGCTGCAGGTCTTTGCAACCGTTGTAAGGATCGTAATACGTCTCTTTTGAGACATCAACAGCGATTGCATTCATCGTCAAATCCCGTCGAGATAAATCCACACGAAGAGAATCTCCCCATTCAACTTCATCTGGCCGCCGGCCATCGTTGTATCCCGATTCTGTTCGAAGTGTGGTGATTTCATAATGTTCTCCACGATTTCGAAATGTAATGGTACCGTATTTCTCTCCAGTTGGAATTGTGTCTGGATAGGCTTTCATTTCAAGGGGAGTCATCGTTGTGGCGAGATCATACTCGAGTATTTTTGTGCCCAAGAGGGCGTGACGATTTGCTCCACCAACAATCCAAACATGCGAATTTTGATCTTCAAACCATTGAAGAATCTCAATCAGGCTATCAGGAAGATGTTGAACCATATCAGAGAATGCTGGAAGAAGGGGTAATTCTTCCATTCCGCGTACAGGGTCCATGCTCGACACTCATCCTTCCGTGTTGATACAAGACAAAGCATTATCCTGTGGATTTGGTTGGTAAGGGTATGTCTTGGGATGAAGGTGATGTGCGGCTGGTCCCTGTTGAGTGGCTCAAAGCACATGAAGAAATCAAGCCAAAGAACATGGAAAAACTCCTTGAAATGACCTTGAAGTGGGACGGTTTCACCAAACCACTCATCGCAGACAAAGCCACGGGAACCATACTTGATGGACATCATCGCTTTGCGGTCGCTCAACGTTTGGAACTCGCTCGAATTCCTGTTGTGTGCATCGATTACCTCGATGATGATACCGTTGAACTTGAACTATGGCCCGCCTCTGAACTCGAATCGATATCAAAGCAAGAGGTCGTTGATATGGCTCTCTCCCCAGATCTCTATCCGCCCAAAACTACGCGACATCGCATCTCGGATTACCTACCGCCAATCCATGTATCGCTCAAGAGACTCTCACTGCTTACGCCGAGTCAGCCTGTCGAGAACGGATCGTAGATTTCCACAGGCGGTTTCCATCACTGGTCGTAATGGTTGGATAATTGGGTTCTAGCGATACATTTAGCAAACTATCATGCATTACTGAATTGCGAGCATACATTACACGAGCTGTCGTTCCAACCTTACCCCTAAGATTAGATTTCAACTGCTCCGCATTGATGATACGAATTCCATCGATGGCGACAATTTCGTCACCTACCTGCAAGTGTTCGCGAACTGGTGAATCCTGCATGTGGCTTGTAACTTTGAGTTTGTTTCCTTGCGAGCGAACATGAACCCCGAGCCAGCCTTGAGCGAAATTTTCCCAAACCACTGTTTCAGTTCCTTGTTTACGCTTTGGTTCATCCGAGGGTTTGTAATCCAATCCAAAATGTGAAAACGCCCTGTTCAAATCGAGATTACCTGCTCCCTTTGTAACCGCATCGAGGAATGAACCCAGCCGCCGTCCCCCTGTTAAAGAGGTGAGTGCTCTGCGAATATCATTGTACTGAACGCCTCTTGATGATTCATCTTCAACGTAGATATTGTGTTTTTCGTACAAGAGTTTCATCAAATCGCAAACTCCGGTCTCTCCTTTGGATCGTTTCCTGAGTTCAGCATCCAAAGCGAACATGGTTAATTCACCTTCGAGATAGTATGAGATTTGCGTTTCTCTCGAATGAGCATGACCTCTATAGAGGTGAATCCATGCCTCGTGACTCGCCTCACAGAGTGCTTGACAAGACGAGCCGCTTCGTGTATGGTGTCGTTTGAGCTTACGCTTCATGTCTGCGAAGTAGTCTTCGGCGCTCCAAGCCCCTGAACGCAAGCACAAGATGTCGCCAATCCATGAGGTAGCACCTTCGAACCACCACAACAAATCTGTGTTGACCTCCCGCTGTAAATCGTAATCTAGGAATCGTTTTGGTCGCAATCGTTTGACGTTCCATTGATGAACGTATTCGTGACTAAACAGACTCACCAAGTCACGATAATCTTCAACATGTCCTGGTTGAAGAGAGGTGCGTGGTACCATCGATGTTTGCGAATTTGTATGTTCGAGTCCACCTCTACCTCCATCGGTGAGGTGGAGAATGGTGTGGTACGGTTCCTTTAGCGGTCCAAAGAGTGCATGGTGCTCAGAGATGATGTTTTTCATGTCGTTAATGAATCGATTTAACATAACTTCGTTGGGCACGTTCCCTCCTGCATCCCAGTAGTGCAGCGAATGGTTCCGCCCTCCAACCACGAACTTGTGGATTTCGTTCGAATTGCACTCTGCGATGCCATCGAGAAGTGCATCTCTATGTTCAACTGAGAAGGTATGAAGTTTCAAGGAGCCTTTCTTCTGCGAGTGGACTTGATCCATCTGTGTCGAAACATTCCACGCCTCCGGCAAGAGGAATTCGACTTTGTGCGGCAAATCCATGCGGCTTGAATCGATGCCAGAGGTTGGTAGGAACCAAGTGAACGGAGGCATCAAATGGAGATGGGTTTCATCATAGTGGTTTGATCGAACGGTGTTGTCTACACAAAGCAGTTTGTAAGAAATACGAACTTTTTCAACAGACTGGATGCCTTTGATTACGATTGAATCAACATCTTTTCTCATGACATTGAGGGTTTTTCCATTTTCATCAAATGCTTCCAAGTGCGAGACGTGCTGAATCGGTTCACGCAAGAAGTACGAACCAGGCACCCATCGTGGAAAGGACAGCTGAAGAGATGGAGATGTAAACGGTGCACTCACTTCGATTTGTACACTCAGTCGTTGATCACCGGCGTCGGTTGCGTCGACCTTGAAGACGACATTTGAACTTGTCATGGTCACGGGTTGCTCTATGAGGTGTATAGGTTCTGTGCTGCACTCAGGACGAGTTCATCCTTTGATTCATCAAGCAATTTCTTGGCAAGGGTTTGGATTGCTGGCTCTTGTTGTCGATGCAAGAGTCGTTCAAGCAATCTCGATTTATCGATGCTATCAACACGTTGATCAAACAATAATTCATGGCGCAATTCATCGCTTTTGGCATCGTTTCGGCCAACCAACCATCGAGCCACAATGGAACTACCGTCCGAGTCGATTAGCATTCGAAGGCGGGAATCGTCAGCATCACTTACTGCATCCTTTAGGGATTGAACAAGGAACCTCCGCTGGGATTTATCCTTTCTCAACATGAGATTGACGAGGTGAGGGTGTTTATGTTCAAGGGCAATTGGGACTGCGAGTTTCCACAGGGCATCATCATGCTCAATAGCAGACTGTAAGGCCTTCGAATCAACATCATTTAATTTCATTTTCAACAAGGATGAGGCGGCCTGACGACGAACATCAGGATGAGCATCTTGCAAGCTCTGAAGAAGTTCGGAGACCCGAGAATTCACAGCCGTTGCGTAGGAGCGAACAACGTGATCTTCCGATGATTGGAATCTTTGTAGCTCCGTATTTGTCGCTTCCTTTGCAGAGATGAGTTGATTGACAGCTCGTCGAACGACCACGTCATCACTGCTGTCCAACAAGAGCCGGGAAAGGGTTGCTGCTTGTTTTGAATCCGGGATTGCGTCGAGTACGGCAGCAACACATCGGTGACCATCAATGTCGTCTCTGTTTGCAAGATCTTCAAGCAAGTGCGGGGCATGTTTCGGAGCCCAACGGCGATAGGCCTCAATCGCTTTGTTGCGAAACCAGACATCATCATCATCAAGGTAAATGGAAAACGCTTCAACGCTCTCATACGCATCAGAATCGAAGAGAATTCTCACAGCTCGTCGACGCTGTCGAACATCTTTGTGTTTCAACTTTGCAATGGCGGATTGTATGCTTGCTGCCATAATATGACCTCAAGGTTTGAATTCATCGAAATGGAACCCATGCTCATCATTTTGATCATAATCACCCGGGCGAGCAAGGGTTGGAGCAAACATCAACTGAATCATGGGCCACAATTGGACAAAGTGTTGCATATTTGCAGTGATGAATGCCTCTAAATCTGCCTCTTCGGCTTCTTGCATGGCTCTTAATTCATCGGAAATAGTTCCAAGTTGTTGAAGTTCTTCCGCTTCACAGAGTTCCATCTCATGGCATGTCTCGATGAGTGTTTCAATCAAATCAGCGATTTCAACAGCAGACAAAGGTTGCGGCTCACTCTCAACAATGTCCACCGGTCCAAATGAGACTGGACCGAGAGATGTTGGGTGGAGGTCATCAAATTGGCGCTCAATTTTCATGAGTTCTTGGGAATGCACATCACCGATTGGAGCAATGACGAATCCACCTTCCGAAATTCTCTCTTCCATCCATGTTGGTACGGATGAAACACTTCCTGTAATCAAGACTCTGCTCAAATCGCCGGGCAGTTCAATTGGGGCTACATCGATTGATTCAACTTGCCGGAGGTCGACGGTTGGCCAACCCGCGAGAGCGTTCGCAGTGTGGCGGATAATTTCAGCCGAAGGGTCGATGAGGATAACGCGACCATGTTCACCAACAATGCTAGCGATGAGTGCAGCGATATAGCCTCCTTTTGAGCCGACAACAAGGACTTCTTGCCCTTCTTTTAACTCAAGGTGATGAAGTAAAGTAACAATCATATGAGGGGCGGAGATGGTTTTGACTCCACCTTTTTCGGTTTCCATGAAAACAACGGGTCGGTCGTGAAAGAAACCATCAAAATCGTAGGTTGTGAACTGTTCGAGGTGGAGCACATACATTGCTTCACGCACGGGTTGAGGGACTTCAATTCCCGAATCAGAAATCCTATCGAGAAGTTGTTTCATCTCCTCCATAAGGCCCTGAACACATTGACTCATAAAAACATGAGCGAATCAGGATATGTCTTCTTGGATACGTTTGAGAATCTCTTCTGGATGTTCGCTCGCATCAAAGTCTGGGGTATTTTCGTTATCTTGCGGCAATTCATCAGCAATGTTTTCCTTGATCCGGTTTATTAGACCTGCAAAGGATTCAATTTGGTATGCATCGGTCTGCTCCATGTCTGCTTCCATTGTTTCGACAATTGTACGCGCCTGTTCTGCAGTCAAACGAACATCTGTCATCGATGAGAACATATCGTCCATCAAAATTCCCTCAATCTTGGTGAGGTGTTCTGAGATTGTTGCTCTTGCGAGGCCGAGTTGCTCTGCAAGTTCCGTTATCTTGATTCGTTTTGGCAGGTCATAGTAACCTCGATCATATGCAAACTTCGCAAGTTTAAGCTGCTTTTCAGTTAGAACAGAGTCATGTTCCTGTGGAGTGAGTTTTAATGTCCTGGCGCTTATTCGATCAGGTTTTGCCATGAGCCGGAGAACACCTGACAACAATCGTAACTTCAACGACGACCCTTGTATGATGTAGGTCAACCCATCCTCATCGAGTTTTGAACCTGCTACTGCATACGTTCCGTTGGTTCGAGCATTGAGAGATGGGACAGGGTGAATAATTTTGCAAATAACGAGGTGACCTTCATCCGGTACTTCGGATTCCTGAACGATTTCAAGCACTTCTAGAGATTCCACGGTTCGAAGATCATCGATTGTTTTCCCTTTTTTGAGATGAAACTTAAACAAACATCGGATGTCTTTCGGGACTCGTTTGATGTACGAAAGAAACTCAATGCGGTCAGCAATCTTCAGAACGGGGCCGATACCAATGCTCTCGAGGCGGTCACTCCGCCAAAAGAAGGATACCTCCCGCATAAACAATACTCAGTGTTCTTCAAAATAAGTGAATCGACAGACCGTTTATCTCATTTCAAGCCATCCGAGGAAGCTTGCAATCGGCAAGAAAATCGCAAGAAGCATGTTGACTCGCTTGCGCTGATTCCGCAATTTTTCGGGTAACTCCGGTGCAATTTCGATTGCTGAGGTATACCTTGATTGGCGCGTTTTCGGAAACGCTTGGTCCAATATCGACAGAACGTTTGCTCGTAGTTCAGGTTGCCTGCTTCCGCCAACACCTCGTCCAACCATGTATCGTATCGGAAACTCATCTGTTAGAGGGGTTGTAAGGCGTAGAATTTCCTCAACTCGACTTGAGTCATGAAGGTCGATTCGAACCGTTCTCCCATCGCTACGTACGTGGCTAAGGGCTCTCCATTTCCCCCGACCTTCATCCATCCCATGCAAGGCTTCCAATGTGCGTTGAATCGGAGGCGTGCTGGATGTGACTGGTCGCTCTCTCTTTGCTAAAAATGGACCGAGAAGAATTCCACCCACTAGCGGGAAAAAGGTGATGAGGTAAACGATTCGCAACAACTCCTCAGGGTTTGTTAACGCAGATACAAGAGCAAGACTGAACCCAAAATAGAGGCCTAAGAAAGCCCCTGCTTGTAGACCGAGCCACAAACCCACGGGTTCGGTTGAAGCCTCCGCCATGTTACGTGCATGGAGCTTAACGAAAAGAACCCGTCGATAAATAAAAAACTAAAACATTCTTTTGTCTAGTCATTTCATGGAGCGAAACGGTCTCGAGTCCAGGACAAGGGACCAGAAGGTGGGCCTATGGATAGGGGGAATCAGCTTTTTCTTTCTCGCTTCTTTTTTCCTTGCGCCAGCGCTTGTTGAATCGGGTACAATTGGCGAACTCTCTGGCCGAGCCAATGTGCTGGATTTCCATAAGGAAAACGAATACAACTTTACATGGACGGATTTGAATATTTACAGTGCATCAATCTATGCGTTTGGCGACCTGAATTGTCACAACAAACACGAACGATCGTGGGTAGTTAATGGAAATCAAATGCCTGTCTGTGTACGAGATGTCGGAATATTTGCAGGGCTTGCTTTGGGCGGCTTCATTTACTCAAGGCGAGGTGTTAACCGTTGGACAATCAGAGATACATTTTTGTCAATTCTACCAGATGACAGACTCCAACCCGTTTACCGTTCAAATCGCAGAACCATGGTTTTCATCGCTGCTGGTCTCATCTGCGTTGTTCCGTTGGCATTGGATGGATTTACCCAACTTCTTACAGACCGTGAGTCCACAGCATTCCTCCGGTTGGTGACGGGTGTACCGTTTGGCTTTGGACTCGGACTCTTTTTCGCCGCTGCGTACAGTGCTAGGCCAAACAAATTCAGTGGACCAGGACAAGTCCAACTACCAGGAAACGTACGATTCCAGAGACCGCCTCAGGAAGAGGAATGATCAGGGGGTGGCATTGTCCACCACACCACCAATTGTTCAGCATTTTCCGGAACAGGGCAATTTTCATGACCACTGGTCAAAATTTTCAAGCGTTCAATGGTGTTCTCGACAGCTTTGTTGACCTGCGCAGTGTTCTGCTGGAGAACATCTTCAAGCGCCTTCTCCCAAGCCTTCTCCGGGTTGTTTTTCCTCCAGGTGGACAGATGTACCCGAAACGGCCACATGGCCAAGGTTAATCTTGCAAAACCAATC
>CEQI01012484.1_pt1 | contig 12529 bp, 11 predicted proteins | sample 531011 | NCBI WGS metagenome assembly CEQI01 (sample SAMEA2621204, study PRJEB7988) | marine metagenome | biome: marine biome (ENVO:00000447); feature: surface water layer (ENVO:00002042); material: "saline water (ENVO:00002010), including plankton (ENVO:xxxxxxxx)" | depth 5 m
TCATTTCTGATAATTGTGATTCTTCTTCTTCTTTTTTTTTTGGGAAGCATTTTTTCTTATGATACCATAAACTATTATTTGCATTAAATTCCTTATTGCAATTGGTGCAAATATAAATTTTGGGTAAAAGGGGTTTTTTTGGATTCAAATCATTCAATTTTAGGTGCTTTGCTGTCCCGACATGTCTTGACCAATCTTTTTTGTTATTGGAACTGAAGTTACATTTTTCACAAAAAAACTTGGGTTTTTTTTGGGGAGAAATCATTCTATAATATTCTATATTTTTAGAATAGAAAAAAACCCCTAAATCGTTTTTTTTAATATACAAAAAAATTCTCAGTAACACAAAATACCTAATTTTTTTTGTATTTACAGCGTTTTCAGGCAAAATCAAAAAAAACGAAAAAATTCAAACAAAAGTAAATCTAAAAAAACGATTTTGGACATTTTAAAAATGTCCATTTTCAAATTTTTTAAAAAACTTTTAAACAACTTTTTTCACTTTTTTTTAATCCTTAATAAAATATTTCAACATATCCTTAATGGGACCATTTACGTGTAAAAACATGGGATTACTGTCTCTGTATTTCAAAGCATTACCGTCATATTTAAAATATTCGGTATTCATATTATATGAATTGAGAAATAGTTCGTTATTATAATCTAATTTTATCATATTTGTATTTTCCAAGTATTTTATCGTCCAAAACAATTGATCATCGTCTTGATCATTATAATTATAATCGTGTAAGAACGAGCGTAGAGCCCATACTCGTCCAATATACAAACCACTATTCAAATAAGAAAATTCTTTGGATCGGTCTTTATAACGCTTTGTTTGACTCGGGTCAGGATTACATTCAGTCTCTGCGCCGAATACAATCGGATAATCCATTTTTTCAAACCGTTTTATAATTTCTTTTTGATTTCCACAATATACAACATCATATGCATCTGTAAATAGTATAATATCACTATTGTTTAATTTAGGATTTTCTAAAAATAACTTCACTTCACGCAGTTTGAGACCGAAGTTGCCTTTATCATTCCATCCAATAGATCTATTTTCCTGTAATCCTAAAACATGTATATTTTCATCGTTTCTTTGTATCATTTTGATGATGTTGTTTAAAATAATGTGGGGTTTTGTTGCAACGGTAATATAGTAAAACATTCGTATATAGTCTAAACACATATATATTTTTGTGTTTAAATGATTTATTATTGTTTCGTATAGCAATATATATGTCGGAATCAGAAATAGATGTAGGTTCAATACATCAAGATAAAGACGAATTGAAAATGTATCGAAGTAAGGATGCAAAACAAGTGAAAAATAATCTCTTGAAAAAAACGCGACCATATTTTGAGATTTGTAAACGAAATATCAATAGTGAGAAAAAGAAGAAGTATGAAATTAACGAAAAATTGTTAGAAACAGATTTGAATAAAAAGGTACTATTGGAATTGAAATATCACGAGTTGAGTAGTAAAATAGGATGGATTCAGTTATCCATTATTTTTGCTTCGACTGCCATTACTTTTATACAAACAGCGGATGGTGTATTTGTATTTCCTGAGAGTTATATTTCAACGATTGTTTCGATTAGTTTATCTACTTATGTAGCTCTAGTTTTAGCAATCTCCAGATTTTTTAAGTTTGATGAATCGAAGGAGCAAATAGTCAATTTATTGTCTACTTTTGCCTTGTATATTAATAAATTAAAAACACGCAGGCAAATATTGATTGATCATAATTTTAATTATTATAAGCGTGATATCGACCATGAATATAGTGAATGGGAAAAAGTAAAAGATATGTTTGATAAAGATGGTTCGACTGAATTAAAAGTAAATATAGATAATGAGATTGATATGTTGTTAACAAAGAAGGATATTTTGAAATATAGAGAAGAAATGTTGACGTTACAATTACAAGAATTTATAATTGAACAACAAGATTCTATTTATAGTAAAATGGAACCACTCATGTTTAGTCATTTATATAAATTTAAGACGGATGTAGGATGTTTGAATAAAATATTTATGCGCATATTTCACACAACCAAATTTCACAAAAAAGCACGTGATATTTATTGTATGCAAGAAATCGATAAAGTACGTCATACGAATGATATAGAAGTAAAGACGAATGAATTGCGAAAGATAAATTTAGAACTAAAACAGTTGCAAAGAGATAATAAAACAATCGAAAAAGTAAGAAACACCGTAGAAGATGAAAAAATCCGCAAAAAGATGGAACAATTACTTGCAAAAAAACAAAATATTCGAGAACAGTTAATAAGTGCAAAGAGTGAAGTTGATGATACAAAGAAATTATTGAAAGCATACAAGTCGAATCAAAATACTGAAAAGATTTATAAAGAGTTAAATAAAAACATTAATATAGAACATGAATTAGGAATACGTGATTTTGAAGGGTTTAATGTAAGTGATATTGAAAAGAAAGAAGAAGCTCTTAAAAATTATAATTTTATTCATAGTCAGGTAACGGATAAAATGAAAGAATTAGAAAAATTAAAAGAACAAGAATATAATTTGGCTCATGATCTGTATTATCCAGATGAATATTATGGAATTACAGAAGATAGATTAAATGAACATAATTTAAATCAGGGAAATCGTGATTTATTTGTATCAAAACGGTATCCAAGTTCTCCAAGTAGTAGTAATTTTTCTTGTAGTAGTTGTAGTAGTGATGAGAAACAACATTCCAAGCAAAATATATTTAATCGAATAAAACGAGGTACTTATAGTAAACATGAAAAACATGAAAACATAAAATTAGAGAAAAATGATTTATTGGAGAATGAGGATAATATAGAAGAAATAAATTTGAAAGAAGAAGATAATGATGGATTAGATTCTGATGTATTATCGGAAAACAGTTCTACAGAATTACCAAAACATAAAAAACATCAGTTACGAAGACAGTCAACATCGTTATTGGGTCATATATTTAGTTTTAATTCTAATAGTGAAAGTAATTTAGAAGATCAAGAAGATGTTTATGATAAAGTATAATTGTATAATAATGGACAAAAAGATTATACAATTACCAATAGAAAATAATAAAAATGCAAAACCGAGTGAGAAAAAACGGAGACAAGTGGCTGAAAAGGATGATTGGAATCCAAATATTGAGGTCATGAGAGTTTTGTTGCAACTAAAAGATAATGTTCCGGATAATGATGATGAAACAGCAATCATGAAAGAATTACAAAGTAAATTAAGTAGTTATAAAACTCAAGATAAAAAGAAGAAATTGTTTGATAATAATAAAATAATTTCGTTGAAACAAATTATTGATAAATTGATTGATTGTGAATTATGTTGTTTTTATTGTAAGGAAAAAGTAAAGTTGGTTTATGAATACATAAGAGAGCCGTTACAGTGGTCTTTGGATAGATTAGATAATGATTATGGACATAATTATGATAATATTGTAATCAGTTGTTATTTATGTAATGTGAATCGGAAAACGATGCATTTTGAACGTTATAAATTCACGAAAGAATTAGTATTGGTTAAAAAAGAAGAAAGCGTTTAAAAAAATATAAAAAAGTAGGCTAGAAATAGTATATGAACATATTACCAATACATCAAAACATATACAATAAGTTGGATTATTTTATTCAATCAAATAATATACCACATATTATTTTTCATGGCAAAACGGGTTCAGGAAAACGGACGATTGTTAACAATTTTTTGAATAAAATATATCATAATGACAAGCAAAATATAAAATCCAATGTATTGCATGTGAATTGTGCTCATGGAAAAGGAATAAAATTTATTCGTGAAGAGTTAAAATTTTTCGCAAAATCAAATATTCAAACAAAGCAACATGTTCCTTTCAAATCGATTGTTTTATTAAATGCTGGGTATTTAACGATGGATGCACAGTCAGCTCTGCGAAGATGTATTGAATTGTTCAGTTATAATACGCGATTTTTCATTATTATTGAAAATAAAAATAAGCTATTGAATCCGATTTTGTCTCGATTTTGTGAGATTTATGTACCTGAATTTATGAATGCAGATCAAGAAATATTAAATTTGCATAGTTTTTTCATAGATAAATCATACGATATTGATCAAACAAAGGAAAATATAAAAATAATTGATGATAAATGCAAGAACGTGGAAAAAATACACGAAAGTTTCATGAGTATAGCAGAAGATTTATATCAAAACGGAATGTCATGTTTAGACTTAATAGAATACGTCAATCAGAATGAAGATATAAATGAAACAGATAAAATAACAGTAAGTTTGTGTTTTGATAAAATTCGATCAGAATTTAGAAATGAAAAGTTATTGATGCTTTTTATTTTAGACTTTATATATATTCGTTCAAATAAGGATTTAAAATGTATTTCAGTATTATAATTATTTATGGACGATTTCGTATTATCCAATTTACATGAATCTAGAAACGAGTGGTGTAGTCGTTTAGTAACAATATTCACACCCTTAGTGAATGAGGGGATTCGATCAATCTTTAACGAATCTTGGAAATTATGTTTAGATAATGATGAAGCAAACAAATATTTAATGACATTTCAAAACCTTTTGTCTCGTATTCCCAAGTGGAATAACATGATAATCGAAGAAGAAAAAAATCGAATTATTGAACGCAGTTCATGTGAATACTTGGAAGACTTAATTACATGTGTTCACATTATTCAGTTAAAGGTTCTTACATGTATTCGTGTAGGAAATAAGCAAAAGAAGATTGATATTTCAATACCTAATTTGAATGATTTTATTCATAAGGTATATATTCATGTTGCACGAAAGGTATATTCAAATGTATATTTATTTGAAAAGAGTGTTACTCCTCTACAACAGCAAAAAAACAATCGTGAATTTGAAGTAGTGATTCAAGAATGTATATTGACAGCTATTCGTGATTCAATTCCTACGGAGGCTATTATTCGTGCTTATATGGATGAAAGTGTTGAGCAAGAAGAAGAGGTTTTTGTAGAAAAGATTGAAGAGCCTGAAGAAGAAGTAAAGGAAGAAAAGAAGGAAGAAGAAAAGAAGGAAGAAGAAAAGACTGAAGAACAGAAAGAAGAAGAGATTCCAGAAACAGTTCCATCAATTAAGAACAAGGACGATAACGAAGTTGTAACTCGGTTAACATTTAATGATGTAGATAATGTATTAGATGAATCAAATAATGAGCAAGAAGTTGAAGCACCTAAATCAATTGAAGCATTAAATAATCTTAGTCTGGAGCGTGCGATGAAAGAAGCACAAGAGGAAGATGATGACGAAAAGATTATGTTTCATGATGAACCTGTAAATTTAACTGATTTCGAAGTATTAGATGATCCATTCAAGAAAAATGACGAAATTCTTCTCGATAATGTTGAAGTTTTAGGTTAATTTAGGTCATTCGTTATAATACAAAATAAAAGGTCTATTTTTTCATATATAATGGAAAAAATATTTTTAGCAGCAGCAGTAACAAGTGCGGTTTATGTAGCAATCACACTTGTCGAATGTAAATTCTTAAAAAAAGAATTTAAGCCTGTAAAAGAAATGATAAGAGAAGGATTTTTCGTATTCTTATCTTCTTTATTCGGGTTATTTATTTTCTTTAAGATGAGTGGTTCATTTACAGATTTTTTCAACGTAATTACGGAAACAAAAAGTGAAGATTTAAAGTCAACACAAGTTTTTACTGGGGAACCAGAATTTTAAAATATTTGTATTTTATATAAATATTTTATGGATAAATCCGGAGAAAAACCGAAAAAAGAAAGAAAAACAAGAAAAAAGAAGTCTCCTCAAAATAAAACAAAAAAAATATATAAAAGTGGTCCTCGGTTGAATGAAAAAATCATAGAAATGCTGTCCAAATTAGCAAAATTAATGCAAAATAAGGGAAAGTATATTAAAACAAGTGCTTATTCAAAGGCTAAAAATAGTATTATGGCATTTCAAGAAAATATTAGTGATTTGGATCAATTAGATGAAATACCAAATGTAGGTCCAGCAATCAAAGAAAAAGCAGCTATATATATTGAAACAAATACACTTCCTTTATTTGAGGAAGAAAAACAAAATCCCATACATATTTTAACAGAAGTTCATGGTATAGGTCCGGTAAAAGCGAAAGAGTTGATTGAAAAACACAATATTACCACTATTGAGCAACTTCGCACAAAGGAAGAATTATTGAATGATGTACAAAAAAAGGGATTAAAGTATTACGAAGATTTGATCAAACGTATTCCCAGAGATGAAATAGACAAATACAATATCGAAATTAATGGTGTATTTGAAAAAGTAAAAACGGTAGATGCAAGGTTTGAAATAGTGGGTAGTTATCGACGTGGATTAAAAGAATCAGGAGATATTGATGTTATTTTAACAGCAAAAGATCCATCCTTTTTCAGTTCTTTTATTAGTGAATTAAAAACGAAAAATATTATTTTGGAAGTATTGTCTGAAGGAGATACAAAAAGCTTTGTAATAGCAAAATTGCCTTATTATAAAACAGCGCGTCGTGTCGATTTTATGTATACACCTCCAGAAGAGTTTCCATTTGCAATTCTTTATTTTACAGGAAGCAAAGAATTTAATACAAGTATGCGTGCATATGCATTAAAATTAGGTGTTTCTTTGAATGAACATGGACTTTCTAAAAAAGCTGGAAAGAAGAAGGATGAAGAGAAATTAAAAGTAGATGTAAAGACGGAAGAAGACATTTTTAAGAAATTACATTTAAAATATGTTGAACCGGTGAATCGTATAAACGGAAATAATGTAATTAGTACGATTCCTACAATTATTCATAAAGCCGAACCTAAAGATTCTGAATGTTTTACAAGTTGTGAGACTGTTCCGTCTGGAAGCTGTGGAACAGGATGTGAACCAAGTTGGACATCTAATAAACAAAAAGATTCTCGTAATTGGTGTACTTGTAATTTGGAGGAAAAGGATTGTGGAACAAAAATATGTCCTGTTCATGGTTCAAAAACAAACAAATCAAATGAAACAAGAAAACAGATACCAAAAAGAACAAATAAGCGAATTACTTTGAAAAAAATTGATATAAAATCACTCGATACACCAAGTTTAGAGAATAAAAAACAGGTTCATTTCGATAAAATACTTGAAAAAAAATCTCCTTTAGAAGAAAAGATGGATAAAAAACAATTGGATTTTAAAGAAAGAATTGAGTTGTTCAAAAAGACGGGTCTTGAAGTATTAGAAAAATACAACGAAAATGAGTTGAATGAAATGTTGGAACAAGCAAATATTTATTATTACAATAAACAACCTCTTATGTCAGATAATCAATTTGATATTATTAAAGAATACGTTGAGCGCAAATATCCTAAGAATGAAATCATTAATAAAATAGGAGCTCCAATTTCTGGAAAAAACAAAGTAGAATTACCATATTTTATGGGATCCATGGATAAAATTAAGCCAGATACAAATGCGTTAACTAAATGGAAAGCAAAGTATGATGGACCATATGTATTATCTGCCAAGTTAGATGGTATAAGTGGTTTGTATTCGACTGAAAATGGAGTAGAAAAATTATATACTCGTGGTAATGGAGCAGTAGGACAAGACATTAGTATGTTTATACCTTACTTGAAGTTGCCCAAATTAAACGAAGCAAAAGATGTAACATTACGTGGAGAATTAATAATTGATAGAAATGTATTTGAACAAAAATACAAAAACAATTTTGCAAATCCGCGTAATTTTGTTGCCGGAATTATGAATTCTAAGAATGTGGATACTAGTAAAATAGCAGATATTCATTTTGTTGCTTATGAAGTAATTAAACCAGAATTGAAGCCAAGTGAACAAATGAAAATGTTGGAAACATTAAATATTTATACTGTTTTGAATGAAACACACAAAGATATTACAAATGAGATGTTATCTCAACTTTTGATGAAAGTACGGTCAACATATAAATATGAATCAGACGGTATTATTGTAGCAAATGATAAGAGTTATCAACGCCAAAATAAAAATCCTGAACATGCATTTGCATTTAAAATGGTAATTTCTGATCAAATTGCAGAAGCAAAAGTAATTGATGTAATATGGAGTCCAAGTAAGAGCGGATTTTTAAAACCGCGTGTTCGTATAGAACCAATACAATTAGGGGGTGTTAAAATTGAATATGCAACTGGTTTCAACGGTTCTTTTATAGAAAACAACAAGATTGGTATTGGAGCAAAAATTCAGTTAATTCGAAGTGGAGATGTAATACCTTATATTCGTGAAGTAATAGAACCTGCTGATGCACCAAAAATGCCAAATGTTGGATATCACTGGAATGAAACACATATTGATATTATTTTAGATGATGCTGATTCAGATATTACAGTAAGGGAAAAGAATATTACAGAGTTTTTCAAAGGGTTAGGTATTAAAGATTTGGGACCAGGAAATGTAAAACGTATTATGGATACTGGTTTTGATACGTTGCCCAAAATTATATTAATGAAAAAATATGAATTTGCAAAAGTAGAGGGATTCAAAGAAAAGATGGTAGATAAAATATATAATGGAATAAAAGATAAAGTAAAATCTGCAAGTTTGATTGATATTATGTCGGCATCAAATATGTTTGGACGCGGTATTGGAAAAAAGAAAATAACTCCTATTATGGAAATGTATCCCAATATTTTAACTTCGGACGAAACAGATGAGGAAAAAATAGAAATGTTAAAACAAGTACCAAATATTGGAAAAGAAAATGCTCAAAGTTTTGTAAAAAATATTCCTGTATTTTTGAAATTTATGCAAGAAGCGCAAATTCAAGAAATTCAAGCTAAGAAAACACCACCTCCAAAAGAGACTAAGCAAATAGTGCAAAATATATTAACAAATAAGAAAGTTGTTATGACAAAAGTTCGTGATAAAGAAATTATTGCTAAAATCGAAGCATCCGGAGGAAAATTAGCAGATGCTGTCAATAAAGAAACATTTGCATTAGTGGTAAAGTCGTATGATGATGATTCTAACAAGGTGAAAAAAGCGAAAGAATTGGGTGTATCGATTATGACTCCCGAGGATTTCAAGAAGAAGTATATGTAAATGATGAACTAGTGGGTCTGCAATTTTCCGGAGGTATAACGATGGGACTGCAAGAACGATGCCGCCTGTTAGGTGATAATGGAATAGCAGTAGGAACTACGATTGGTGTGATTGATCTTGGTGGCAAAGTTGGAGCAGAAGGTAATGGATTTAATCTAGTACGAATAGGATTAAATTGCATAGTGTGTCTTCGATGTCTTGGTTTATTTTCCAAATTTTTATGATAATCTGTGTAAATACTTGTTTTTCTATATGTTTGTTCCAAATATCGCATTTTGTTAATATATTTATTATACCAATAATCTCTTTTATTTTTTAATTCTTCTTTCTCTATAAAGTGAGCATTTTTATGCAGTTCATAATATTCATTATATTTTAATTTATTATTATGATATTCTAATACATCTTGTTCTAAAATCATAATTGAAAATCGATCATTCGACATATATAAGATTAGTAAAAAATAAATTAACACAAAGAAAATAACTATACAAATATCTTATGTAACTGTATTAAAAAATTGATTGCATTATTTTTTATAACGCTAATAAAAAATAATGGAAACCAAACCACGGAAAAAGAAAATTAAAATTATAGCTAAGCCTGTAGAAAAAGAGCCAATAGTAGAAGAAACGAATGAAAATCCTGAAATATGTCAAGTGAATGAAAATGTATTATTATATATGGGTGATTGCTTAGAAAAGATGAAATTAATTCCAGATGATAGTGTACATTTAATATTGTGTGATTTGCCGTATGGAACAACAAAGTGTAAGTGGGATACAATAATTGATTTGGATGAATTATGGAAGCAATATATGCGTGTATTGATTAAGCCTACGGGTGTTGTTGTATTGTTTGGACAACAACCATTCACATCTCGTTTGATATCATCGAATTACAAGTGGTACAAATACAATTTTATATGGAAAAAGAATAAAACAACACAGTTTTTGTTGGCAAATTATCGTCCTATGAAATGTACAGAAGATATTTGTGTCTTTTCACCAGGCGGTGCAGCTGCAGCTTCAAGACATAAAGGAAATATGACATATAACCCACAAGGACTTGTTCCTGTAGAAATAAAAAAAAAGAATTCTCAAAAGCGTATTGGGAAGATGTTGAACCAAGCTCATCATTTGGGTCCAAATAATAAATTGATTGGGGATTCAGAATATACGCAAAAATTTACAAATTATCCTATAGAGTTGATTGAGTTTGATATTGAAAGTACAACGATTCATGAAACACAAAAGCCAGTAAAATTAATAGAATATTTAATTCAAACGTATTCAAATGAAGGAAATATGGTATTAGATAATACCATGGGTTCAGGAACAACAGGAGTCGGTTGTGTAAATACGAATCGTAAATTTATTGGTATTGAAATAGAAAAAAAGTATTTTGATCTTTCATGTGATCGATTAAAAAATTTATACCTTACTTAATTTTACATTTATAAATTTTGTTGTAACTGGATAAACACATTTTCTATTGGATCTTCGTTTGATTCATTTTGCCAGATAATATTTCCATTTTCTTCTTTTATCGGTAACGGATCTGCTGATACTTTTAATATAGTTTCTAATTTTTCATCAATTTCTCCGTCTTCAATAACAATCTTATTGTCGTTTATTGAAAATACTTTTTTTTCAGTTTTGTTTAAATAATGAATGCATCTGAGCATTCCTTCAATATTATCTCCTAGTACGCCCATAGAACGGTTACACGAGTTACATAACCATCCTCGGAAAACTTCTTTTGTGTGACAGTGGTCAAAAACCAGATTTTTTGTGGATTTACAAATTTCACATGCAGCACCTTCTGGTGCTTTCTTGGGTATGCCATCTCTTTTGGCAATCTGTAAAGCAACCTTTTTTCCGTCAGCTGCTAATTTAGTGCAGGCGCTACATTCTGGCCTTCGCAAACGATAACCCAGCTTATTAAATGCGTCTCGGCCACTTGTGTTTCCGTTATAGCAATCTAGTGTTTTTATTTTTTTGCACTTACTACATTCTTTTTCTTGAGTCTTTGCATAAGCCAACTCATCTTGTGGATTGTTATATACAGTATGTCCAACAAATCGCACGTAATGTTCTAATTCTGTTAATGATTGTTCTAATTCTTTCTCTGATGCCATGTTTTAAATTTATATCTTAATTATGTCGTTTTCTTTAAATATGTATTCAAAAATATCAATTTTTTACTATTTTGAGACGAATGACGTATACACTTAAAAAATTGATCTTTTAAACTTCAATAACTATCTTTAAGATATTAGTTCAAATTGTAAATAATGGTTTTTAAATTATTTACAAGTTTAATGTTGTTCATCGAGCCTAAAATTACAATTAAACATGCGGATATTCCGTCATGTAAACATTGTAAGTATTATATGCCATCAGATTTCTTGGGTTATCCTGAATTGGCTGAATGTGAGAAGTTCAAATACTTTGACCAAAGAACGGGAAATCATGAATTCCCGTATGCAAAAACGTGTAGAAGTAAGGAATTCATGTGCGGTACAGAAGGTAAGTCTTTTGTATTTAATGAAAATTTAGAAAAAGGACTTAGTAAAAATAAGGCATAATGGAATCAATATTTATTGTTGGTTCAGTTGTTGTGCTACATAAAAATTGTGAAAAATATGGATCTTTTAGTTGATCTTGGGGTAAATGGTTATGCACACTTCTTGCAATCATTTTATATAATTTAAAATCTGGATATCGTTCTTCTCCATTTTTTTTATAGAGTACATTTTTTCCATAATCATCAGTACACCATCTATCGATCGTTTTTTGAAAAGTATTGAATTTTGATTTATCATCATCAATTTCAATCATAAAATCATATATACTACATCCTAATCTGCACAAGTCAAAACTCATATTGGGTTCGATTAGTGGTTTACTTTTATTATAATAAGGTTCAAAATTATATTGTGTAGCAGCATCATCTCCAGGCGCAAAGCTATCACTACAGAATACATGATTTTCAAATTTATAAATAGCACGTCCAAAATCAATCAATTTGAAGATTTTGCCAAAAGTAGGTACTTTGTAGGTTTTCTCATTATATTGGTAATAAATATATTCAATATCTGTCTCAATATACATAATATTGTTTGTATGAAGATCATTATGTGTAAACCAAAACGCCTTTTGTAAAACCAATAGAGTCATAATAATTTGCATTAAATAGGCTGCTCCATTTTCTTCATTTACTAATTCATTTTCAAGTAATTGATCAAATGTGCCATCACATTTTTCTAAGCAAATGCTTTGTGTAGGATAATTAGGAATATATGCATAAGTATTTTCTTCAGGAGTCTCGCTTTCGCTGCTTTCATCGCTATCATCTCCAGATTCTTCTTCATAACTTTCAATTTCATCTTCTTCATCAGAGTCTTCTTCATCATCGT
>CEQI01046933.1_pt1 | contig 12392 bp, 10 predicted proteins | sample 531011 | NCBI WGS metagenome assembly CEQI01 (sample SAMEA2621204, study PRJEB7988) | marine metagenome | biome: marine biome (ENVO:00000447); feature: surface water layer (ENVO:00002042); material: "saline water (ENVO:00002010), including plankton (ENVO:xxxxxxxx)" | depth 5 m
GCGATTCGGCTTAAGCGTTCAAGACAAGAATGTCGAGGCAGTTGACACCCAATCTCGGCCGTTCAAAGTCACCGTCGAGGGCGAGGATTTCTTTGCTCATTCGCTCATCATTTGTACCGGTGCAGAATCGATTTGGCTTGATGCACCGGGTGAAGCAGAGCAAAAAGGGCGAGGAATCTCGACATGTGCTACCTGCGATGGGGCCTTCTTCCGTGAAGAGGAAGTTCTTGTCATCGGAGGAGGCGATTCTGCCTGTGAAGAAGCGACGTTCCTTACTCGCTTTGCATCAAAGGTAACCTTGATTCATCGAAGAGATGTCTTCCGAGCATCGACCATCATGTATGAGCGTGCTGCGAATCACCCAAAGATTGAGATCAAAACATTCCGTCAAGTCAAAGAATGGCTGAGCGATGAGAAGGGACTTACAGGAGCGGTTCTTGAGGATCCAAGAGATGGCTCAACCGAGGAAATCGCAGCTACAGGGGCCTTTATTGCGATTGGTCACAAACCGATTACAAGTTTCCTAGGTGGTCAAGTCGATACCGATGACAACGGCTACATCATTCATCAGAGCCATACGATGACATCGGTCGATGGTGTGTTCGCCGCTGGAGACGTTGTCGATACTCGTTACAAGCAAGCCATTACAGCAGCAGGAATGGGCTGTCAAGCGGCAATGGATGCTGAAAAGTGGCTTGAAGAAAACGTTCATTGAACAACGATGTCTATTTGATGAAGCAGCAATTCGCATCAACATGGTCGATATGGAGCGGCATGCCCGTCATCTTGTCCTTCCACAGGTTGGAATCGAGGGACAAGAGAGGTTAGCGAAGGCCAAGGTCTTCGTTGTAGGCGCAGGCGGTCTTGGCAGTCCCGTGCTGCTCTATCTCGCAGCAGCAGGCATTGGTACCATTGGAATCATTGATGACGATCGTGTCGACATTTCGAATCTCCAACGACAGGTCCTTCACCGTACCGAAGACATTGGTCGATTGAAGGTTGAATCTGCCAAACAACAACTCCTTGCACTTGATCCAAATCTCAGCATTGTTGAGCACAATGAACGGCTCAACCCAGAAAATGCACTTGCCTTGTTTTCCGGATGGGACATTGTCGTAGATGGGACTGATAACATACCCACACGATACCTCATTGATGATGCCTGTCATCTTCTTTCCATCCCTTGGGTATATGGATCAATTCATCGTTTTGAGGGCCAGATTTCATTCTTCTCAACCGAGCACGACCGGCGTTATCGCGATTTGTTCCCAGAGGCTCCACCAGCATCAGCCTTGCAAAACTGTGCGGAAGCGGGTGTATTCGGAGTCCTTCCAGGTGTTGTCGGTAGCGTACAAGCCACAGAGGTCATCAAATACATCGTTGGTATGGAATCTAGTCTTGTAGGCAGACTGCTTCTCTATGACGCCGAATCGATGAACATGCAATCGCTTCAATTCGGCGCTCTTGATTCGAAACCGAACATCACTGATTTGTCCCATGCTAAGCGATTGTTTGATGATCCAACCTACTGCACACCGCGACCTCAGCAAGTTCAAGAAGACGAATCGTCAGGCCAAATTATGATGCAATCAATCAGCGTTCCTGACTTAAAATCGAAACAACGAGATGGCTGGAATCCGTTTATCATCGACGTTCGGAGTGATGAAGAACTCGAACAAGCACGCCTTTCAACGTTTGACTTGCATGTTGTTCATGAGGTTGCAGATTCTGCCGCAAACGACCTTCCGGATGACCGTGATGTTGTCGTTCTCTGCCGAAGCGGTATGCGTTCACAACTCGCAATTATGTTGTTGAATCAATCCGGTATTGATGCGAGTCGAATGTACAACCTCACCGGGGGCATCATGGCATGGAGCCAATTCGCTCCAGAAGACATTGTTCGCAACTGATTTGAGGGTGAGGTTCAAAGGGCCGAAGCCCTCGTTTCCTCTTGGTCATCATGGGGAAGGTCATCGTTGCTGACGAGAACCAAGGCCGCCGCACCCTTCTCGCAACAACCCTTGAACGCGAGGGATTTGAAGTAACTCGTGCAGGGACACTTCGTCAAGCAGAGGGGACTGCTCTCGCCGTAATGCCCGAAGTCGTCTTGATTGACGGAGAGTGGAAATCAGGCGATGCAATCGATGCCGCTCAACGCTTGATGGGGGACCCTGAGTTTGCTTTCAAGTGTCGAATCGTCCTTTTGTCCAGAACAACAACCCCCGATTTCATGTTGGTCGCAGCAAAAGCGGGAATCCATGAGGTGATTGGAAAACCAGTTGACATGAAAGTCCTGATTGGCCAGCTGTGGAAACACAGTCGCAAACAATTCGTCCCACCGCCTGCAGATGTGACGCTTGAATCTGGAGGGGGTTCCTTTGATGTTGCAGTAATGGCAGGTGGAGGCGGCTGGGCACTTCCTATGCTCAAGGGCCTTGTTGGGCCAGATCGAATCAATGAATCCTTCATCAATGAAATCCTTGTACAGATGGGTGAAGAAGGCATGGAAGTTGATCTCGATTTAGAGGCAACTGACCTTTCAAATCTGTTGCGCATTGCTCTTAATCGACTGGTCGAGGACGGAAGCGAAGTCAGTGATGCTCGTGGACCGTCCTTTGAAGACTTAAAGAAAAAGAAATCCCTCGGAGACCTCACTGAGCAATCGGCACCGGTTTCTATGGGCGGAATGGAGTCAATTCTCGAACAGCATGCAGCGAACATTGCGGATGAAATCGAATCCAAAATGGACGATATTCTCGACGAAGTACCAGATCAGGTCGCTCTCCTTCCCGATGAGGATTTGGAAAAGATTGACCCTCAAGTCCTTCGTATGACTCGATTAACAACCGAAATGGTTCACGAATTGATGTGGGATCTAGGACGCCCAGGAGCAGTTGCCGATATGACACTCATGACCCGGATAGAAGATGCTACCGAGATGCTGGGAGATGTTCTTTCATCATTACCAGAATCGGAAGAGGAGTGAACTGCGTGAAGAAACTCCCTCGCCCTTCTGAGTTGCATCTAATCGACGGGCGAAGAAATCTTCAGCAAATGAGGAATCAAAAAGTCAGCGTCTACCAATGGAGAGCTTTGTTTGGTTTGCTCGCCTTGATCATTTGTGGGATTGCAGGATATCTCTTGTTCCAAGATGCTGGTAACATCATCGTTTGGTTCGAGAGTTTTGGCATATGGTCTCCTGTTTTGTTTACAATCGCCCTCTCTGTCGCCATCGTTCTTTTGCTTCCAACGCCGTTTGTCAAAATTGGGGCGGGAGCAATTTTCCCACTTTGGATTGCCGTCTTGGTCAATTTTGTTGCGTCTATGATTGGTGGTTTCATTGCTTTCGTTTTAGGGAGATGGTTGTTCAGAAATACGATTCATGAAGCCATTCAAAACGATCAACGACTGATGAGTATCGAATCGGCTTTGGAGCAAGATGGAATGAGGATTTCTGTTCTTGTTCGCCTTTCTCCAATCATACCTGATGAATGGCTGAATTACATCATGTCTGCCACGCCCGTATCCTTGGGCGTGTTTTTGGTGTCAAATCTTTCGAGTCTGATTTATTGTCTCATCTATGCATATTATGGACATGCTTTGGGGTCAATCGCTTTGAGTCGTTCAGGAATGACTGACTTTACACAATCAAGCGGAGGTCTACTATTGCTTCTGATGGGAATTGTTGCAACCGTTGCAGCGACCGTTCTTGTCACTCGTACATCAATACGTATCCTCGAGGAAGCAATTGGTGAAGCAGAGTAAGGAATTTCCTATGGTTCTGAATCCATAGGCTTGAAACAAGGGGTTCCTTCGCAAGCATGGGGGCGGGTTATGACTCAGGCTGCACAACCAGTGATTCACGGGGCTGAATGGACTCCAAGTGAAGCACTAACGTTTACTCAACCGCTCCTGTACGATGCAGCACGTGCAGAGGTAATGCGCTTTTTCGCCGAACGTCATGAAGGACATGTATTCCTTGCTGCGAACATCTGGGATCACCTCCACGTTGACGGTCAACATTCCTTTGATGGTGAAGCATGGCATGCCTTCAGTGAACGATTTGTGAGTGCTTTCAAGCGAGGTTTCGAAGCTCAAAACGACCACAAAATATCGACAATCCTCGATCAAGAGGTCATGCCTCGCCGCAGCATTATCGAGCACATGGAGCGTCGTATCTCACATCTCATTGTAGATCTACGTCTTTGTCTTCGTCGCCTTGCCTACTACATGGCGACGACCATGGAAAATCGACTGGAATGGCAACGCCTTATGACACGCACACGAGCAATGGATGCGCATCTCAAGGAAGTGTTCTTTTCGGGAATGGAAACACCGGACGGCTCACGATTTGGTGGGAAGGGTTTCCGATCGACATGGCAAGAAGGTGTTGTTGCTGTGGCGACTGCGCTCAAGCGTGCCGAAAAGCCAAACAAAGCCCATGCACCCGGTAACGGATACGAAGGCGATTTGGTTGCACCAATGATCCGCGATGTGGGATTAGCACTCGCAATGGGAGATACAGTGGTGGATGTTATGGCTGCTCAGATGGGCAAAGCTGGCTCAAATCAAAACGGAGGGCATGAAGGTGCCGGAGGACGTGATCTTCACATCGGTGCTTGGCACGTTGGCGTTCTTCCACCAACTGCTCCACTACCGATTGCGAGTGCAACAATGACTGGCCTTGCCTTTGCGGCTTGGAAACAATCGCTGAACAGGTTTCACGTCGCCTGCATTGGTGAAGGGGCCTCTTCGTCTGGCGAATACTGGGAAGCAATCAATCTCGCAGGAGCGCGAGGTTTACCAATATGCTACGTTCTTCAAAACAATCAAATCGCACTTGATACTCCACCTGCTCATCAGTCTGGCGTTGAATTGTGGGCTGACAAAGCCATTGCAATGGGATTCCCTGCATGGACCATTGACGGCTCGGATCCCGCTGCATGGCATGCGAGTGTTGCAACAGCTCGAGAGTTTGGCCTCGAGGGCGGTGGCCCGACGATGATCCATGTTGAAACCATGCGCGGGTGTGGGCATGCTCACCACCATGACGACCTCTATCTAGGGTCCGAGACAGGAACCCCTCCTGGCTATGTCGACCGAGAACTGCTCGAATATTGGGCCGAAAAGGACCCCCTTCCATCCCACCGAGAATTGATGTTAACCCTTGGTGTTTCCGAAGAAGAGATTGCTGCGATGGAATCTGAAGAACAGAAGCACGTCGATGAGGCTCGTCAAACGGTTGAAGCCATGGATTGGCCCGAACCGTCGACCGTTACCAAAGGCGTAACCTCGCTTCAAGACGCAAGAACCCATTCCGATCATCTTGAAGCAATTGCCTCGAGTAACATTGTTTCATCGACTGCTCCAATCAAACCGCTCAATTACGTTGAATCTGGCGGATGGACCTATGCAAGGGCGATTCAACAAGCAATGGTTGACATTGCAAACATGCACGGGGATGATTGTGTCTTCATCGGTGAAGATATGGAAGTCGCAGGTGCGTTTGGCATGAACATGGCATTGAAGAATGCCGGTCATCAGGAAAAATTGGTGGATATGCCACTTTGTGAAGCGATTATTGTGCACACAGGGGTTGGCACGGCGCTCTCCGGTATGCGGCCAATGGTTGAGATTCAATTCGGTGGATTTGCAGCGCTTGGCTTCAATGCATTGGTCAACAACGCAGCAATGCTGAGATGGCGATGGGGAGCAGACTGTCCAATGACAATACGGGTCCCTCTTGGTGCTCAAACACGCTCAGGCCCGTTCCATGCAAACATGATTGAATCGTGGTTTGCGAACGACCCGGGGTTGGTTGTTCTTGCTCCCGGTACACCACAAGACGCCTACGATCTTCTCATCGAAGCAGCGCATCTTGATGACCCAGTCCTCTTCCTTGAACACATTGGACTCTATGGATTGCGAGGCGGGAAGACCGGATGGGGGCAAAACATCAACCAAAAAGTTGACACAAAATCAGTTCATTCATCGGTCGAGAAAGGTGAGCGTCATTCGATTGGGAAAGCCTCAATCATCCGTGAAGGCGATGATGTGACGCTTGTCACGTGGGGTGCAATGGTACACATCGCCGCTGAAGCCGCAGAGGAATTGTCCAAGCACGGAATCGATGTCGAAATCATTGACTTGCGAACACTTCTTCCATTCGATGCAGAATCTTGCATCGCTTCTGTTCAAAAAACCGGTCGACTTGTGGTTTTACAAGAGGGCCAATGGCATGGTGGATTGGGTCATACAATTCAATCCCGAATCCTCGAATCAACGTTTTACCAACTCGAAGCTCAGCCCGTTGTCGTTGGTGCCATTGATACACCTGTGCCGTTTTCTCCGCCGTTGGAGAATTACACCATTCCGTCGGTTGACCATGTTACGCAGGTTGTTCAGAAGTTGATGCAATAAGTCGCTCAACAACGACGGCAAGCATGGCGCCAAAAATTGTGCACACGAAGTAAATCGGAATCAATGCGATATCGCCAGAAACAAGGTTTGGTCCAAAGGTTCTCGCAGGATTCATACTTGCTCCGGTGTACCTTCCAAATCCGAACGCAAGAACTGCAACGCTTGATCCAACAACGAGAGCGATAGGAATCCATTTCTCTGTTTGACGAATGATCACTAAGATCGAGGCCATGAGAAGGAATGTGATAAGAATCTCAATTCCGATAAGATTCAGCCATGTTGTGTTTCGGATGGTGGGGCCTGCTCCGTTGAGTAGAACTCCTGCGCAAAGGGCTCCGAGGAGTTGCCCAAGAACATGAGCGACTGTATCCTTTGAAGAGAGGTCTCCTCTATACCAGAATGCAATCGAGACTGCAGGATTGATGTGTGCTCCAGTCCAGCGTCCGATGGTAACAATGACCAATGCAACGCCTATTCCAAAGGCGAGCGAAATCTCCAGATTTGTTCGTTCCATTGCGACACTACCGCAGCCGAACATCACCATGGTGAATGTGCCAATAGCCTCGATGCCGCCTCGCTTCCACACGATTTCGACGAAATCAAGAAAGAACATCATCTTAACTCTATAGTGGTGCAGAAGCATCAAAACCCCTAACGCATGGGAATATTATGGAGCAGAAGGATGAGTTGATGGGAATCCCCCAACTCATTCACTTTAACGCGATGCTCATTACGGGAGCCCTGTTCCTCGCCATTGTCCTGATGAAGTACCTCGGGCAGTCAAATTCAATGTTCGTCGTGAGCTTCATTCTCCTTCTATCCTTGGGATTGCTCATCACCAGTGCTGACTTCTTTATTGAAGGCGCAAAAGGTCTTGCACGGCGAGCAGGCATCGCAGAAATCGTCATTGGGTTGACGATCGTTTCGATAGGGACATCACTCCCAGAGATTCTCGTATCAGGTAGTGCTGCATACGAAGCGAGTCAAGGCAAAACCGGAGCAGCTGATTTTGCAATTGGTAGCATCCTCGGTTCCATTCTGGTACAGATTACACTCATTCTAGGAATTGTTGTAGCGACGCGTTCTGTCAAGGTTCGACCTTCATGGTTAAATCGTGATGGTGTCATTATGCTTCTCGCAGTAATGCTTCTCTTGTTCTTTGTGTGGACCAACAATTCGCTTGAGCGATGGGAGGGGGCTATTCTTGCCTCGCTTTATGTGACCTACATCGTTTGGCTTCTGCTCAAGCGTGAAGCAATTCGTCAAGAGGAGGTCAAGGATGCTGGCGAATATGAGATACGAGGCTCGAATTGGAGTACGACAGCCTATCTTATCATGATCTTTGTTGGTCTTGGATTTGCTGTTTACGCGGCCAACATTCTTGTCGAACAGGCCTACGACCTAGCGCTTCGTCTGGAGGTCCCACATTCTGTTATCGGGACCACGGTCTCTGGAATTGGGACCTCATTGCCTGAACTTACCATCGCCCTCATGGCTGCAAAACGCAGCAAAGGTGTCGCGATTGGTACTTTGATTGGTTCGAACATCACAGACCCACTTCTCTCTGTTGGTATTGCTTCGATGATTCATCCTTTGTCGATATCGAGTTCAGACAATGGCTTGACAATGGAACTTATCGCCCCTGCAACCGTTTTGGGTGTTCTTCTCGCTCTCTTTTTCATGCGCCGAACGTATCGGTTTGAACGCTGGGAAGGTGTTTGTTTGGTCTTATTCTACGCTGTTTTCCTTGTCGTTTTGCAACTCAATCGATGAATTGATTGTAAATCAAGACTTATGGCCGACCTCCATCTGGGCGTATCATGGTCGACTTCCAGTTGGACGAGATGCAAGAGATGTTGCGTGAACTTGCCCGTGAATTTGCTCTGGATGAAATTCGTCCGCACGCAGAGCATTGGGATGAGGAATCCATTTACCCAAAGGAAACGATACAACTCGCTCACGAGATGGGACTGCTCAATCTCCACATTCCTGAACAGTATGGCGGGCCAGGACTAGGATGCATGGAAGAGGCCCTCGTCAATGAGGAGCTGGCATGGGGCGACCCTGGATTTGCAACAGCAGCTTACGCAACAGCTCTTGCCTGCGCTCCAATCATCACAGGCGCAACGGAAGAACAGAAGAACATCTGGCTGCGAAAAGTAGCAGAAGAAGGGGCGCTCGCCTCCTATGCAGTGACCGAGCCTGGTGCAGGATCAGATGTTGCGGCGATTCAAACAACTGCAGTTCGTGATGGTGATGATTACGTCATCAATGGTTCGAAGATGTGGATTACAGGCGCAGGTTATGCTGATTTCTTCTTCGTTCTCGCAAAGACGGACCCAGATGCAGGTTATCGAGGGATGTCTGGGTTCATCGTTGAATCCAATGCTGAGGGACTTTCACTTGGAAAGAAGGAAACCAACATGGGGCAACGATGCAGTGACACACGAAGCATCACCTTCAACAATGTGCGAGTTCCTGCAAACCACCTTATCGGAGAGAGCGAATCTGGTGGCTGGATGAATGCCATGAATGCATTTGATTTGAGCCGTCCAAACATTGCAGCACATGCGACCGGTCTCTCACGTGCAGCCTACGAACATGCACTGCAATACAGCAATGAACGCCTATCATTCGGCAAGCCCTTGCACAAGCACCAAGCCATACAATTCATGCTTGCAGATATGAAAACCAGTATCGAAGCCAGTCGCATGTTGACGTGGAAGTCGGCTGCTGAGGCTGATGCAGGTGTAAAGAACACCGAGTCCGCTGCCCACGCAAAGCGATTCGCATCGGATGCAGCCATGCAAATAGCAACCGATGCAGTCCAGGTATACGGCGGATACGGTTACTCCGAGGAGTATCCAGTGGCTCGACTTATGCGGGCTGCAAAAGTCATGCAAATTTACGAAGGAAGCAGTCAAGTCCAGCGGATGATCATCGGTCGAGAAATCACCAAAAACCTATGATTCACTTTTCGAACGTTCGAACTGTTGCATGATGAATTCACCAAGATCTTGCGACCAACTTCGCTGACCCAAATCTGGCACTTCTGCATCCTCTGCGTCATCAGCAAACCAGTCCTCCATGGGATGCTCGATTTCCTCAAATTCTTCGATTTCATCATCCTCATACAGATCATAATCCTCATCAAACTCTTCGTGGTTTTCGATCATATCTTGCGTTACAATCATGTCGTCTTGGAATGTATAAATGTGAAGAAGATCATCCCTCGGGCAAACAATAAATTGAGCAACAAGTGGTATATCCATCGCCAATTTGACATCGTTGTGAAGGCTAAGCACCAACGAAGCAAGACGGTCACCAATTGGCAGATGCCGCTTTTTCTCATGGGTGTTCAAGCACAAGTTCACCGTGTAGGACCGACTGGCTTCTGAGTTGAAATCGTTTTTCCAAGCAGCCCCTGTTACGCTTGTTTCCCAGCCAACTTTGCTGAACAGTCCAATTGGGCGTGTTGCAGTCACCTCATAATGTCGTCCTGAGCGGCCGCGAATTCGTACCGTTATTTTGTAAATTGTACTTGTTTTTAGTAGCTCAAGGCCATCCATCTGACAGACGTCTTGGAGAAATTTAATCGATTTTTCATGAGGCGAATCAATCATGTTGGTTGACATGACCAAAAAAAAATCCCACGGTTTATGAACCGAAATTCTCAACATCGTTCCATTCCTCGAGGACTCATGGGAGGGATTGATGTGATACTCCTCGCTGCTGGGCGTTCTTCTCGGCTTGGTCAACCAAAAGCCCTCGTCGATGTCAATGGCCAACCATTGATTCAACGCCTCCTGAGCAGATTGCATCAACTGAACGATGTGGAAGTGACGATTGTAACCAACACAGATCTTCTTGCAGATCTCATGCTTCTTTGTCCATCAACGCATGTCGTACTAAACCCTGATCCTGAGAAAGGACGAACAGGATCCGTTCAGTGCGGGCTCTCAAGTATTTTAGAGCGAAAAGGTCGTTTGCCTCGCAAGGTGCTTTTGGTGCCCGTCGATCGTCCAGGCTGGAGTGTTCAAATCGTCCGCCATCTCCTCCAGATGGAAACAAGCTCGTGCCCCGTATGGAACAAACGAGGAGGTCATCCATTGCTCATCGTAGGGGAGGACATCAATGCAGTCTATTTGGCGAAAGGCGACGTTCCGCTTTCTTCCTTGGTTCATCGAAAAACGATGCCTGTCGATTTCCCATGGCTTCATCTCAACATCGACACAAAAGAGGACTTGGGTGAACTCCTTACTGCTTCAAAGGAAGACTGGTTCTAGGGCAAATCGTATGTGTGGGGTCTACGAGGGTGGACTATGACGGCGAGGGTTCTAGCATGGGTGTTGGAGCAACTGCAGAACAACTCTCCTGTCGTGCTTGCATCCGTCGTTGGAACCAAAGGTAGCGTACCTGGTAAAACAGGAGCAAGATTGGCTATGAATCGTCATCAGGATTGGGTTGGGACGGTGGGTGGAGCCGGTTTAGAACACCGAATTTTGAACCGATGCAAGGAACTGATTCAAGATCGAAAAGCTACATCTGAAGTCCACACTTTTGGACTCAACAAAGGGGCGAAGGGCTATGAAGTACAACCGCTCGACTCGCTTTGTGGTGGACAGGTCACCATTTCACTGGAGTTGATGTTGCCGATGCCACATGTTTTGTTGATGGGAGGAGGTCATTGTTCAGAGGCCATTTCCGTCCTCTTGCCGAAAAAGGGTTGGAATTATTCCGTCCAAGACACGCGAGAGGCATTTACAACCGCTGAGCTTTATCCGCATGCAGTTGAACGACACCATTCAACGGTTGATTCCTTCTTTGAAAATGAAACAACACAAACACTGACACGCTTTTCGGATGTTCTTTTGCTTGGTCATGATTATTCAGAAGACCTCGAGCGTCTCAAACATCTGCTAAAAATCGCTGAATCCGAGGATCTTGTTTTGGACGGGAAATCGTTCCCACGTATTGGAGCCATTGGAAGTCGTTCAAAGTGGAAGTCGTTCACAGAATCCTGTATCGAGAGCGGCATCCAAAACGCAACGCTTGAAAGCGTGCGCTGTCCAATCGGACTGAACATTGGTGCGGAATCTCCAGAGGAAATTGCGATTGCAGTGATTGCTGAGATTTTGTCCATGCACAAGGATGTTGACGTTCATGCTCCGAATTGGCGAGACCAATGAGGCTGTCCTATGCGTTCGATGGGCGATTCATGGGAAATGCGAAACGGTTTGGTCATCCCAAATCGGAGTGTTCTCGCTGCCATGACGAACAAACAAAGTCACCATGATGGTACGCTTTCTGAAGATGAAATCGATTTCCTCCATCGACGTTCAGTGGGCGGGTTTGGAATCATCACAACCGCTGCATCCCATGTTCAGGAATCCGGTCAAGGCTGGGACGGAGAATTTGGTGTTTGGAGCGATCATCATCTTCCCGGACTTACGACGTTAGCAACAAAACTGAGGGAAGGAGAGTCGCGTTCCTTTGTGCAGCTTTTTCATGGAGGTATGCGAGCCCCATCAGCAATAACTGGAAAGCAACCTTGCTCTGCGAGTGAGAATTTTATCTCTCAGAGGGAAGGTGTTTCGAGGGCCCTGACAACGGAAGAGGTTGAGGAATCAGTCCTTGCATTCATTGAAGCGGCCAAACGCTGTGAGACCGCAGGATTTGATGGAATCGAATTGCATGGAGCACATGGCTACCTTATTGCACAATTTCTGGGGAGCAATACCAATCGGCGCAACGATCGATACGGAGGCGATGTACACGCCCGTTGTAACTTTTTAATCGAGATCATCAGGGGAATCAGGAAGGTTGTTGCCTCTGAATTTGCAATCATGGTTCGTTTATCTCCTGTTTCAGATGATATCGGAATTACACTCGACGATACAAAGAAGGTGGTTGATTTCCTCATCAAGGAAGAAATCGATGCAATCCATATCTCGTGTTGGGATGTGTTCGAA
>CEQI01053196.1_pt1 | contig 12387 bp, 11 predicted proteins | sample 531011 | NCBI WGS metagenome assembly CEQI01 (sample SAMEA2621204, study PRJEB7988) | marine metagenome | biome: marine biome (ENVO:00000447); feature: surface water layer (ENVO:00002042); material: "saline water (ENVO:00002010), including plankton (ENVO:xxxxxxxx)" | depth 5 m
AATACTTTTAAGAACACCTCAATTTTCTGTTGAAAAATAGTTGAAAAATAGTTCATAGTATCAAATGTAATTCTTATATATTTGTTAGGTAACAGATATAGAAAAAAAGAATATGAAATTTATAGTTTCTAGTGCTCAATTACTAAAGCAAATCCAAACCATTAGTGGTGTTTTAAACTCAAGTAACACCCTCCCTATTTTAGATAACTTCCTTTTTGAAATTTCAGCTAATACGCTTTCCATTTCTGCCTCAGATTTGGAGACAACAATGAAAACAACAATTAAAAATGCAGAAGCAGATGAAGACGGTAGCATTGCTATTCCTGCTAAGTTATTGTTGGATACTCTAAAAACATTTTCAGATCAACCACTTACATTTTTAATTGATAAAAATACAAATGGTATTGAAATTGGTTCAGAAAATGGTAAGTTCAAACTTGCTGGGCAAAATGGTGATGAATTTCCAAGAACACCAACTATGGAATCAGCATCAAAAACAAATATGCCGGCAGAAGTATTAGCATCTGCAATTAATAAAACTCTTTTTGCTACTGGCAACGATGAATTAAGACCGATTATGTCTGGTGTTTTTTGTGAACTATCTGATGAGGGTTGTACATTTGTTTCAACTGATGCACATAAACTTGTTAAGTATAAAAGATCTGACATTATTACAAATGAAACTGCCTCTTTTATATTACCAAAAAAACCACTTACACTATTAAAAAATTCTTTAATTAATAATAGTGATGTTTTTATAGAATATAATGAAACTAATGCTTTTTTCGTTTTTGATGAAATTGAGCTAATTTGTCGACTTATTGATGGAAAATATCCTAACTATGAAGCGGTAATCCCAAAAGAAAACCCAAATATTCTTAAAATAAACAGATTAGAATTTTATAATACAATTCGTAGAGTTGCTATTTTTGCTAGTAAATCTACTCACCAAATACGTCTAAAAATTGCAGGATCAGATCTTCAAATTTCTTCAGAAGATTTAGATTTTTCTAATGAAGGTTTTGAAAGATTAAGTTGTAACTACGATGGTGAAGACATAGAAATTGGGTTCAATTCGCGGTATTTATTAGAAATGATCAACAACCTTTCGTCAAACGAAATTAATCTTGAAATGAGCACTCCTAATCGAGCAGGAATTATTATTCCTCAGGATGGAGTATCAAAAAATGAAGAAGTTTTAATGTTAGTAATGCCCGTAATGCTAAATCAATAGTTCAAATAGCTTATATTAGCAAATAATTATAATAACTTTAAAAAAAATTAATGAAAAATATTTTTCTCGTCATATTAGTCCTATTATCTTCTCAAGCTAATGCTCAGTTTGATAGTGGAAATTGGTTCATAGGTGCTTCTAGTAGCAATATTAATTTTAGCTCATCAACTAACTCAGAAAATACTATTGATGTTACTTTTACAGGTTTCAGAGATACATTAGTTAATGATACAGATAGTTTAAATCTTGGTTTTTTATTTCCATATTCATATAAACTCAATCAAGATAAACAAAGTGAATTTAATGTTAATTTAAAAATGGGTTATTTCATTGCAAAGAAGTTAATGATTGGTGTTGGTTTTGGCTATGATAATGAAACAAGTTTGTTCAAAACAAATCCAGACTCTGAAATTTCAAACGCTAGTTTAGCTGATAGTATGATGAATGTATGGTTTACAGGATTACCTGATGTATTTTCTAATGGCACATCATATGCTAACCATTATTATGAACTTTATAGTTTAGTTGCAGCATCAGTAAATAATGATTTAACATATTCAAAATCATTAATGACAATTTCTCCATTTTTCAGATATAACTTTCAACTAAGAAAAGGTAACTCAATCTTCCTTGATGGTTCTTACAGAATGGCTTCTGGAAAAGAAGAAGTTAAAGATGCTATCAGTTCAGTTAGCCAAACAACAGAACTAACCTCCTCAACAATTAATTTAGGATTAGGTTTTGCTGCCTTTTTATCTAATAAATTTAGCATTGAACCACAATTCAATTACTATATGTACAACTCTACTGCTTCTATGAAGGAAGATGCTATGCATCCAATTCTAAGTGTCGCTGATATGGGAGAAAAAACCACAGAGAGAACAATTGCTGGTTCTGGAATTAACTTTTCAGTAGGTTTATCTTTCTACTTCTAAAATATTTTAAATATATCATTTAAAGACTTTGCCTCATCGCAAAGTCTTTTTTTTTAGTCATTTTCTTGTTATTGCCACTCATCCATGTTGGGCTGAAAGACATCTATCCATACCGAATACCAAATACAACCTATGGATGATAAGATAGATTTGCGCATCTACATTTCAAACATTACATCTAAAATTATATGATAAGCTTTTTCATGAGTGAGAAATCAATACGTTGTCTTTTAAAATAGGAATTACTTCAGATTTATTCAATTCTAAGCAATAGCGAATATCGTTTTCTATTCCTAAATGTGCTAAACGTTTTCTGTGCTGAGAATCTTTTAAAAAATCAAATAAGTTGTCTTTAGCCTTTTCATAGAGCATTAAACTACTTACTGTAGAATCGTTGTCATAGTAAAACTTATCATTTTTAATTAATTGCTCTGTTAAAGCACCTGCAAATAGCGTATCCTCTAAACAGTAGTCATTTTTCCAACCAGCACATAAAATAATAATACCTTTGTCCATTTCTACTAAAAATGAAGACAAGGCTTTCAAGTTTAAAAATGAACCCGTTACAACAAGATGATCTTGTTTAGCAAAATTTATGGCTTTTGTACCATTAGTAGTGGTCAACACCATCTTTTTACCCATAAGGGAATGATTGTAATACTCTGTCGGAGAGTTACCTAAATCAAAACCTCTAACAATTTTGCCATTTCTCTCAGCAGCTATGATATACTCATCATTATCCTTATAATCTAAAGCCTCTTCTATTGTAGAAACAGGTATAATAGACTCAACTCCAAGCTCTAAAGCAGTACATATTGCTGAAGTGGCTCTTAACACGTCAACAACAACGACAACACTCTTTCTATCCGAATATATAGGAAAAAGAGATGGGGTTAAGCAGACTTTAATATTGTTCATAGAAACTATGATTTGTAAAACGGTAATTTAACGACTTGGGCCTTGAGTTTCTTATTTCTTATCTGAATATACAGCTTAGTATCGCTTTTAGCATATTCTGAATTCACATAACTCATGCCAATAGATTTTTGTAGTGATGGAGACATAGTACCTGAGGTAACAAAGCCGATTTCTTCATCCTTTTCATTTAGGATTGTATATCCATTTCTAGCAATTCCTCTGTCTAGCATTTCAAAACCTACTCTTCTGCGCTGAACGCCATTTTCTTTTTGTAATTGTAATTCTTTTGAATAGTTAAAGCTGTTATTAAACTTAGTAATCCAAGATAATCCAGCTTCAATAGGTGATGTATCATCATTAATATCATTACCATAAAGACAAAAACCCATTTCTAAACGTAATGTATCTCTTGCAGCTAATCCAATTGGTTGTATTCCGAATTTATTACCTGATTCTAAAATAGATTTCCAAATAGTTTTAGCATAATCATTTGGAAAATATATTTCATAACCACCGGAACCAGTGTATCCTGTAGCAGATATGATTACATTATTAAATCCACAGAATTTGTGAACAACAAAATTATAATACTTCAAGGATGATAAATTAAAAGAAGTTAATGGTTGTAATGTCTGAGAAGACATAGGTCCTTGAATTGCAAGCATAGAATATTTATCAGAAAAATTAGAAATTTTAGCATTTTTAAAATTAAACTTGATAATCCAATTTAAATCTTTTTGAATATTTGATGCATTAACAACTAACATATATTTTTCTTGATTAAACTTATAGATAAGTAAATCATCAACAATTCCACCTGATAAATTAGGCATACAAGTATACTGAACTTGACCGTCATTTAATACTGAAACATCATTTGTAGTTAATTGTTGAATTAAATCCATAGCATATGGACCTTCAATAAAAAACTCACCCATATGTGATACATCAAAAACACCAACTTTATTTCTTACATTTAAATGTTCTGCGATAACGCCCTTATATTGAACTGGCATTTTATAACCAGCAAATGGAACCATTTTTGCACCCATTTCTATGTGCATATCAGTAAGAGCAGTTGTTTTCATTAAGAAATATTTTAAAATCTAATATAATTATTTTATATGTCCAATATAAGCAAGAACATCACCTTCTAAATGTTGATATTTAAAATCCATAGTGATAAATTGAATAGAATCATTTCTTCTTAGCATAATGGGTAAATAAGAATCTTTATTACTCTTTATTAATGATTCAAAATGATCACTAGAAGTTATTTTAATATCCTCAACCTGTGGATATTTTCTAACAAGCTCTATCAACTCTATATAATCAAAATCATTTGAAAATAAAATATTTTGGGGTTTTGACAAGGCATTTAGCTTTATTTCGTTAACTGTTATTAGTCGATAGACGTTTGATTCGCCAAATATTGATTTTAATTTTCTACAAGCAAATATATTAACGTCATTACTAGATGTAAGAGCTAAAAGATGACCTTCATCATTAAATTCTAAATCATCATCATCAGACAAAATATTTTTTTCAATTACATTTAGATTGGCTGCTTTTGCTTGACGTATATTTTCTTTTGACAAATCAACTAGTGTATTTGAAATGTTATGTTTTTCAAGATATTTAGCTATGCAAATAGATCCTTCATTAGCACCAACAATGACAACTCCATTTTTTACATCTTGTATTAATCCTAAAATTCGAGCTACAAACTTAGCTGACAAACCATTTAATGTTACCGTTCCTAAAATTATCATAAAAGTTAGAGGCACTAACAATTCAACATCTTCTCTCAATGATTGAGGCAATGATATTTTGTCTGACATTAAATACAAAGAAAATAATGATGCAACAGCTGCTGCAACAATTCCTTTTGGACCAATCCAAGCAACAAAAGCTTTTTCTTTCCAATTTAAATCAGACTTCCATGAACTGATCAAAACTACAATTGGTCGTAGTAATAAAACAACTACTAAAAATATATAAAGCGAATTAATATCTAGCAACCTTAATTCTTGCATTGATATTTTAGTTGATAGAATTATAAATAGCACTGATATTAAAATTACGGTCAGACTTTCTTTGAAGTCAAGAATCTTATCCAAATTAGGTGTTTTAATATTAGCTAATAATATTCCCATAACAGTTACTGACAATAAACCAGATTCTGGCTGTAAAGTATCTGCTCCTGCAAATGCAAATATCACAAATCCTAATGATAGAACATTAATTAAAAAGTGAGGGATTAGATTTCTTTTAAGTAAAGAATGTAAAGTCCAACCGGAGAGTAGACCAAAGAAAGTTCCAACGCACAAAGTCAGAAAAAATGTTTTTAAAGCAACCTGTGTAAGGCCCATAGAATGATCACCACCAACTCCCATAGTTGAAACAAATAACAATTCGTAAACAAGTACTGCTACAAGTGCACCAATAGGATCAATAGCTATTCCCTCCCATTTAAGAATTGTACTAATATTTTTCTTTGGCCTTACACTTCTTAATATAGGAGCAATTACAGTTGGCCCTGTAACAATTATTAAAGAACCAAATAATAATCCTACTCTATAATCCATATCTAAAAAATAATGTGCGGTAATTGCTCCTCCAATACCCATAATAATTGGACCAACAATTAGTAAATTTCTTACAACTCCAGCTAATTTCCGAACTTCTTTAAATTTTAATGTCAGACCTCCTTCAAATAATATAACTCCAACAGAAAGAGAAACAAAATAATACATAGTTTTTCCCGCAAAAATATTTTCAGGGTCAATCCATTTTTCATTTAAAAATAAAGTAGATAAAGGACCCATAATAAGCCCAAGAATTATTAGAGGAAAAATGGCTGGTATCTTCATTTTCCAAGCTATCCATTGAGCTAAAAGACCAACAACTATTATTGCAGAAAGTTCTATCATAATTTACAATTTTGATAAATATAAAAAAATTAAAAAAAAAAGAGGCCTTAGCCTCTTTTGATTTTAATAAAAATTTTAATTAATAACCAAAATTTCCGGGAGCTATTCCAACTTGAAAAGTATTTTCAAGAACACCATCATTTGAATATTTGTAAACTTCTCCTGATTGATCATAAGATGGAACATAAGCAGAATAAATATGATTATCGTAATAAATAATTTCATTATTAAAGATTCCTGTTAAAATCTCATTAGCATTTAATTCAGAAGCATAGACACTTTGAGAAAATATAGATTGACCATTTCTAAAGTATAATAAATTATCATCACATACTAAGCTTCTTGGTATTTTGCCTTGATGTAATTCGATAACATTGTCAACTTGAAGACTTGTTGTATTAATTGATGTCAAAGAACCAGGAGTTACTGAAATTTCTTGCCAATTTTCATCATAACCTGTTTCACCTTTACTTAAAATCCATAAATTATTTTCATGTAATGCCATGTTGATAGGATTTGTTGCAACAGTTATATTTTGTACTACTGTCTCAGATTTCACGTTAATAACAGATATTGAATTGCCAGCTTCTGGCCAAATACCACTTTCAATAACAAAAACATAACCATTTGAATATAATATTTCTCCTGGTTGATGACCAACTTGTATTGAATTAGTAATTTCGTTTGATTTTAAATCAATTACGTGTACAAAGCCATTTGCTGAGAAAGCATTCCAATCAGTGACATAAGCAACATCATCAGAAATAGCTGTCAGATGATCTGGAGTAGTAACAGATATCTCAGAAATATATTCCATAGTACCAGCGTCCGCAACAACAACTTTTCCAGAATTATTTACGACAATATATGCTGTAGTATCTATAATAGTTATAGATTGTACTACGTCACCTAAAGGAAAACCATTTACACTATTAAATATATTATTTTCAACTACACCATCATCTGAAATAAATGATAAGCTACCATTTGCCGAATTGAAGTTTCCCTCACAGGTAACAAAAATACCATTATCATATTTTTCAGAGATTGGAATTAATGGTCTTGGATTATCTTTAGTACAAGACGCTATTATAATTGTAATTAAAAATATTGTTAGTTTGTAAATTATATTTGAATTTTTCATAGTTAAAGTTTATAATTAATATTAATTGAGTAATTTCTGCCAGGCATAGGATACCATTCATATATTTGATAAGATTTATTAGTTAAATTATTAATCTTAAAAGTTATATCTAATGGATGATATAAAGTATAATGGAATAATATGTCAAATAATAAATATGACGGTAGGCTTCTAGTTTCATCAGAAGTTGTATATACTTTTCCATTGTATGAGGTTAATAATGAAGTCATCCAATTTAATGATTTTAAATGAATTAAATTAGATACCTTTTGTTTTGGCACATAGCTTAATTGATTACCTATACTATTGTCATTATTGATGCTACTTTTTTGTATTTGAGAAATAGTGTTACAAAATGAAGATTGAGATATTATTTCAAAATTTCTCAATTTAAAATTCTTATTTAACTTAATTTCTAAACCTCTTGACATAACTTCTTTGAGATTTTGAGGTTCCCATATTCCATTAGTGCTGGTTTGCCAATAAATCATTTGATTAATTAAATTTGAATAAAATGTAAAATGTAGATTTTTATAATTTAATGAAGCTTCAGAATTTAAAGATATTTCCGGATCTAAATTAATATTTCCTAATGCACCATCACCTACCCAATACAAATCGTTAAATGAAGGAGATCTAAAATTGTTAGATATGTAACCTTTTAAAGATAAATCACTTGTAAAATCATATTTTAAATTAAAACTATATAAATTTGGAATTTTATAAATAGGGTGAATTTCTTTCCTAATCGATATGTTATATGTAATTTTATTTAAATTATGTTTTACAGAAAAATAATAAGCTAATAAAGATTCATCAGCTGTTTGTAAATAATAATTAGAATTTACTTTTCTATTTTGAAAATTAATTCCAAAATATAAATTCATATTATTAATTTTTTGACAAAAGTCAATTAATGAATAATGTTGGTAAGTTTCTAATTTACTAGAAACATTTAAAGATTCATATTCAAAATCTTCAAAAAGATATGAATGAGAGAAATCTATTTTAAAATTATTTTTGTAGTAATTATAAAAGAAATTAGATCTAAAAGAGTTATCAAATTGTTTAGCTTGAGGGTTAAAACTCAACATTCCAACAGGTATTTCTCTAAAATTTTTTGAAATCCATAAGTTAAAACCAGATTTAATATTATTGCTATTTTTAAATGAATTTATAAGCAATTGCTTTGATGATTTATAAGCGTGTTCTTGTTTTTCAATCACTTCATTTGGCAAACCATTATTTACATAATAAAAATCATTATTAATTTTTTGATCAATAAAAATTACATCAAAGTAATTTATACTATCGTTAATATGATGTTTAAAAGATTTTTTTCTCATTCCAAAACTTCCAATAGAATAATTAATATCCCAAAAATATTTTAGACTTTTAATAATATTATTTTTTAATTGTATGCTACCTCCAACAGCACCACTACCTGTAAAATTAGAGTGACCCCCACTATTTATTAAAATATTTGAAAATGAAGAAGGTATTAACAAACCTAAATCAACAATACCGGTACTTAAACTATTTAAAGGAGTTTTATTCCATAATATCTGAGTGTTTGAAGAAGGTAATCCTCTAAAAAATGCAGTTGATAATGAACCATATTCCTTAATTGTAACATTACCAAATCGAGATAATATTTCTGAAATTGCATAGGTATTTTGAGAAAGGGAAGTATCAATATACCAATTTTGAGCTCCGATTAAATGTAAATCTAAGAGATTTTCTTCCAAAATTACTTCAGGAATATTTACATTAATATCCTGAGACAATAGTAATGTTGGAAAACATAAAATATATATTACAATACATCTCATATTCTATAAGCTCTTTTTCCCGAGAACATTAAGAAATTATTATTGGCAGGTCTTCTGACTTACTCAGCTTAGATTCCTTCCCATTCATTTGAACAGTGGATTGTAGATCTTAGCTTTTTTAATGAGTTTACAGCTGCGGGTACAGTTGAGGACTTAAACCTCATTCCCTATTAATTATTTGCATAAACCAATTCGTACAAAATTAATTAATTAATTTAGAAAACATATTACTTTTTAATTCTTATTCAAATATATCAATTGCTTTATTGTATGCACTTTCAAAAGCAAGTGTATTAATATCTAAATCATGCTTTTTTTCTTGCATAAAAGAGAGTAACTTTTCAGTTGGCATATTACCAACTAGAAGATCATTTGCCATTGGGCAACCTCCATAACCTTTGATAGCGCTATCAAAACGTCTACAACCTGAATTGAATGCTGCCTCTATCTTTTCTCGCCAACTTTCCAAATGAGTGTGGAAGTGAGCGCCCCACTCTATATGTGGATATTCTTGAGTTAGTAAAGAAAATAAAGGCTTGATATTATTAGGATTTGAAACGCCAATTGTGTCAGATAAAGCTATAGTTTTAATACCTAAATTGGAAAGCTTTTCACCCCATTTAGCTACAATGTCTTCGTGCCAATATTCTAAATAAGGATTACCAAACGCCATGGACATATACACTATTAGTGACTTATTGTAACTTTCACATTTGATTTGTAATTCCTCAATTAAAGTTAATGATTGGTCAACACTTTTATTGGTATTGCGTTGTTGAAATATTTCAGAAATTGAAAAAGGATATCCTATAAAATTTATTCGTTCAAATGAACAAGCCTCATCAGCCCCCCTTTGGTTGGCAACAATAGCCAAAAGACTGGTGTTGGAATCATTCAACTGAGAAAGGACATTTGCTGTATCTCTCATTTGAGGAATGGCCTTAGGAGACACAAAACTTCCAAAGTCTAATGTGTCAAAGCCAACTTTCAATAGTGAATTTAGATAAGCAACTTTTTTAGCAGTAGGAATAAAATCCTTAATTCCCTGCATAGCATCTCTAGGACATTCTATGATTTTCATAATTGCTTGAGAATTCCTTGGTTAATCTTTTTGACAATACTTGGACCTTCATATACAAAACCCGTATATATTTGAACTAAACTCGCTCCTGCCTTTAACTTTTCGATAGCATCTTCTGAGCAATGAATTCCTCCTACTCCAATGATTGGAAACCTTTTATTCGATTTTTCAGAAATGTAACGAATCACCTCTGTTGAACGCTTTTTGACCGCTTGACCACTAACACCCCCCTTTCCTATAGCATTAAGCCTCTTTTCAGACGTTTTAAGACCATTTCTATCAATTGTTGTGTTGGTTGCTATTAAGCCGTCTAACTTAGTATCTACAACTATACTAACAATATCATCCAATTGTTCGTTAGTCAAATCTGGTGCAATTTTTAGCAATAAAGGCTTTCTTTTAGATTTAGCATTGTTCAATTCTTGCAAACGAAGTAAAAGCTTGGTGAGTGGCTCTTTCTCTTGAAGCTCTCTTAACCCGGGTGTATTGGGTGAGCTTACATTGACAACAAAATAATCTACAAAATCGAAAAGCGCCTCAAAAGTAATTTCGTAATCTTTAACTGCTTCATCATTGGGAGTCACTTTATTTTTACCAATATTACCTCCGATGATAATTTTAGTTTTACGCTTTTTAAGACGTTTTACAGCATCCTCAACACCACCATTATTAAAGCCCATTCTATTGATAAGTGAATGGTCTTCAGGTAACCTAAACAATCGTGGCTTAGGATTTCCATCTTGAGCTAAAGGTGTTAATGTTCCTATCTCTATAAAACCAAAGCCAAAAGTAGCTAATTCATCAAATAGCTTAGCATCTTTGTCAAAACCAGCGGCTAAACCAACAGGATTATCAAATGTCAAGCCAAATAAATCCCTTTTAAGTTTTTCGTCATTTATCCTATAAATCTTATTCCATGAAGTTTTAAATGGAATATAGGAGACAAATTTTATAATTCTGAATATGAGATGATGTATAAATTCAGGGTTAAATAAGAATAAGATTGGTTTAAAAAGAATTTTATAAATCATAAGTGTCAATTATGAAGCAAAAATATAAAGTTTATTTATTCGGGTTGTATTCTTCGAAACTATTATCAGAATAAAATACCAATATTTTATCTATTGACTTGATCGTTTCAATGGTATTTTCTTCAGGTACTTGAGAGGAGGAAGGAGCCAAGTTAGTATCACCTATAGCTCCTTGACCTAACAACAACCAACTAGACGAAACGTCAGGGAAACGTCTCAGTATCTTTTGTAGAACCTCAATACTAGGCTTGTTACGACCAGACAAAATATGTGATATAGTAGACCTATTTACATTTATTTCTTGCGCAAAAGTATTAGAACTTAATCCATATTTTTCTATGATATTTTGAATACGATTTTCCATTTTTAAAAACTGTTACAAATGTAAACATTATTTGTGTTAAATCATACTTTTTAATGTATAAAATTCATCTAAAAAAAGCTAATAAACACCTATTTGTATAACTATAATGATTTATATGATTTCTATAACTTACTGAAAATATGTATTTTATAAAAAAATATATAAAATATTTGTTTTTGTATTAAAATTGTATCTGAATATGAAAATAAAATGTTTACATCAGTATAAAAAAGTTTATCTAACACATATATTAGTAGAAATTATGCAAGGTTAAAAAAGACATAAAAACTTACATTCTACCACCCTTCTATATTGTTTTGAATTATGTATTTTTGTAATATGCAAGCACCTAAACTTCCAAGCTTTTTTAAAACATCAAGACATCGTCAATTTGATTTCAAGACAAGATACTACGATGCTCAAAAAGAAGATTTAGAGAATAGAGTGAAATCTGCTGAAAATAGCAAAACAACTTTGCGATTCAGTAAGGATTGGCAACAATCTAAACGCTCTAATGAAAATAGCACCTCAAATAAACGTATAATTCTTATCGTTTTAATTTTAGTATTACTTAGTTTTGCCCTATTGAAAATCTAATATGTCAGACCTTATTCAACTTTTACCAGACCACGTAGCTAATCAGATAGCTGCAGGTGAAGTCATACAAAGACCGTCCTCTGCTGTTAAGGAATTGATTGAAAATGCTATTGATGCAGATGCTACAGATATCAAGCTTATAGTAAAAGATGCTGGTAGAACACTTATTCAAGTAGTGGATAATGGTTCAGGAATGAGTGATACAGATGCAAGAATGTCAATTGAAAGACACGCTACTTCTAAAATCAAAAAAGCTGACGATTTATTTACAATTCGTACTATGGGGTTTAGAGGAGAAGCTATGGCATCTATGGCAGC
>CEQI01027590.1_pt1 | contig 12371 bp, 8 predicted proteins | sample 531011 | NCBI WGS metagenome assembly CEQI01 (sample SAMEA2621204, study PRJEB7988) | marine metagenome | biome: marine biome (ENVO:00000447); feature: surface water layer (ENVO:00002042); material: "saline water (ENVO:00002010), including plankton (ENVO:xxxxxxxx)" | depth 5 m
GAGGTGAAAAAGGAAAGAAATTCAAAAAAGCCAACTTTAAAAAACTAATGCTATCTATTAAAGACCAACCTATGTCAGAACAAAAAGTAATTATTGAACGAAAATTTAATAACTGGAAAGGTCAGCTAAAGCAAATAGATGACGTTTGTGTAATGGGAGTAAGAATCTAATCTTTAACCCTAGTAAATTTCAAAGCTTTAAGCATTAAATCAGGAAGAGATTGAGAAGGCTTTCTCTTTGCAACATTCAAATAAATACCTAGCTTTTCAATTATAGGAATTTTATATACTTCAATCATTTCGATAAGTGTTCCATCCGGGTCCTCACAATAGGTACAATGCACCTTAGTACTTTCACCCATACTAAGAACATCTTTCGTGTCACATGTAAAGCCATGCCCTTCTTGTGCTAATTTCTCTCCAAGTGCTTTCATGTTTCTCACGTCAAAGCCAAGGTGTACAAAACCAATATCACCCCAAAGTCTATCAGCGTAGATTTTTTTAGCAATCCTATCAGATGTATCAAGGACAAGTTCTATGTAACTTTTTCCTGCTAATTTTGAAAATCCACCACCAGATGGGTTTTGTTGGGTTAATAACACTCTTCTGTAATTTTCTTTTCCGCCATTAATTTCTGACCAATCATCAAAATTGCCCGTTTCGTCAAAAAGAACTTGATCATATCCTAATAGAGAATAAAATTTTATAGCTTTTTCCATATTAGAAACTCCAATAGAGCAACCTGCAGTGCCTCCCGTAACAGTAGGATGATTAGTGTAAAAATCATCAGCTGGAATAATTTGCCATAGTAACCCATTTATATCCTTAACATAAAAGGTTTTCCAGCCATATGGTGTTGTCTTTATATCGGAAACTAAATCAGCTTTATTTTTTTTAAAAAAATCAAATGCCATTGAAACATCTGGAGATTTCACTTGTCCAATAAATATCCCTAAATCACCTAATTGATGATCTACTTTAGCATGAGTTGCTTTGAAAGTACTTGGGCATACAACTTCCATAGCGCACCCACCCTTTATATTCAAAACCATAGCTGCTCTTTTGGAAATAACTTTCCCTTCAGTATAGATAGTCATCAATGGAGCCTCTGCTTCATCATTAAACAAGGGGATGTCCATACCAAAAAACTGCCTATACCATTTCCATGCGGGAGCATGTTCTGGTACACCTACTCCTAAATGCTGAATTCCATGAATGGTATAACTCATGACTTAACTCTTTCTACATAAACACCTTTTTGAATATCTACTTTTATTCGATCACCAGTGTCAATAAATAATGGAACTCTTACTTCCGCCCCAGTATCAACAGTAGCTGGTTTCATGGTGTTTGTTGCTGTATCTCCTTTAATACCTGGTTCAGTATAAGTCACTTCTGCTTCAACAAATTGAGGTTGTTCTACGATGAGTGGCATTTCCTCTTCTGCATGAAAAATAATGGTACATACCATACCCTCTTTTAAGAAATCTGGCTTATCAATCATGTGTCCCTCCACAAATATTTGTTCAAAATTTTCAGTATGCATGAAGTGATAACCTGAACCTTCTTGATATAGGTATTGATATGGTCTATTTTCAATTCTAACCGTTTCAATTTTATGTCCAGCTGGAAAAGTATGATCTAATACACGACCATCTTCAATCCCCCTCATTTTTGTTCTAACGAATGCAGGACCTTTACCTGGTTTTACATGTTGAAATTCTATGATTTGCATTAATTTATGATTGTGTTTAATGCATAATCCGTTCCTAATATCTGATGTTGTTGCCATTTTTCAGTTAATTGAAGGGCAAATATAAAAATATGTTGTTGAGAAATTAACTTATGTTACTCCAATTAGGTTTTAACTTCATTTGCCTTACCAATTCTTTTCTTATAGTTTGATTTTCTTTCAGTAACAAATCAGGGTCAATTTTAAGTAAATCATCTACATCATTTTTAGATAATTGAACAAGTTGAGCATCTTTAGCTAAATCTGCTAATTTAAAATCCAATACTCCACTTTGTTGAGTTCCCATAATATCGCCTGGTCCCCTGAGTCTTAAATCTTGTTCTGCAATTTCAAAACCATCGTTTGTTCTTACCATAGTTTCTAAACGAGTTTTTCCATCTTCTGATAATTTATAACTACTCATTAATATGCAATAGGATTGATCCGCTCCTCTTCCAACTCTTCCTCTTAATTGATGTAATTGAGATAATCCAAATCTTTCTGCGCTTTCAATTACCATTAATGATGCATTAGGCACATCTACACCTACTTCTATTACCGTAGTAGCAACCATAATTTGTGTTTTACCAACTACAAACTGTTGCATTTCATAATCTTTATCTTGTGGCTTCATTTTACCATGAACAATACTAACCGAGTAATCTGGCAAAGGAAACCTCCTCACAATACTTTCATATCCATCCATAAGGTCTTTATAGTCCATTTTTTCAGACTCTTCAATTAGCGGATATACAATATAAACTTGACGTCCCTGTTTAATTTCATCTTCAATAAATTGAAAAACCCTTAATCTACTGGAATCAAATCTGTGCACAGTTTTCACTGGTTTTCTACCTGGCGGTAGCTCATCAATTACAGAGACATCAAGATCGCCATAGAATGTCATAGCTAATGTTCTTGGTATTGGAGTAGCTGTCATAACAAGTATATGAGGTGGACGATGATTTTTTTTCCAAAGCTTTGCCCTTTGAGCAACACCAAAACGATGTTGTTCATCAATCACAGCTAATCCTAAATTGTTAAATTTTACTTTATCCTCAAGTAAAGCATGTGTACCAATTAAAAGACCTAGTTTACCATTTTCAAGGTCTTCGTGTATTTGAACTCTATCTTTCTTTTTAACTGAACCAGTTAGTAAAGCCACTTCAATACCTAATTTGCTTAGTAAATTTGAAATAGTGTTAAAATGTTGTGTGGCTAAAATTTCTGTTGGAGCCATCAAACAAGCTTGAAATCCATTATCTATAGCCAGTAAGATGGTAAGAATAGCAACCATGGTCTTTCCACTTCCTACATCACCTTGAAGCAATCTATTCATATGACTTCCTGATCCTAAATCTCTTCTAAATTCTTTGAGTACTCTTTTCTGAGCACTAGTTAATTCAAAAGTTAAATGCTGAGTGTAAAATTCATTAAAAAATTGACCAACTTTTTCAAATCTATAACCCACTACTTTTCTTCTTGTAGTTAATTTCTGTCTAGTCATCCCTAATTGAAGAAAAAATAATTCCTCATATTTTAACCTCAAAAGCGCTTTTTTTAGGGTAGAAGGGTTTTTAGGAAAATGAATGTTTTTATAACTTTGTTTTATGGATAAAAAACCATTTTTCTTTTCTAGTTGAGTAGATAATGTAGGCAATAAAACATCCAAAACTTGTGGAATCAAGTTGCGTTGTAAATTTTCAATCCCTTTTGAGTGTAAACCAAACTTGGATAATTTCTCCCCAGAATGATAAACAGGTTGAAGCACTCCTATTTTATCTTTATTTTTTTGCTCTAATTCTAAATCAGGATGATTAAAATTCCATGTACTATTGTACATAGTAGGTTTTCCATATAAAACATATGATTTTCCAACCTGAATTGAAGATTTAATCCACTTAACTCCCTTAAACCAAACCAATACAATCTCACCTGTTTCATCATATGCATGTGCAACTAATCTTTTCTTTCTGGGAGGACCAACTTCTTCCAAATTTCGAATTAGAATAGAAAGTTGAACATTACCTAAATCAGGGGAAATTTGATTTATTTTAATTAATCTTGAACGATCAATATATCTAAAGGGGAAATAGTTTAATAAGTGGCTGTATGTATAAATACCCAACTCACTTTTAAGTACCTCTCCTCTCTTTGGACCAACTCCTTTTAAGAAGTCTATAGAAGTATGAAGAATGTCATGTTGCAATTCCAGAAGTTTATTTGACTAGAAATTACAATAAAGTTCGAAAAAATAAACTAAATAGAATCCCTTCCTAAAAGTAAAACAGGGTTTTCTAAATAATTTTTAAATGAATTTAAAAATGCTGAACCAACAGCTCCATCTACAACCCTGTGATCACAACTTAAAGTAACCTTCATTATATTACCTGGGACAACTTGACCTGATTTTACAACAGGTGTTTGTTGTATACCTCCGACTGCTAAAATGCATGAATCAGGGGGGTTAACAATAGCTGTAAATTCATCAATACCAAACATACCTAAATTAGAAATTGTGAAAGTGTTTCCTTCCCAATCTTCTGGTTGTAATTTTTTGTCTTTTGCTCTCTGTGCAAATTCTTTTACTTCTGCCCCAATTTGAGTTAGAGGTTTTTCGTCTGCGAATCGAACCACTGGAACCAATAACCCCTCATCAACCGCTACAGCTACTCCTATATGAACATGGTCATTATATCTAATGAAATCTCCGTACCATGATGCATTTACTTTTGGATTATCTTTTAGTGAAACAGCTGCTGCCTTTACAACTAAATCATTGAAGGAAATTTTTGCTGGACTGATTGATTCGTTTATTGACTTTCTTGCAGCCATTGCATTGTCCATATCAATTTGCACTGTTAAGTAAAAATGTGGTGCTGAAAACTTGCTTTCAGCAAGCCTCTGAGCAATAACTTTTCTCATTTGTGAGACAGGTGCATCGGAAAATGACTCAACGCCACTAATTGCTGATCTACCTTGAAAATTATCAATATCTCTTTTAATTATTCTTCCTTCAGTACCAGTTCCTTTTACCAAACGTAAATTAATGCCTCTTTCTTCAGCTAATTTCTTAGCCAACGGGGAAGCCTTAATCTCTAGAGAAGAAATTGATTCAGTCGATGGAAAGTTAGAAGAAGTTACGGTTTGTTGCGCAATAGGAGCAGGTGTAGGAGCTGGAGCAGAAACTACTGGAGCAACAGGTGCTGATGGTTTTTCAACCTCTGGCTTAACATCTTGGCTCTGTTCCTCTTCTTTTTCTGTTACTTCAACTTCTTTTTCTGCTTCTTTAAGTAAAGCTGTTACGTCTTCCCCTTCTTCACCCAAAATGGCTAGAATTGAATCAACTGGTGCAGTTTGACCTTTTTCTACACCAATATGCAACAAAACTCCTTCTTGGAAAGATTCAAATTCCATTGTTGCTTTATCTGTTTCAATATCAGCTAGTAAATCTCCACTTTCAATGCTTTCTCCAACTTTCTTATGCCATTCTGCTACAACACCTTCAGTCATGGTGTCACTAAGTTTGGGCATTCTAACAATTTCAGCCATAAATCAAATGTTATAAAAATTCTTTAATAAAAGGATAATCTTTCTGAACATAAACATCTTCGTATAGTTCATGTGGTTCAAGATCTGGCGATTCTTCAGCAAATTTTACAGACTCATCAACGATTTGCTTCACTTCGTCTTGAATTTCTTTAATTTTTTTAGAAGATGCTAAATTATTTTTTTCAATGGTTTTAAGCACCTGATTGATAGGGTCTTTTTGTTTGTAATCTTCAACTTCATCTTTTGTGCGATATTTTTGAGGATCTGACATGGAATGACCTTTATATCTATATGTTCTTATATCTAATAATGTTGGTCCTTCTCCTTTTCTAGCTCTTTCACAAGCTTCTTGAATAGCATAGTGCACAGCCTCAACTGACATACCATCAACAACAAAAGAAGGCATATGATAAGATTTACCCATTTCACTCATATCCTCAACATTTGTGGTTCTCTTTACAGATGTCCCCATAGCATAATTATTGTTCTCAATAATAAAAACAACTGGAAGCTTCCACATCATGGCCATGTTAAATGTTTCATGAAGAGCACCTTGTCTAGCCGCTCCATCTCCAAAAGAACAAAAAGTAACATTTTTTGTGCCCTTATATTTATCTGCAAAAGCAATTCCAGCACCCATAGGTATTTGAGCACCAACTATTCCATGACCACCCATTAAATTCACTTCTTTATTGAACATGTGCATGGAACCACCTTTCCCCTTGGACATTCCCGTCTTCTTACCATACAATTCAGCAAGCATATATTTGGGATGAACTCCAAGTCCTATTGGGTGAGCGTGATCTCTATAAGCTGTGATATGTTTATCTCCTTTTTCACAAGCAGAAACTGTTCCAGCAACTATAGCTTCTTGTCCAATATATAAGTGACAAAATCCTCCAAATTTCTGTTGAATATAGAGGTGTCCAACTCTTTCTTCAACTTTTCTCATCACAAGCATATCCTTATACCATTTGATATACTGTTCTTTAGAAAAATCCAATGATTTTTTTGCTTTGGATTTAGTAATTTTTTCCATTGTTTGAGTAGGCATAACTTAAAGTAAAAAGCAAATATATATTAAAGATATATATTCTAATCAAATGTTATGTATTAATGACGTTTTAAAGCGTCAGTCTTGAAGGCTAAGGGCAATAAATCACCAATACTTTTTAATTCATAAATCTCACCTACTTCTCCTTTAAGGAAAACTGTGATATCAGATTGTTGATTACGTTCATACTCAACCATAACTTGTCTGCAGGCACCACAGGGAGTTATAGGTTCTTTTATCACAGCATGTAAGGCTTTAACAGAGATGGCCATCTTTTTAATAACTAGGTCAGGAAAATGAGCTCTACAATAATATAATAACACCCGTTCAGCACATAGTGATGAAGGTAGCGCCATATTTTCTTGGTTATTAGCCGTCATTATTTCACCATTTTCAAGTAATGCTGATGCTCCAACATTAAAACCAGAATATATAGCATAAGCTTTTTGAAGGATTTCATCAGAAGCTAAAACCAACTTCTTATCAGATTCGGAGAGTTTATTTAATGAATCATATACCTTATAGGAAAAAGAAACTTTCTTGATCATTTGCCATAAAGATATAAAAAGTGAAATTTATTCAGAAGATCCAGTATTTCCTAAATTAAATTTAATAGAAAAACGGATAGTATTTGCAAGAGGACTTTGTTGAGTTAATGCTAAAATGTAAGAAAGATCCAACCCAATTACCTTGTATTTAATTCCAGCACCGAAAGAAATAAATTGTCTATTTCCTTTTGTTGGGTGCTCATAGAAGTAACCTGCCCTCACAGCAAACAACTCGGAATATAAAAATTCAGCTCCAGCAGATAGATTTACCTCTCTAAGTTCTTCTTTGAATCTTGAACCATTTTCAATTGTATAGTTGCTACCATCATTAATTAAACTACCTGGTGCATCTGTAAAAGAACCAAACATTCCTGTAGCAACACCAACATTAGGGTCACGACCAGACAAAATAACATTTGGATCATTTGGATCATATATAGGAGGGGTTGGAATTAAAAGTTTATTTGCATCAAAAGTAAACGTGAATTTATTGTATTCATCTAGATTCATATTTATTGCACTACCTAATCTAAAATTGGTAGGAATAAAATCTCTATCGGCATTTTCAGTGTATGCCATTTTAGCTCCAATATTTGAAATATTCGCACCCAAAGCGACAGTAGATGGCATATCTCCAATATCAAAAGAGTTACTCACGTAATAAAATGACAAGTCAGTTGAAACACTTTGCCCAGGTTTAGTACTAGCACCAGCAACTTGAGTCCCACCTGTTAAATTAGAAAAGATATATCTAGCAGAAAGACCAGCCGAAAAGTTGTTACTCAACTTTCTTGAATAGGCAAGATCAACTGCGAATTCATTAGGATTAAAGTCTCTAATTGTTTGACCATATACGTCAGTAAATGTGATGCTTCCTAAAGAAAAATACCTGAGTGACATGCCTATAGTCGAGAATTGATCTAATCTTTTGTAACCAGATAAATAAGCCAAATTAATATCATTGACTAGGGCTCTTAACCATGGAGAATAGGATAAACTATATCCCATATCATTCATTTCGTCTATGAAAACTAACTTAGCTGGATTCCAATGAACAGCATTAGCATCTGGGCTGATTGCAACACCAGCATCTCCCATTGCCCCAGATCTTGAGTCAGGTGATATTAACAAAAATGGAACAGCAGAAGTAATAGTATTAATACCTGAGCTACCATTTAAAGTTTGTGTAGAAATTTGCGCCCTTAATGAGTTACTAAACACCATAGTAACTAAGACTATTAATACATTAAATTTTACAAAATTGTTTTTTAACATTCCCTTTCGCTTTAATCTCAATAACGACAAATATATACAAATAGTATATAGGATTTAATTATTTCAACAGGAACATTGTTTCTGTCTTTGAAGAACTCATACCTTGCTCATTAGTTACCTTTAATTTGTAAAGGTAAACACCCTTAGCTAATTGTTCTCCAAACTCATCACGCCCATCCCAATTTATACCATTTGACCTAAAACCTTCATTGTGTATTCTTTGATTAATTGTTTTAACAATTTTACCAGAAACACTGTAAACATTTATATTGACATCTAGAAAGTTACAATTTTGGTTGTGCTCAAAAAAGAATGATGTATTGGTTGTAAATGGATTTGGATAATTTAAAACATGACTAAGTTCAACTTCCTCATTATTTACAACAATAAAATTAATATCTGATTTAGAAGAATTATTGTAGTTATCCCAAACCTTTAACTCAACAGTATGACCTCCAGGAGAAAGTTCACTTAGCTCAAAAAATATTTTCCCACTTTGATAGGTGTCTAAATCCGATTCATAATAATCATTAAGAATTATACTACTGGAATTATCTCCATCAATAATAAGTTCAATATCATGCCCAATTCCATTCCCAACTGTATTAATTCCATTTGTATCGAACAAATGAGCAATTAAAACTGGATTATTGTTTGAAATACCACCAGAAACAAAATTTTCATCGTTCAAGAACAAATTAATTTCAGGACCAGTTATGTCGTTTGGAGCATTAGCGTTTATCCCTCCAATGATTAAAGATTCATAACTTCCATTACCATCAATATTACCATTTTCAACATAAAAACTCATTCTTGAATTACCATAAGTGTAATCAATATCTTTAGGTACTTTCAATGAAAAGCTAAAATTTCCACTATTTACAGTAGATTTTCCTTTATAAATAACATTCTTCCACATTTGAAATGGAGAAGATGACGAACCTGAGTTGGTGCCTAATGTGTTAAATGTTGCCTTTTTATCAAAAAAGGTGAGGTATACTTTCCCGTTATAGTTATTATATATATTTTGATATTGGTCCTCAATATGTCCAAAAACTTTTAGCTCACTCAATGCTTTAATGGTATCTGAACTAAGTGAATCTATAATTACATGAATTTCTGGTAAAGCTAATTTTAATGCTGGATCTCCTAACAATGCAAACTTTCGATAATTTTGATCGGCACTATACATGGCAAATTTATTTTTTGTTCCCTTATAAATATCTCCTAATCTTTGTGCTTTATAGTCAACCAAATCAAATACTGTATCATAAAAATATCGGTTTAACCATTCATTTGGAGTAGCATACACTAATCTTGTTGTGGTATATAAACCCACTCCTCCACCATTGGGATTAAGTAAAACAAACTCACCTGCAGAAACCCTATCATGGTCATCAAATCGACCAAATTCACATGTAGCAGTCATAAATACTGGCATTGAAGATAAATTAGACCAGTTTTGTATAGTTGGAACAGTTAGTATTTGTTCATGAGCCCAACCCGTTTCCCCACCATGACCAATGTAGTTTACAATCAATGACCCATCATTAACTCTTTCTTCAATTGCCGATTCAGCAGCTGGAATTCGTTCACCTACGGCAGTGGATTGTTGAGCATAAGCATCAGCATGAATTTTATTAATATTAGCAGTTGGTTTAGTTTGCTCAATTTTAGAAGCCATTATTTCAATATCATTGAAATACGCATTATTATCCTCATCATCACTTACTAAAACTACCTTATTTCTCCAATCTCCCAAGACGCTATTAGAAGAATTAATTGAACAGCCAATAGTATTATTTAGTGTATCAATCTTTTGGTAGTGTTTGATTTTTCGAACAACATCCATAGCCTCTTGTTGTGTAGATACAGTTAATCTTCCAATTGCAATATTTAATAAATCTGTATTTAACATAGCCCCACCATCAGAAAGAATGGCAAAGTAATCATCGGTAGCATAAGTATTTACTTTAACAAGAGATTCAGCAGATTCAAAAACAGGGAGTAAATTATTACCATGACCCAGTAAATTTCTATTATCATAAGTTCCATCACCCATTAATAAACAATATTTTGGTATATGCTGAGGACTAGCATTTTCTCTAACATAAAACATTCTTAAAAATTGTTTTATGGCAGTAGCATCTCTCATCCCAGAAGAAAATTCATTGAAAATTTGTTGATCAGTTACAATGTGAACCAATAATCCATCAGACTCATGAAATAGTTTCAATTCATCGGCAGCTTGCATGAAATTTCCATTGGTAATGATAATCATGTCAGGAGTTGACAGACCATGTAAATTTTGACTAACCACTTTTTGTATAAATGATGGGGCAGGAAAAGCATTTCCTGAAATTGTTGTATAGTGTTTAACACTATCAATTTCGTCAATAAAGTACAATGCAACACCATTTTGTTGAAAAGCTAATGATTTAACATTAGTCAAATCTGTAATATCCCAAACCATTTGAACACTATTGCTGTTTTGTAGATTTATTTTTGACCAAGTAGGAATATTATTTGTTATTCTAAAATCAAAAGCTGATTTATCCACACTGAGTTGTCTTTTACAATTAACCTCTACATAATCTAAATAACCCTTAGATGATGGTGAACCGTTGTTATTATATGTAAGGGTCATGTTGAAATTGGAATTAGTCGTGTTTAAAAAATAATATTCATTGACTGATGACCTTCCTGCATCAGATAAGTATGAACTTCCTGAGCCATTTATAGATATATTTCTGTTTTGACCAAAAAGAGATAAATTAAATGAAGCTGGAGAAGAGGTAGATTTACTTACTACTCTAATTTTAACAAAAGATGAATCGCCTAAACTGGTAAAAGGAAAAGAGTAATCATATTGGTTAGTTAAATCAAATACGTCCCCCAACCAAATTGATCCTGATTTGAGTAAGTTAACTCTGTCATCATTTATATAATCAAAATCCCAAAATTCATTGACCTCTGCGGAATATGTTTGGTTTAAATGGTTTAAAGTATCAATTAAGTTAACCCCACCAGAGCCAATCCCGATAAAACAAAATGAACTATCAGCATAAAGATGGTTTACATGCGAAAAATGTTGATTATTCCAAACAATTCTATCACTTCCTTTCGCATAAAAAAGCATAAAATCACCAGGTGAAAATGTACCATCATTTCCATCATTAAAAAATAAAGTATGCTCTAATAAATCATCCGGTCTATAATTTCCATTTGTAGTGTTTAACATGCCCAAATTATTACAATATAGATGAATTTGAGTTGAGGGTAAAGGGCCATCAATAATTCCATTTGATAGCAAAAAATTATAATCTATTTTGTATACACCATCATTTGATATCCCCAATTTATACCAATCCCATCCATTTGATAAAACTGATTGATTTGAAAATTCAGTTTTCTTAGGAAGGTTATTATATACTAAACCTTTTCTAAGTTTAATTTTGAAATTTTTTATTCTGTAAAATTCACCATTATGCATCCTCAAACAATTGAGAAGTAACTGTGTGCCCTTATTTTTTACATGTTCCTCTTGATGGTTAAAATTGAAAGTATATTGATTATCTAAATTTAAATTTGAAGTAGTATTTTTGTTTACTTCAACTCTTTCCTCAGTAAATTCAAATTCTTCAACTTTATAATTTCCGTGTGGGAGTTTTTTTTGAAAAATTAAATTATTTATTGATGAATTCAAGTACCCACTAGAAGGATAAAAATTAACAATTGAATTATTTTTTTGAGCATAAGTACTATACTTGACAGTATCTATAAACTGTAAGTAACTTTGCGCAAATAAACCATTTGAAATTGGCGTAATTACAAAAAGTAAAACAATTATGGTAATCCTTATCAATAACATTGATTAACTTTAAAACTCAAAATTATAATGATTATTGTAATACAAGGCGTATTGTAGAAGTTGCAATGATTGTTTTTTCGTATAATTGAAAAAATTTAATGACTACACGTTTAAAAATATTAAATAAATTCTGCATAAAGTCATTTCGTCTAGCATTTGTGTTTTCATTTTTTTTCTTATTCACAGATAAGATTTCTGCACAAGATGCCGAGTTTACACAATTTTATGCAAGCCCAATTTTTTTAAATCCTGCATTTGCAGGAACTCACATGTGTCCGCGTGTTACTCTAAATCATAGAAATCAATGGCCAGGTGTACCAGCCACATTTGTTACAAATGC
>CEQI01097867.1_pt1 | contig 12316 bp, 18 predicted proteins | sample 531011 | NCBI WGS metagenome assembly CEQI01 (sample SAMEA2621204, study PRJEB7988) | marine metagenome | biome: marine biome (ENVO:00000447); feature: surface water layer (ENVO:00002042); material: "saline water (ENVO:00002010), including plankton (ENVO:xxxxxxxx)" | depth 5 m
CAATCCTAATATATTTTGTAAAATTCCTTGAATCCTATTTTGATGACTAACTATAAGAGCGGTTGTTATTTTGTCTTTGGGATCGGGAAAACGAAAATCATAAATATATAATTTTAACACAGCAAGATTAAAAAAACGAAGTTCTTTTGGTTTATTAGACACCATTTATATAAATACATTAGGTATTTTCCTACATTATATTAGTTACTTGTTGATGATAATATTATCGGTTTGTAATAATCCTATAGCGTTAAAAAACAAATATTACAAATCTATTTCCTAAAGTTTAATTACAATTAATTAAAACGGGCAATTCCTTTTTTAAAATGACCAACAACATCTCCGATTTCCTCATCATCTAATACATCATATATTTCACCGTTTACTGTATCAGTAGTGTAATATTTTTTTCCTTTAATGGTTACTTCAAATACTTCCTCTTCGTCTTCGTCCTCCTCTTCTTCCTCTTCCTCCTCTTCTTCCTCTTCTTCCTCTTCTTCTTCGTCTTCCTCTACCTCTTCCTCCTCCTCTTCTTCTTCCTCTTCTACTTCCTCCTCCTCCTCTTCTACTTCCTCCTCCTCCTCTTCTTCTACTTCAACTTCTTCCTCTTCATCTTCCTCCTCTTCCTCCTCTTCTTCTACTTGTTTATGTTTATCAAAATTACTGGATACCTCCTTTTTAATATGAGTATAATCCCATTCAATTGGTTTCGAATGTTCAGTTACTTCATACGTAGTATCATTATCTTCCAACTTAATAATGGTCTTATGAGTTTTGACATTTTCATTTAAAACAGGTACAACGGTATCTTCCAATTCATATTTAATATTTTCGGGATATTCATCATTATCACTTGAAATATCAATGACATTCTCTTTTTGAGAACTAGACTCTAGTTTTGAGCCCAATTCTAGAATTACTCTACGCAATATTTTACGTTCATCCTCCAATTTCTTAATTTTCTTCTGCAAATTAACAAATAAAGGAGACGTTAACATGTGTTCAAAATTCGCCTTTAACATTTTGATTTCTTTGTTGGACATAATAAACAACTGTTTTCGATAGTGTTGAATCGTTGTAATCCTTTAACTTGTTTCAATTTTATTCTTTCTTACATATAATAATCACTATTGTAATAGTCGTTATTATTATGCAAATAGTTTTCAAGTGAATATTCATATAAATGTGACTGTAATGTATTTTCTTTCGATAAGATTGTTTCAACATCACGCGACGTAGGAACATAATAAGAGGCTATTAGTAGTGATACATCCTCACCCAAACGATTTGTTAAAAAAGCATTAATCCCCTTTTTACCAATACTTTCATATTGTTTATGTATTCTATATTTTTGTTCATCTAAAAATCGTAACAATTTCTTTATTATTAAATGAAGTTGAGGTATAATGCGATGACGATAAAGAAAATATATATGATTATTTCCATCACGATGTATATTTTCTTTTACGCGATCGCAGTATTTTTCATATTTTACCATTTGCATTTTTAAATTCAAATAGTTTTTACCGAAAGAAGCCATAATCTATTAATATAAGCACACTTTATTTTCATTTTATTTATAATGAAAATAATTAAATAACGAATCCGAAATTTTCACGCATAATTTCGCTTTTCGTTGGTCCAGCTTGTTTTTCGCTTTTACGTTTCACTTTGTATCCACCTCCACTTGATCCACTTTGTTCTGATTTACCATAAATCGCGTTTTGATAGTCGTCATTGTCTTCATGTAACTCGGGTAACATACGCGTCATTGGTTTATCAATGACAGATAACATATGTTCCGATTTCAACAATTTTCGATATTCTTGAATCGACAAATTTCCATAAAACTTATCCAATAAATAATATGGATTCGGTGCAGGTTTAATATTGTTCTTAAAATCATAGACTTTTCCATAAATTCTATTTAGAATTTGATAACGTTCAAATTTAGCGGAATCATCAATATTCTCCTTCATCAAATAAGCTGCAGCACATTCTGGACGACAAAATGAACCATATGCATACATTTCCCCGTCCATTTCATATTTCGGTATAAAACACGGTGGATTGTCAAACTCAAAGGTACACCAAAAACAAGCCGACTGTTTATCAGACAAGTTATTTTTATATAAATCAAGTTTTATTTTCTTTAACTTCTGGTTAATTTCTTTATCATCAACATGAATATCATTTTCTACAGTATTTCCATTTTGCGAACATTTTGGACAAACAAAATTTTCTTTGTCTTTATAACTATATGCAAATTTTTTCTCATCATCCGAATTATATAATGTGAATGTATTGGCAGTATTATTTTGATCATAGGTTAAAATATCAGGAGGAACTTCATTATTATAGGACATATGATTATGCATGTTATTACTTTCTTCGAGATCTTTTGTTGAACATTTTAAATGCAAAATAACATTTTGAACAACTGGCTTTTCTTCCGTTTCATTTTTATTTTTTGGTAATAATTTACCGCCTTTTGGTTTTCTTCCACGTTTTTTTACTTCAGGAACAGGAGTATTGACTTCGCTTAGTTCCAATTGTATGTTTTCATTTGCCAATGAAATTTGTTCTTGCTGTTGTTGAAGAATTTCGCTTTTCTTTCTCCGCGTCCTTTTCTTGGGCTCTTGGTCTTTCTCCATTAATGAAAGAAAAATGGGTATATTTTTTATATTGTTTCGTAAAATACATTAACGTCTTGGAAATAGGTTATTTTCTCATAATACTTTAATATGAATTCTTATACATTTCCTTTTGAAACATGTGAAAAAGTTCGTGATTGTATTGCACAGCCTTATAGTGCCTTTATGAATTTAATGTCTTGTTTAATATTCGTTTATTTTCTACTCAAAACGAAATCACCTTACGTGTTTTGTTTTTTATTCTCAGCCCTATTGTTTGAAGGATTACATACATTTTCTCATTGTATTCACATACCCGGATCCATGCAACAAACCATTGTTCATTATTTAGCTATTATAACAAATATATCTTTTTTCACTCTTTATTATGTCTATGCAAAAAATCATAATTATTTGATATATTTACTCATATTCATGATCTTTATTGCCGATATTTATATGTTTACAATGAATTATCAATTTATATATACTGTCTTTACACAATTCATCATATTTATGATTATATTATCCCTTTTCTATTTATCATTTGATCCCTCAAAACAGCATTTGATTGTGTTAGTTATTTTCTTTTCTATATTGGCTCTTTCATTCATAGTTAATGAAAAAATGAATGGTAAAGAAATGTTAGCATGGTGGCCGGATTTTCCTTTTCATATATTCATAGAATTATGCGGTGTGGTTATAGCATATTATCTTAGTATTACATTCTACGATATTGATGTTTGAAGAATAAATCAAAATAGATATAAAATGTTAATGTATTCACATATATGAATAAATTACCAATCGAAATTGAAAATAAAATTTGGGAATTGTATTATAGTGATATCTATTACACAAACGTAATATTAGAACTTCATAATAGAATAAGTATGTGTGACCAAATAGTAAATAATAAAATCAATGGCTATTCTCCACTAATATCTTTATTAGAGTTTTATAGTAAGGTGTTTTCAAAAATATATCACAAAGATGATGTAAAGCTCCGAATATTTCAGATTTCATTTTATAATAAAGTAAATGAATACCACCGGTTTTATTAAAAAAAGATAATATATTAATATAAAAGAAGCATAATAGTTTCTTTTATATATGTCTGCTGAAAGCGCGTTTGAAATATTTGGTATTCCAGGTATAATTATCTTTTGTTTAGGTGCACTAGGATACAAAATATATCAGCATTATGATATTAAATTTGCTTCAAATGATTTTCTGAATCAAAACTTCGCATCAAAAACATTGAATTCAACATGGGAATATGAACCACATATAGTGAGTCATTATAGACGAGATATATTTGCAAAAGAAATTGAATTCGATAACAATGAGGACAAAACATTTAAATGGGAAATAAACATACCTCGTGGTCGGAATAATGTCTACATATACAGAAATATTACGGAAAACCCACCTTCATGTAATAATGGACATTATTATTTACGCGTTATTATCAGGAATCTCCATAAAAACGATTTTATTCGATTTGAGAAAAAGAGTTTTTTTATAGAAAACGAGCATTGGATTGAACCAAAAGTAAATATTAGAGTTGAAAAAGAGATTTGTGGAAACGGTGTGCATTATTTTGAACCTACTTGTCGATTAAACGACATTGTAGGAGACTTAGAAGACCAGAAAAAAATCAACGCAGAACAAATAGGAATATATGTTTCGAGTAAAAACAGGGACGTTCAAAATGTAATTATCGAAAAAGCGTATTTTGGTGAAAAAATGTATATGATCAATTTACTGCCATATATATCAAACAATTATATTTTACTCGTAAAACCAAAACAACAAACTCAATAATCATTCATTTTTTTCATGATAACATTTTCTACATAGGGGTATATAATTGTCGGATCCAATTACTACTTGTTGCTCTTCTTCACTTAAACGATGCGAAAATATAGCTTTTGTACCGTTTTTACAAACAGAACACAATGAAGTTAATTTTTTCACCTTATCACAATAAGGAATTAGATCCAATACAGAACCAAATTTATTACGTTTAAAGTCACCATCAAGAGCATAAATATAAACAGTTTTTTTATGAACTTCAACAAATTCCATAACAAAATCAAACAAATCTTCGAAAAACTGCCCTTCGTTTATCAAAATCACATCACTTTGAAGTCCATTTTCTCGAATCAATGACAATTGAGATGTTTGTAAACAAGGTATCATATTTTTATCGTGTGTTGACAACATAGTATCATGATAACGTTGATCTTGATCAAAATTGACAACGCATATTTTTTTACCAATATATTGAAATTGCTTAAAACATTGAATTAGATGTGTTGTTTTTCCCGAAAACATAGGGCCGATACATAGTTCCAAATATCCGTTCATTTTTAATGGATTTTATTTTGACCTAGTGTTTATTCAATTTTTCACTTTAAACAATATATTCGTTAAAAACCATTTACAAATAACTGTTGGGATTCGTTTTATATGGAAGAAGAAAATGGATCAATACCGTGGGTAGAAAAATATAGACCAACACAATTCGATAAAATAGTTTTGGATCCAAATAATCAGGAACTTTTTCAGCAAATAATCGAAAAAGAATATTTCCCCCATTTGCTGTTTTATGGACCGCCTGGGACGGGGAAAACGACCACTATTATTAATTTGATTCATGAATATCAGCGAAAACACAGTCGGGTGAATAAGGAAAACATTATACATTTAAATGCGTCGGATGAGCGAGGAATCGATATTATTCGCAATCAAATCTATTCTTTTGTGAAAACGAAGAATTTATTCGAAAAGGGATTCAAATTTGTTATTTTGGATGAAGTCGATTATATGACTAAAAATGCTCAAAACGCATTGAAATATTTATTACAAATTACTACAAACGACGTAAGAATTTGTTTGATTTGTAACTATATTAGTAAAATAGACGTGGCATTGAAAAGTGAATTTATGATTGTGCGATTCAATCAATTACCTGAAACCAGAATATTCGAATTTATTAAAGATATTGTTAAAAGGGAAAACATCAAAATAAGCGACACTACTATATCGGAAATACAGAAAAATTATTGTTCTGATATTCGCAGTATGATTAATTATTTGCAGTTAAATAAGGAAAATATGCAAAAAGAATGGACAAAAAAAACAAGCACATTGAAAATAATGCAAGATATTCACGCTCAATTTTTACAAAAGGAAAATCCTCAAAGCATTATTAAATATATTCAACAATGTTCTTACGATAAAAATAGTGATATTTTAAATATTATTCAAAAATATTTGAATTTTATTGTTCGAAATCACATTGATTTATTAAACGATGATTTTTTTATTATGACAGAAAACATATTACATAATAAAAATTGTCCGATAAACGAAACCCTTTATTACTTTGTCCACGGCCACTTTGACATTTTAAATAATAAGATTTAAAATTTTTCCAACCGATTTTTCAAATGCTCCATGAAATTTTTATTGGGTGGAGTCGTACCAAAATGCATATTATCAAAAGTGTAACCAAATGGCTTTGAGAAAGAGGCTTGTCTCTTTATTTTAGGTAAAATATAAGAATCCTTGGTTTTTGGGAGTTCTTTTTCATTACTTTCCGGGACAACGGGTTTCGTTTTTTGCATTGCTGCAGATAACATTCTGTTTTTATTATACATATTCAACCGAAAAAATTAGCTTACATATTAGTATTTTATTATAAAATTGAAAACTATTTAAAGAAGTAGGCTTCTTTAAATAAGAATGGATTTAAATGAAGAATGGGAACTTTTCCAAAACGATAATCGTATTGGAAATACATATACATCAAGTAATAATAAGGTAAATGCTGACAATAAAGGAGACATTATTGAGAATGAATCAATTCTTAATATTCCTAAATGTGAAGAGCTTTACATATCCACCAAAACAAAAGTATTATTCTTGAATCAACCGATTGATATTTACAAAGTATTTTGGAATATACCAATTATATCTTACACTACTCCTAAAGAAGGCGTTGTCAAAAAACAAATCAAAATTGTTTCGAACAATGAAGTTGAACATAACGATTATTGTAAAAAATTAACAGATTTGGACTATTATCATGAACATATTATTAAACAAATAAATAACCCAGGTGCAAGACGCATTAAATACCGGGACGAACGAAAATTAACAATTGGTATTTCAAAGAAGGATATTATGAACTGTCGTGGTAAGGTAAAAAATGCTTTCTATAATTGTTTTGCGATCATATTACGTTTCATTTATAAAGATGAATTCAAAGAAATTCACGTCAAAATATTCAACACGGGTAAAATGGAAATTCCTGGAATATTAAATTCTTCCTTTCTAGAAATTGTTAAAAAAATGATAATGCAAACCTTAAATCCTTTGGTAGATGAAACATTATATTTTGTAGACAATAAAAATGAGGACAGTGTCTTAATTAATTCCAATTTTAATTGTGGATTCTTCATTAATCGTGAAAAACTTCATTCTATTTTGAGGAGTTCTAAATACAATATTGAGGCTGTATACGATCCATGCAGCTATCCAGGTGTTAAATGTAAATTTTATTTCCATCATGAAATTGGATTTGATACTAATAAACAAAGGGGTAAAATACAAAATGTCGATTTTCAAAACAAAATCAGTGAATTAAACAACAGTAAAAAATACACAGAAGTATCTTTCATGATCTTTCGAACAGGTAGTTGTTTAATTGTCGGCAATTGTTCGGAAAAAATACTCATATTTATATTTGATTTTATAAAATCATTATTGCAGTGTGAATATAAAGATATATGCACCGCATCCGACGAAAATGTTACTAAGGAAAAAAAGCAGAAAATAAGAAAAAAGCAAATTCATGTTTCTTCAACCTACTTTAAAGATGTTATTCAAAATGATTAATTAAATATCCAATTTAACAATATATCTACATCTTGATTATATTGAATATTTTCGATTAGTGATTCAACATAACTGCGCTCACAAACAAATTTCTCTGAAGAAATTTCAAGAATTTTTTTATGATTCCATGTCGCTGGCAATAGCATTACTTTCTTATAAAATTTATCCAGCAAAACAACGTGAAAAATATCAAAATTAGGTTTGTCTTTCCATATGTCTTGAATATGTTCAAGAATTTTATAAAAATAGAATTTTTTTCCTGTCATGTTTTCTAAATAATTGGATAAAAAGGCAACATTTAATATTTGACGATCTTCTGTTGTAAATTCATTGTTATTCCAAAGCGAAATAACGTTTGTCCATTTAGTAATTCGTGTAAAAATATATTCACTTTGCTTGTAATTTTCTTTGTTTTTCTCATAATCATCAATATTGTTAAAAGAAATATGGCCTAATATTGTTTTCATTACAAACGCACATGGATTATTATGCATCATAAATTTTTTTGAATATATTTGTTCCAAATATTCTAAATAAAACAAATAACCTTCTTGCAATGCTTTATTCATATCAGCATTTGAACGATTCAAAACAAACATTATGCTCATAATATGCAATATGAGTTTCCAGCCATAATAAACCAGTTCATTTTCGTTGGATAATGTTGTTATGATAGTTGATTTTTCCATCAAATCTAAATAAATATGGATATGTACTTTGTAAATATCAATAATAGATTTAGGAATAATCATTTGTATATTATCAAAAGACATTATCTCGTTCAAACTCATTATTATATCTTAAATAATAAAAATAAATAAAGGTTTAAAGAAAATACATTTTAGCTATTTATAAAGATTTTTAAATATGGCTTCAACCGAAAGTGAAGTAGAAAAGAATCAAGTAACCGTTGGTGGTTCTGGATACAGATTACCTGACAATGTTACCTTGCAACATGCTACCAAATTATCTATTATAGACGATAAGCCGATTATGTTAGATTATTGGACAAGTTCCCTCGATAAGACTGTCTTAATTGGTGTAAAGAAGGACACACAAGAAAAGCTTTTGGTAAAGAGTGAAGACGAATACACCAGTCCCATTGGTAAAATTTATAAAGTAAGCACCGAATACATCATTGTAACAGAAAACTCTATTTACTTAGTTGACGTAAATATTCCTACAAAATTGATCTCTTCTTAATTTATAATAGAATGAAAGTCTATTATAAACCCTTTTTTTATAAGTTATCTAGTGCTGCGGCTTTTACTGGATACATTTGTATAAACTATTATCTTTTCAAAAAAAATGTAGAAACATTAGAAAGAAATACCAACCTAGATTATATTGTTTTTTAAGGAAATAAAGAAATTTACTATTAACTATAAATACGAATGTTATCTTTCATTCTATTATTTATTCTTTTTTCTAGCGCACAATGTTTTTCACCATTAACCTCTTATTATCAATCTTATACACAATTAACAAAATCAATACAAAGCAGTGTAATTAATCCTACTATATTTACTCCTTTAAATATTACTACAAAATGGCATAATTCAAAAACACCTTTTTTTTTCTCAAAACCTTATTTTGGAAAATACAAGGATATTCACATTCAAGCTTATTTGGAAAAAGGAGAGGGACCTATTTTGTGGTTGAAAACAAAAAGTCAAAATGCATATATGAAAGATTTTGGCAAAATACAATGTGGAGATCAAACCACTGCAGTAAGTATCAATAAGATGATTATGGCGAATGAAATAGTCAAGAATGTTGATAAAGAATTGAATATTTGTTACTTAGACGATGTTCGCTTTGGAGAATATAGAAATACTGTTTTTGATTGGATAAAATATCCTTTGTTTTGCAATTACAATTATGACGAAGAAACTCTTTATCTTCAAAGTCCGGTTATGTTAACTTCGGAAAATCTACCTTTAAAGCGTTATGCAGGAATGTATTATATGAAAGTATTAACCCCTGCATTTGCCAATTATTTAGTACAAACATACGGTAAGCCTAAAAAACGAGACTAATATATTTAGTTATGTTATAATGAAAATTGCGTGTGGGGTTATGTATGTAGACGAAAAAAAAATACTAATGGGGTTACGTAATAAAACCGGAAAACATCCTAACTATTGGGAATTTCCAGGTGGTAAATGTGAAAAGGGAGAAACACTCGAAGAATGTCTTCATCGAGAATGGAAAGAAGAATTAAATCTCCAAATATCCATCAAAAAAAGAATTTATTCATATGTAAATGAAGAATGCGAAGAATGTCATTTTTACATTGGAAGAGTATTAGATTTGGAAAATTTAAAAACAAACGTCCATGAAAAGGTCGTTTGTGAAGAACCCGAAGAACTATATAAATTAAGACTCTTTGAAGGAGATGAAAAAATCATTGAATTATTGAATAATAAGTAAATATATTTTAACATTAATGTTGAAATATATAGAAAGGTTAAACAATGTATAATTATTTCTTTTTATTAGTTGAAAATTGTAAATAAAAAATTAATAAAGTAATCGGTAATATAATTATAGGTAATGAATCAATATTTTTAAAATCATTTATTTCTGATCTATTATCTAAATGATATTCAATATACAAATACTGAATTGTGCTTCCTAAAAGTATGATTAAACCAAAAAGCACAAAATATAATTTTTTATATAATCCGGCAATTGCAGAAATCGCAAAACCTGTTCTTACGTAAGCTAAATATGTTCGATTATTGGCTAATTGTGTTCTAATATATGCTAAATCATTAGTACTAACTGTCATTATAAAGTATCTATATATAAATATATGGAAAATGAAAAAAAGAATCGCTATGAAAAACTTTGCATAAATGAAGCAGACGCGATGAAATCATTTTGTAAAAATGATAACATAAATACTGATAACATAAATCATGATCCTTCCAATATGTGTGACGTATCCAAAAAATTATACGTAAATTGCTTGAAATACAAAGAACAAAAAATAAACAAATCATAAAATCTTTTCTAATATTTGTATTTGTTCTTCAGATAATGAATCTGGAAAAGTTACGTCAAACTCAATAATCAAGCTTCCTTTAGTACGTTCTCGCTCAAAACCTAAATTGGGAACGATTTTACGAAACCTCGGTTTTATAACCGCTTTATTCTTAATATTATTTAAAGCCAACATCTTACCATTTAGATGAGGTATCTCAAATTGAAAACCACACAAAGCCTCCTTTAAAGTTACCTTTTTATGAAAAATAAGATCCAATCCACTTCGCGAAAACAACGGACTTTTCTCTAATTTGATGTTTACCTTAATATCCCCCTTTTTCTGTTTCTTATTAATGTTACCTTTATCCTTTAAAGTTATCATTTCATTTTCATCGATTCCAGGAGGAATGGTAACATACAACGTTTCCTCTTCGTTAATCATCATATCCCCTATGTATGTTTCTCTTTCGATTTCAATTGGTAATTGACATCCATAAAAAGCTTGTTCATATGTTATAGTAAGTGAATGATGGATCGGCTTCGGAGCACTGTATAACATGGTTTCTTGGAATTGCTTGAATATCGGGTTCTGCATAGGATTTGCAAATCCCGGTCCACCAAAAGGATTCCCACCACCTGCCCCGTGAAAGATGTGAATTTCGGGCATATTTTCTTCATGAAAACCACCGAGCCCTTGTTGAAAAAACATTTCAAATAAATCATTCATCGGTGGTGGGACTCCGGGAAAACTCATACCTCTAGCCCCCAATTTCAATTCTAAATCATATTGTTTACGTTTTGAGGAGTCACCTAAAATGCTGTATGCATCATTTATATTTTGCATTTTTGTTTGTGCTTCGACTGTTTTATTTCTATCTGGGTGATATTTTAACGAAAGACTACGGTATGCCTTTTTAATTTCATTATCACTTGACTTTTGAGATATTCCTAAAGTATCATAATAGTTATTTTCCATATTAATAAACAATCTGTTTTTTTAAATGTGATTTTTCCCTATAAATATTGTCATTTACAGAAACTACATAAATAATGTTTCTTTTACATTGTATAATGAACAATTTTTTTACTAAACCCAAAAAGAAGATAGAAAACTTTTACTCAAAATATAAGCCTTATCACGTGCGTGATTTCCCATTTCACGAAAACTTACATAAAATATTTGATTCATTTTTAAAATTAGATGATTTGAATTTGCTTATATGTGGGCCACTATGTTCTGGAAAAACGTCGCTATTATATGCTATTTTGCGCGATTATTATGGACTTTCGAAGGAAAAGTCTTTTCCTGAAAACAATATATTGTTTGTCAATCATTTGAAAGATCAAGGAATCAATTACTATCGAAATGAAATGAAGACATTTTGTCAATCACGATGTTCTATTTACGGAAAAAAGAAGCTGATTATAATCGACGATATTGATATGATTAGTGATCAATGCCAGCAAGTATTTCGTAATTATATTGACAAATACAAAAACAATGTTCATTTTCTATCCGTATGCACCACTTTAGAAAAGGTCATTGAAAGTATTCAATCAAGGTTACATATTGTTTATATGGAAAAACCGTCGAAAACATCTGTAGAATTAATAATGAATAACATTGTTGAAAATGAGAATTTGGTTTTGGAAAAAAAATCGAAAGAATACATACTACAATTTTCAAATTATCAAATCCGAGAAATTTTGAATTATTTGGAAAAATTATTTATATTGAAGCAAGATGAAGAATCAATCACTTTGGAAAAATGTAAAGAATGTGT
>CEQI01002915.1_pt1 | contig 12313 bp, 12 predicted proteins | sample 531011 | NCBI WGS metagenome assembly CEQI01 (sample SAMEA2621204, study PRJEB7988) | marine metagenome | biome: marine biome (ENVO:00000447); feature: surface water layer (ENVO:00002042); material: "saline water (ENVO:00002010), including plankton (ENVO:xxxxxxxx)" | depth 5 m
TCATAAAAGAGCTCGTAAAAGTCGCCCATACGGTAGAACAGCAGCTGCTCGGGATGCTGCTGCTTGATGCTGAAATACTGCTGCATCATCGGGGTGTGGGCGGTGGCTTCGGGTTTGCTCTTTTTCATCAATAACTCGACTTGCGCTGCGGATGAGGGCGCGCCTTTGCGGTGCGCCGTTGCCGGTGAGGCGCAAGGTTACCACGGCGTTGCAGCGCCCTGCAGGGGAAGGCGGGAGAGAATTCTCGCATAGGATCCGTGCAGGCCCCTGGCGCTGCGTGTCGCTTGATCTGGCGCCGACGGCGGCAGCGCTGATCCTGGTCCCTACTGGGGCCCGGTTGCAGATCGCGGGTAATAAAAGGGAGATGGGTTGGACCGCATCCAGGCAGACATGAGGCAGCTTATCGTCGGGAGTCCCGTCGGTCGCTTAAAGGCGATTGATCAGTTGCGCAAGCGCGGGCGGCGCGATGCCTCTGTGCAGCGGATGATAGACACCCCAGGCGATCAGTACATGGACTGGGAGGCGGAGACTGACAGCGCGGTCGGGGATGATCGTCTGCGACTGATCTTCATCTGCTGCCACCCGGCCTTGTCGCCGGATGCCCAGGCGGCACTGACCCTGCGTGAGGTCTGTGGGCTGACCACCGAGGCCATTGCTGCGGCCTTGATTGTCGGCCTCTATAACCTGCTGCTGCAGTTGCATCCCTCACCCGTAATCGAATTGAACCGCGCCGTGGGCATTGCCATGCGTGACGTGCCTAGCGCAGGAATTGACCTGATAGAGCCCTGGAAACTGACGGCGCGCAGGCGTTCTACAGCGCAGTGATCGGCTAGCACATCGCCGACAGCCTGACGCCCGGCATGGACTACCGCATAGTCCACGCCACTGATGATGAAAATGGCGAACGGGTCCCGGTGGGGCGTTGGTGCAGCTGTCCGACGAAATGAAAGCGTGCGGCGCGCAACCGGTGTGGCTTGGCTATATCGCCGTGGACGATGTCGATGCCAGCGCGAACCGCGTTGTCGCCGCCGGCGGGGCGGTGTCCATGCCGGCGGTGGACATAGCGGACGTCGGGCGAATCGCCCTGGTGACCGACCCGCAGGGCGCTCCTTTCTACCTGATGCGCGGCATTCATGATGTTCCCAGCGCGCATTCGCTGCGGATCGGCCGCGGGTCGGCCACTGCGCCTGGAACGAGCTGGTCAGCGCAGACCCGGATGCGGCCAAAGCGTTTTATTTTACCGAGTTCGGCTGGAGCAAGGACGGCGAGATGCCAATGGGGGCTCAGAGCAACTACGAGTTCATTCGGCACAACGGCTTGATTGGCGCCGTCATGCCCAAACCGGATGAACGGCCCGCGTCACTGTGGAACTACTATTTTCGCGTGGCGAACACTGACCTGGCCGTTGAAGTTATCGCTGCCTCTGGCGGTACGCTGGTCATCGGGCCGGAGGAGATTCCGGGTGGCGACTTTATCGTGATTGGCATTGACCCGCAGGGCGCGCTTTTTTCGCTGATCGGAACCCGGCCAGCGCAGTCTTGAGGCCGCTTTTTATGGCGCGGCGCCCGCAGAGGGAGAAAACCCATGAATATTTGTTTCTGGTCTACTACGACGAAAAGAAAATGCAGCAGCTGTCGCAGGATGAATGGGATGCGCTGAACCGTGAGTGCATCGCCTGTGTCGCGGGCTTGCAGGCCAGCGGGCATTGTCTTGAAGGGGCACCGCTGCTGTCGACCGAAACGGCAACGACCGTACGGGTTCGCGACGGTGGCCCCTTGATCACCGATGGTCCCTTTGCCGAGACCAAGGAGCAGTTGGCGGGCTTTTATATGCTGGAGGCGTGCGACTGCAACGAAGCCATCCGGCTGGCGCAGAAGATTCCCCCCTGCGCGCTACGGCAGCGTGGAGATTCGCCCGGTAAGAGAGTTGATGGAGGAGGGTAATCGGAAGTAGGGCCACTCAATGCCACGCTACTGTGCGGCCGGGTTTATCAGTGGGGCCGTGTGCTGGGCAGCGGTGCCGTTACCGACGCTCGCCCAGCAGCCCCATGTCCAGCGCCTTGAGCGCGGCTTCCGCGCGGCAGTTGACCTGCAGCTTCTGGTACACGACCTTCAAGTAGCTGGCGGCGGTGTGGGGGGAGATGTGTAGCTCCTGGGCGGCGCCCTTGACACTCAAGCCGCGGGCGATGAGTTGCAGCAATTGCTTCTCCCTTGGCGTCAAGGCGTCCCCCGGGGGAGCAGGGGCAGGACGAAACTGCTCCAGGATGCGCCGGGCAATGGAGGCCGATAGCGGAGGTTTGCCTTGCAGGATGCCACCGAGCTGGGCAACGAAGGCCTGCTCTTCTTCGTCTTTCAACAGGTAACCGTCGGCGCCGGCACGTAGGGCGGCAAACAGGTGCTCGGCGTCGTCAAAAATGGTGGTGACAATGCACTGCGTCTGCGGGCTCTGGTTCTTGATCAGCGGTAATAGGTCAACGCCGTTGCCGTCGGGTAAGCCCAGATCCACCAGGGCTAACTGATAGTGGTTGTGCTTTATCAGGTTGTTAGCCTGCGCCGAGCTGCAGGCGAGATCGACGGGCCGTTGGCCCAGCGCCTCGTGCAAGCGCTGTGTCAGCCAGTCGGCGACTTGCGGCACATCCTCAATGATCAATACCCGGTTGGTAGTTGGCATGTTCGCGCGCTCCTTGCTGAAAAATGCGCTGTGCGATGGCACAATACTGGCATTAGTATCTTTTTGATGGCGTCTATTGCTTTTAAACGGCGTGGGATGAATCCATGACTCCCCTAAAGTCGCGCCGAATGAAAACAAGATCAACCCCCCTTGATGTGGGGGGCTGCAAGGGAGTTGCTAAGCATGGTGTCGTTGCGGACTAAGCTACTCGCCGGGCTGGCGGTGATTTTGCTGTATGGCTTTTGGATAATTCAGTTGGCGCTCTCGTTGCCGGCCAGCGAGTTGCAATTCAGCCTGCAGGGAGACCAATTGCTGGCCGCTGGTCCGGATGCTGCGCCGCGCCCGGTTGAGTCGATGCTGGTGGGTGGCAAGGCGCTGCCGGCTCGCGCGGTCCTGGTGATTGAGGAGCCGGATGTGTTGCCGGTGTACAGCGATATCAACCAGTTTTTCGCCGAGCACACGCAACTGCTGCAGGCGCTGAAGGCCGGCACGCTCCAAGTGCGTTACCAGGACGGCAGTGAGCAGCCATTACATCCGTTGCCACGCGGCCTGATGCAGTTGCCGGGTATGTTCTGGCTGCAACTGCTGTGTGGTTTGGCCGGCATGGTGATATGCATGCTGGTGTGGGTCCCGGGGGAGCACAACCTGGCGACCCGCTCCTTTGCCTTGTCCGGTCTGGGTTACCTGCTGGCATCCTCGACGGCCGCTGTGTACAGCACGCGTGAGCTGTTTATTGACGGTGAGCTGTTCCGCATTCTGTCCGGCCTTAATCACTGTGGCGCCATGCTGTTTTCAGCGGCGGTCAGTGCCTTTCTGTGGAGTTATCCGCGGCGGGCGCCGTCCGTCTGGATTCCACTCGCGCTGTACGGTGGTTTTGCTTCGTGCATGATACTGGACCAACTGCAGCTCACAGCCTCGCCGGTCGAGGGCTTCCATCTGTGGGTTATTGGCGTCTTTATGATCGGACTGTCGGGTGCAGTCTGGCAGTGGCGGCAAACGCGCAATAGCCCGGCTGACCGTTCGGCTTTTCGCTGGGTGTTGTTATCCATTCTTGCCGGTACGGTGTTCTTTTCGGCCGGCATGATCTTGCCGGTCATTTTGCAGGTAGCCTTACCCCATGCCCAAGGGCCGCTGTTGGCTACCTTTTTACTTATGTACACCGGCATGGCGCTGGGGATAACGCGCTACCGGCTGTTTGAGCTTGAGCGCTGGTGGTTCTCGATCTGGAGCTGGTTACTGGGTGGTCTGGCAGTGCTGCTTACGGACTTGGCGCTAGCGTCGCTGCTGACTCTGTCTGGCCCTACCGTACTGGCCGCCTCGGTGGCCTTGGTGGGGTGGGTTTACTTTCCGGTGCGGCAGTTTATCTGGGGCCGTTTGACCGTGTCGCGTCAGCGTGGTCTGGACACCTGGTTGTCGCAGGCACTGCCGGTAATGCTGCAAGCGCAGCGCAGTGGCCACACCGACAGCGCCATGGAACAGGCGTTGCTGGCGGTATTCCAGCCGTTGCGTGTCGAGCGGCTGAGTCATAAGGCGCAGCGCCCCCAGGTGGTCGACAATGGAGATGCCCTGCAAGTCCCCGGGCCATCGGGAGAGGAGGACTATCTGCTGCGCCACGCGGATCAGGGGCGCCGACTGTTTACCCGCCAGGATGTTCAACTGGCTCGCTTGGTGTTGTCGCTGGATAGCCTGGTACTGCACTCGCTGACCGCTCGGGTGGAGGGTGCAACCGAGGAGCGCAATCGTATTCGCCAAGATATCCACGACGACTTGGGCGCCAAGCTGCTACAGCTGTTGCACACTGCATCGGATGATTCGCGGCAACTGGTGCGCGAGGCGATTCGTGATTTGCGCGAGTTATTGCAGAGCATGGATGGCCACGAAGTGCGCCTGGATGTGGCGGCAGCTCGTTGGCAGGAGGAAACGGCCAGCCGTTGCCAGGCCAGCGACGTTACCTTGCATTGGCAACAGAAATTGGGCGAGCAGTTGCTGAGTGCCGGGCAGTTCAGTCATTTGACCCGAGTGTTGCGAGAAGCGGTCAGTAACGCGCTTCGGCACGCTACGCCTACCGAGCTGCGCGTGGAGTTGAGTCAACAGGGAGGCGCCATGCTGCAATTGCGGATCGAGAATGACGGCGTTGCCTTGGCTGAAACAGCCACCAGTGGGCGCGGTCTGCAGATCATGCTGGCCCGTGCTCGCCAGCTGGATGGTGAGCTGCAGCACGGGTGTGCGCAGCAACGCTGGTGGCTGGCGCTGCAGGTCCCGATTGCTCCGTCGGATACGCCTGCTGCAGATTGACCCCCCTGTTCAGGGGCTGCCCTGCCTTGCCGTGCTGCCCTCTAATGGCCGTACATGTATAAGGAAGGCAGATGGCCATGAATGCAAAATTGATATCCCTGCTCCCGTTGACTGTGCTGCTGACCGCCTGTTTGGGCGGTGGTGGGGGTGGCAGTGACGGTGATAGCGCCGGCGCGGCAGGCAAGACCGGGCGGCTGGTTGACTCAGCGGTGTCCGGCGTCAGCTACAGTACCGCCAGCTTCAGCGGCAGCACCAATGCCGATGGTGAATACCTGTACAAGGAGGGTGAGACCGTCACCTTCCGTATTGGCGATATCGTCTTCCCGGCGGTGACTGCCAAGGGCGTGCTGACACCGCTTGATCTGGCTGGCAGTACGGATATCAACGACCCGGTGGTGATCAATATTGCCCGCCTGCTGCAAACGCTGGATGAGGATGGTAACCCGGACAACGGTATCGTCATTCCCGAGTTGGCCACCACCGCAGCGCTGGACTTTAACCTGGGTGTGGCCGATTTTGCCGCCGCGGTGCAAACCGCGCTGAGCATTACCCTGATCAGCCAGACCGATGCATTGGCTCACCTGCAAAACGAGCTGGATGAACTCAACGGCGGAACCACCGACCCCGGGCGGGAGGCTGCAACAGTGCCTGCCGGCCTGGTGGGCGTGTATCAGTTTCTGTTTGAAGAAGTCACCGCCGGCTCAGGGATTCAGGACGGGGTGATTGATGAGTATCAGGTGACCGCCGATGGGCGGCTGATCCTGCCGGGCGGTAGCGAGCTGAGCAACCCGGTGTACGTCTCCGAATCACACGTCGAGATCGCCTGGCATGACAGCAATACCGGCCTGGGCTATGCGCTGAGCAACGCCAATACCGGCGTGATCAACGAGCTGAACGTCAGCGACGGGTTGTTTGGTGACGCAGGCTATGTGTTCTACGGCTCCTACGTACCCTACAGCCCCACCACGGGTGATGTACCGCAGGCGTTGCTGGATCTGGCCGGCAGTTACAGCACCCAACCGTATTTCAGCAAGGCGGGTAATCGCCATGGCTGGGCCGTGGGTGACGAGTTGACCCTGGATATCGACAGCGTCAGCGGCGTCATCGACATCGCCGGCATCTACCAGCTTGATCCGGCGGACAGCAGTTTCTCCTGGACGGATAAAACCGGCACCAACCCGCGCTTCAACCCTCACTACGAGGTGCTGTATGAGAGCGCTGGCAGCAGTATCAAACTGCTGCTCTATCGTCAGCCGGGCGAGGAGCTCAATGGTTGGCGCCTGCAGGATGACGTGAACGCCGCTGATGGGGTCAACGTTGCCAGTGAGGTGATGCCATTGAATGCCACGCATCAGGCCTACATCGATGCGCTGGACGCGCTACTGCCGGCAACCCTGACAGTGATTGCCCAGGACAGCACCTACAACTCCGGCTTGGATAAGGCTGTGTGCACTGAGTACGAGTTTGATCTGGACTACGGCGCCACCAACGGCAAGCCGCGCATCTTGTTCAATCAGCTTGGCAGCCCGGCCAAGACCACCAAGGAGTACATCGCCTCCAGTGCTGCCTACAGCGAGCAGGGAAGTGGTGTAAGTCTCTACTGGAGCGGCTTTGATCTGACAGTCGACGGCAGCACCTTGACTGCAACCGTGACCAAGCTCGGAGAGCCGATCAACGAGGTACTGAGCAACGACACTAGCGCTATCGCCGCCGTGTGCCCCTGAGCACGAATACAACGCCGGCGGCCTTGAACGGGCTGCCGGCGTTGTGCTGTCTGCACGAAACCAACCTCGACAAAGCCGGTCCCAGCTCTGGTGCAGCCGCCGGGCCAACTGGCATGCTGTGTCCTGTTACGCACGTCGAGGAAGGTGCCATGTCCCATTATGATCCGTTGATTGATTCCGCCGCCGCCCGCCTGGGGCGTGTACTTGAACACCTGGGGCAACGGGTGAGTACCGCCGAGTCCTGCACCGGCGGCGGCATCGCCGAAGCCATTACCCGCGTCGCAGGCAGCTCGCAGTGGTTTGAAACCGGCTTTGTCACCTACGCCAACAGCAGCAAAGCGCGCTGGCTAGGGGTGGAGCCGGCCACGCTGGAGGCGCACGGCGCGGTCAGCGAGCCGGTGGTGCTGGCCATGGCCGCGGGGGCCAAGGCGGCGGCTGAGGCGGATATGGCGGTGGCTGTCAGCGGCATTGCCGGCCCTGATGGCGGCAGCGCCGAAAAGCCGGTGGGCACTGTCTGGTTTGGCTGGGCGCTGAGTGATGGCCGGGTGGTCAGTGAATGCAAGCGCTTTCAGGGTGGTCGCCGCGAGGTGCGTGCGCAAACTGTGCTGCATGCACTGGAGCGTCTGGTGTCGGAGGCAGAAAAGACAGCTGCGAACCGGTCGTCAGTCTGATTGCATATCGGGGGTAGGCGGGTCATTTTTTCTGTGGAATAATACTGACCAAATATACAGTAGTTGATCGGTCGGTCGCTTCGGCGCCTGCCCCAAGCCAAGAGGATGCGAAATGGACGATAACAAAAAGAAGGCGCTGTCGGCTGCCTTGAGTCAGATTGAACGTCAGTTTGGCAAAGGGGCCGTGATGCGCATGGGCGATCACGAGCGTCAGGCCATTCCGGCTATCTCCACTGGCTCGCTCGGCCTGGATATCGCCCTCGGTATTGGCGGCCTGCCCAAGGGCCGTATCGTCGAAATCTACGGGCCGGAGTCCTCCGGTAAAACCACCCTGACCCTGTCGGTCATTGCGCAAGCGCAAAAGCACGGCGCTACCTGTGCCTTCGTCGATGCCGAGCACGCACTGGACCCGGAGTACGCCGGCAAGCTGGGCGTCAACGTTGATGACCTGCTGGTTTCTCAGCCGGATACCGGTGAACAGGCCCTGGAAATCACCGACATGCTGGTGCGCTCCAACGCCGTTGACGTGATCATCGTCGACTCTGTAGCGGCACTGGTGCCCAAGGCCGAGATCGAAGGCGAGATGGGTGACCACCACGTCGGTGTGCAGGCCCGTCTGATGTCTCAGGCGCTGCGTAAGATCACCGGTAACATCAAGAACGCCAACTGCCTGGTTATCTTCATTAACCAGATCCGCATGAAGATCGGCGTCATGTTCGGTAACCCGGAAACCACCACCGGTGGTAACGCCCTCAAGTTCTACTCCTCCGTGCGTCTGGACATCCGCCGTACCGGCGCGGTGAAAGAGGGCGACGAGGTGGTCGGCAGCGAGACCCGCGTCAAGGTTGTGAAAAACAAGGTCGCACCGCCGTTCCGTCAGGCCGAGTTCCAGATCCTGTACGGCGCCGGTATTTACCACAACGCTGAAATCATCGACCTGGGCGTGCAGATTGGCCTGGTTGAGAAAGCCGGCGCCTGGTACAGCTACCAGGGCAGCAAGATCGGTCAGGGCAAGGCCAACGCCGCCAAGTTCCTGGAAGACAACAAGGCTGTGGCTGAAGAGATCGAAAAGGCCATCCGCGACAAGTTGCTGGCCAAGCCGGGCAAGGCCAAGGCCGAGAGCGAAAGCGACGCCGAACTGGAAGACTGAGCCGGCTGACTGATGCGCCCCCGCACCACGCTGGAAACCCCGGCCGACATTCGCCGCTCAGCAATGGATTTGCTGGCGCGGCGAGAGCACAGCTATGCAGAGCTGCAGCGCAAGCTGCGACAGCGTGGCGCCTCGGGCGACATGGCCGAGGTTGAGCTGGACCGTCTGGTTGAAGATGGGCTGCTCAGCGACGAGCGCTTCTGCGAGGCGCATATCTACGCCCGCAGCCAGCGTGGTTATGGCCCCGCGCGCCTGCGCGAGGAGCTGCGTCAGCGCGGCGTACCTGAATCGCTGGTCGAGCGTAGCCTGGCCGAGGCAGACCAGGACTGGCAGGCCCTGGCCGATCAGGTGTTTGCCAAGCGCTTCCCTGAGGGTGTTGCACGCGAGCCCGCCGAGCGCGGCAAGCAGCTGCGCTTTATGCAGTACCGGGGGTTTTCAGGTTTTCGGGCTGATTAACAAAGTCGATCAGCGCCCGCAGGCTGCCCCTGTCCCTTTCGTTGAAATCAAAGCACAAGCGCGTCAGCGTGCCCAGCTCGGGCTCGTCGTGCTCCTGCTCACACATCCCCTGTTGTACAAAGCCGCCTGAGACGCAGATATGCCCAAAGCGCGTATCCAGCTGTGCCAGTGCCTGCTCGTTGAGCGGCCGATTGAGGCGCAGCATGAACTGCTCCCCAACGCGGCGAGACGAGTGATAGTTGCTGTAAAAGCTCAGTACCACCTGCATCGCCTCAGCGGGTGAGTTGCAGGGCGTCAGCAGGTTGATGTCGTCGGGGTGGATATAGGCGCTGTCTGCCAGTTGGCTGCGCACAAACTGGGTAAAGGCTTGCCAGTACTGTCCACCCGGCTGGTCCAGCAGGATGATGGGTACCATCGGGCTCTTGCCGGTCTGCACCAGGGTTAGCACTTCCAACGCTTCATCCAAAGTGCCAAAGCCGCCGGGGCAGAGGATTAGGGCGTCTGCCTCCTTCACGAAGAACAGCTTGCGCAAAAAGAAGAAGCCAAAGGCCAGGTCATGGCTGGTGCCATGTACCACGGTATTGGAGCGCTGCTCAAAGGGCAGGGTGATGTTGAAGCCCAGGCTGTGATCCAGCCCGGCACCTTCGTGGGTGGCGGTCATGATGCCGCCGCCGGCCCCGGTGATCGCCATATAGTCGTTGGCGGCCAGCGCTGCGCCCATATCACGGGCTACGGCGTAAAGCGGGTGGTCTGGCGCGGTGCGTGCCGAGCCAAACACAGTGACCTTACGGCGGCGCTTGAACATTTCCAGGCGCGAGAAGGCCTGTTCCATCTCGCGAATGGTGTGCAGCATGATCTTGGCGTCCCAGCGGTTACGATCAGCCTGGGCCATGCGAATCACGTCCAGCAGCATGTCGCGGTACAGCGGCGCGTTGTCGCTGTCGGCGGCGCAGAGCGCGATCAACTCATCGACGCGGCCGGGAATCTCGTTGCTGCCGGTTTGCCAGTGCCGACTGAGGTAGTCGGCCGGGTCGTTGTCCTGCATCGGGCACCTGCCTCAGAGAGTCTGGCAGTGATCGGCAATAAAGCTCTGGGTCAGTACCGGTTGTTCGCTGTCCTTGAGGATAAAGTGGTAAGTCAGGGTGGCACCCATATCCAGCAGACGACGGAAACGCAGGTCGGTGCAGACGCTGGCCTGCAGCTGGCTGCGGGTCAGCAGCGGGTCCTGCTGCATGAGTTCGGCGTAGTCGGCGTCTACCGCCAGGCGGTTGATCAGCTCGTCGCCGTCGGCGCTAAAGCCCATATCGGTGATTTGCGCGCTGATGGCGCGCGGGGTGTTTTCGTTGCTCTGTTCAGCGACCTGCTTGAGGGTGTCGTTGAGGCGAATATTCCGCAGCGAGGCGGCTTGCAGTGGAGCCGCCAGGCAGGCAGCGAGCACCAGGGGTAACCAGCGCATTATGTCTCTCCAGGTCCAATTTCCGTGTGCTGTGACATCCTTTGTGACCACACCGTTGCCGACTGGTTCGCTGGCCAGTCGCTATCGGTACTGCCGGCTGGAATCGGATAGAATGCTGGCATTGCGGCCCGCCGCCTGTCCAGCCTGGAAAATGCAGTGATGTCTGAACACCCGGACCATGCGGTAAACCGTTTGCGCAGCGACGCCATCGCGCGCTCCACCCGGCCCTTTCTGGCGCGCGGTGCGCGGGTAAGGCGTTGCCCGGGTTGCCAGGTGGCGGTGCATGCCTGTATCTGCGCAGAGCGCCCAACGCTTGGGAGCAGCGTCAGCTTTTGTTTGCTGATGCATGCCTACGAGCCGCTCAAACCGACCAACACAGGCCGGCTGATTGCCGATTGTCTGTCCGATACCCGCGCCTTTACCTGGGCGCGCACCGAGGTCGACCCGGCGCTGCTGGCGCTGCTGAACGACCCGCGCTACCAGCCTTATGTGGTGTTTCCCGGCGAGTACGCGCAGCCAACCCAGCAAGTCTGTGAGCAGATAGCGGTAGAGCAGGGGCGGCGTCCGTTGCTGATCATTCTGGATGCCACCTGGACCCAGGCACGCAAGATGTTTCGCAAGAGTCCGTATCTCGCGGATGTGCCGGTGCTCAGCCTGCAGACCGAGCAACTATCGCGTTATCGCTTGCGCCGTTCCACCCGTGATGACCACCTGTGCACGGTAGAGGTGGCCTCGGCCTGCCTGCAGCTGGCCGGCGATACGGCTGCTGCCGAAGCGCTGGATGGCTACTTTCAGCGCTTTACCGATGCCTATCTGAGTACCTGCCGCAAGCGCCCTCAGTGATGCCCGGCCGGCTCCTGCTGTACCACAGCGGGGCGTCGGCGCCGATCCAGATAGATAGGCACCAGCTGCGCAGTAAGCATGCCCGCGAGCATCAGCGCGCAGCCCAGCAGGCCACGGGGTGTAAGGGTTTCACCCAGAATCAGCCAGCCGGCCAGCGCGGCAAATACGGCTTCCAGGCTGAGGATGATCGCCGCGTGTGAGGTGATGGCGTCTTTCTGTGCCACCACCTGCAGAGTAAAGGCAACACCAACCGCCAGAATGCCGCCGTACAGAATGGCCGGCAGCGCCTGCGCGATGGCGGCAAAGTTGATTGGCTCCAGCGCGACCGCCAGCATCAGGCTGGCCACAGCGCAGACCAGAAACTGGATAAAGGACACCAGAATCGGGTCATAGCGGCTGGCGAGTGCGCCGACCAGCAGCACATGCACAGCCCAGAAACAGGCACCAACCAGTTGCAGCCAGTCGCCTCGCGCCACGGTGAACTCGGCAGTTACGCTCAGCAGTACCATGCCGACCAGCGCCATCACCGCGCCGGCCCAGGTCCCTTTGTGGGTGCGCATGCCGATAAACAGACCAAACACCGGCACCAGAATGACGTACAACCCGGTAATAAAGCCGGAGTTGGTGACGGTGGTGAACATCAGGCCAATCTGCTGCAGGTTGATGCCCAGCGTCAGCACCAGGCCCAGCACCAGACTACCCAACAGCATCGGGCGGCTCAGGCGTGACGTGCGCTCGCCTGCCTGGGCCGGTTTGCGCAGCAGCCAGATCAGCGGTAGCAGGGTGATTGCGCCGATGGCAAAACGCAGGCCGGTATAGAGAAAGGGGCCGATGTGGTCCATGCCCAGACGCTGGGCAACAAAGGTGCTGCCCCAGATCAGGGCGGTAATCAGCATGAGGGCGTCGGCCCGGTAGTGGCGCAGGTTCATGGGGGACTCGGAGGCAGGTAAATACGTATTTTCCTCCCTGCGCTGGGTACTTATCCAGATACAGTTGCTGTGGCAGACTGTATCGCTGGCGATTGGCATTGACGAGGCGGGCGCCGACT
>CEQI01066612.1_pt1 | contig 12190 bp, 10 predicted proteins | sample 531011 | NCBI WGS metagenome assembly CEQI01 (sample SAMEA2621204, study PRJEB7988) | marine metagenome | biome: marine biome (ENVO:00000447); feature: surface water layer (ENVO:00002042); material: "saline water (ENVO:00002010), including plankton (ENVO:xxxxxxxx)" | depth 5 m
TCGAAATAAGGACCGAGAGGTCCACCAAAGCGGAATCCATCTCATTTCAATTCAATTTTTTTATTTTTGAGAAAAAATTTTTTAAAATGAAAAAAATAAGTTTGATTTTATTAATGTTACCATTGTTAGTAAGCGCTCAAACATTTAGTGATGGTTGGCAAGAAGGTTATAAAAAGGGTTATTGTGATAATGATATTGGATGTATTGAGCCAATACCACCAATTTCACCAGTTATGCCAATTAATAGCTCCGGTTTAACAGATTACCAGTTTGGTTACAATGAAGGATTTAAAGCTGGCATGGGTTCTAAAAGCAATGGCGTAAATGTTCTAAATTACGATTTGGGAAAAGATTTCTTTAATAGATATAGTGAAGCTCTAAAACATCATGAATTAGACTTCAGCGATTTTTCAGAACTAAGCAATACAATTTCTAATTCAATAACACCTGAAATGTATGCTAACGCTGCAAGACTTAAAGCTGAAGGCGAAGGAATCAACTATCTTGGAGATGGTATATTTACTTTACAAAAAACTGGTGCCAATGATATGGTAGGTTATAAAAAAGTCAATAAACAAGCTTTGGAATTAGTTGAGGATTTTACCTTTGAAAATGATTTTGAGTATGAAATCATTTCTACTGAAAAGCAAAAAGTAAAAGTTGGTGGACCTTCCTGGGGAGTAAATAGATGTTTAGTAAAGTTTAGTGTTCAAAATGATGATGGATCGGAATACATTGGTAGGTCTGACGTTGAAAAAATTTATTCTGATATTTCAAATTTTCAAAAATTATATACTGAAAATATAATTAGTGATAAGGAATACACTAATGAGATAAAAGAAAGAGCATCAAGGTTGTATAAGTATTTTAAACAATGTGTTTATGATCTTGAATCAACTGAAGATGCAAGTCAATTAATGGATGAAATTACAATTTTGAAAAACATTAACTTTTTTACTGAAGAGGTGTACAATGAACTTATCATAAAATATAAACAATATATATTTAATAATTAAGCATTTACAGAAAAGTTCGAAATAAGGACCGAGAGGTCCACCAAAAAGAAACCCACTCAATGAGTGGGTTTTTATTTATTCAATAATTATTTTTTTCTCTACTGTTCCATCGTTATAGATATAAAACAGAGAGGTATTAAATTTTTCTTCAGTCTCTCTTCCAAATAAATCAACAATCTTTATTAAAGATCTATTATTAGCTTTATAATTTTCATTATTTAAATTTGTTGTATTACTTCCAATTTGACTGAAAAAACTCCAAATCTCTTCACTAGCCCAAAAATCATCAACGCCAAAAGGAGCTTGATCAAACCATGTATGAGTACCATTATTTACGCTATAAAACCAAACTTTAGTGCCAGAATTAAAGTTTTGATATTTAGTTACATCAGTTAAATTATTATCATTATTTAGATCTAATAACGAATAGCTAGTATCTAAAACACAAGAATTATAAACTACAAGTTCTGATACAATATCATTAGCTGACATATAAGGGCCATAGTTAGGAAAATAGCCTCCGTTATAATTAACAACATTGTCGTTAGTTCCGTGTAAAACTAAGGTTGAAATATTAGTAGAAAGACTACAAATGTTCATATAATCAAATATTGAACCTGCTAGCGGAGCAATAGCATCAATAATATTTGAATTTTGACATCTAGATAAATGAAAACACATCTCTGCACCATAAGACATTCCAGTAGCAAAAGTTCTGTTATCATCAAATTGATACTGATAACTTAGTGTATCATTTAATGCGTGAATAAAACTGACATCACTTAATCCATTTGTATTCCATGAAGTCAAACCTGAGCTACCTCCATCGCCATCAATTAGAGCAGTAGGATAACAAACAGCAAAATTATATTGATCTGACAACAAATTAAATCCTGTATATGACATAATTCCATCACCACTCCCACCCCATCCATGCAACACATATACAATTGGTGAATTTACTGGCAAATTAGTTGGGATATGTAAATAATACTCTCTTTGAATATTATCATGGTTAATGAAGAAAGGTCCGTCTTGTCCAAAAATAAACAAAGGCAAACAAACTAATACAATAGCTAATTGTTTCACACTATAAAAATATCAAATAATTCTCAAAAAAAGTTCGAAATAAGAACACCTAGGTCCATCAAAGCGGAATCCATCTCATTTTGAGATAGCTTTCCGCTTTTTTTATTCTCACAAATTAAATTAATCGTTGATTGGGCTGGACTCCATCTAAAAATTTTATTATCATGTCCAGTAAAAATTATCTCTAAACATTGGCACAATGAAGCATTAGAAATAAAAACAAAAAAAATAATAAATTGAATCTATTCATTTTTAATAATTTGGTTAATAGTTCATATATTCTGATTTATTACCAAGGGTTTAAAAAGTCTTTACTTTCAATTTTATGATTGATATAAATGTAATTTGAAGAGGATTTCATTTTTTTTTTCATTCCTCTTTTATTGAAAAAATTAAAGAAAATTGAAATAGGAGTTAGTATTACAAAATAAATAAATGAAACTAAAACATATGTGTTTATTTTTCTAATAATATCACCTATATTACTAGCTTTTTTAGCAATAAAAAAGGTAAATTTAAAATCAAGAATACATAACAATATAATTAGGAGTAAATAACTAATATATCCAATAATTTCTACTATTGTACCTCTGTGAAATAATAAAAATATTATAGTTCCAACAACAATAAGTGAAATATATACTTTGTATTTTTCTTTCGTTTTCAAAGTACTAAAAAAGAGTGTAAACAAAAGGAGCTAAGACAGAATTATTGGAGATAATAATTAAAGTTCCGACTAGAAACAAAAACAATATCACCGGAATTAACCAATATCTTTTTCTTGAAATAATAAATTTCGCTAAATCATGTAAAAATTCTACAATCTCCATTTTCATTCCTGATTTCTTTCAAAGATATAATTTTCAATTACTAAAACATCCAATTTTGTTTTGACAAAACACTTATACGCATCCTCTGGTGAACAAACTATTGGCTCATCCGAAGCATTAAAACTTGTATTTAAAATTACTCCATGTCCTGTCTTTTTTTTGAATTCATTTATTAATTTCCAATACAAAGGATTCTTAATCTCCATAACTGTGTGAACCCTAGATGTAAAATCTACATGAGTTACAGCGGGAATTATTGATTTAATTAAACTCAGCTTTTTTTGCATCGATAAAAGTGAAAATTCTAAAGGAACATCTTTTTTTATTGATTCAGCAACTTCAAATGCGAAAAGCATATATTCTGATTCAATATCCATTTTGAAATATTTGGATTTATCTTCAAATAAAACAGATGGTGCAAAAGGCCTGAAAGTTTCTCGATTCTTTATTTTATTATTTATCTTTCCTTGCATATTCTCCCTTCTAGAATCAGCTAATATAGATCTATTTCCTAATGCTCTAGGCCCAAACTCCATCCTGCCTTGAAACCAACCTATCACTTTGCCTTGCTCTAAATATTCTACTACTTTAGAAACTAACTCATTTTGATCAATAACTTTAAGATATTTTGCTCTATATTTATTAATCATAGATTCAATTTCTTTTGAAGAATAACTCGGACCAAGGTAAGATCCATTCATCAGATCAGGTCCTCTTCTAGCCTTTATTCGAGGTCTTGAATAATATATAAAATAGCTTGCTAAAGCGGCTCCTATTGCACCTCCTCCGTCACCAGGAGAAGGTGGTATATAAATTGATTTGAATTTATTAGAACCAGACACTTTCCCGTTATTGACACAGTTTAACGCTACACCTCCAGCTAAACAAAGATTATTAAGTCCTGATATTCTTTTTGCTTCATCTAATAATAAAGCAATAATTTCTTCTAAAACATGTTGAATTGCATAAGCCAAGTTACAATGATGTTGTTCAATTTCATCTGAATTTTCTCGTTTTGGAAATCCAAATAATTTTTCCCATTTATCATGTTTTACCATTCTTAACCCACCTATAAAATCAAAATATTTTTGATTCATTGAAAAAGAACCATCAGATTTAACATCAACTAAATTTTTTGTTATAGTATTTATGTAGTCTTTTGTTTCTTGTAGATTTCCATCACCGTAAGCTGCAAGCCCCATTAACTTGTATTCTCCGTAGTTTACTTTAAATCCTAAATAATAGGTGAATGCTGAATACAATAAACCTATAGAGTCAGGAAAGTATATTTCTTTAACAATTGTTATTGAACTGCCCCTTCCTATTGAAATAGATGCTGTTGACCATTCCCCGACAGCATCAATAGTCAGTATAACAGCTTCATCATAATTAGATGAAAAAAATGAACTTGAGGCATGTGATAAATGATGAGAAGAAAACAATAAACTAACTTTTTTAAAGTCAATATGATCGATTTTTTTTAATTCTTTCCTTAAATTTCTTTTGATGAATATTTTTTCTTTAACCCACAATGTTGTTGATTTAAGGAATGAAAAAAATCCAAATGGTGCATTTAAATAATGACTTTCAATAATTCTTTCAAATTTTAAAAACGGTTTATCGTAAAATACAATAGCATCGATATCATTCAATTGAATTTCCTTTTCTTTTAAACAATAATTAATGGCATTTGTTGGAAAAGAAGAATCATTTTTTAATCTAGTAAACCTTTCTTCTTGAGCAGCTGCTACAATAATTCCATCAATTATTAATGCTGCTGCAGAATCATGAAAATATGCAGAAATTCCAAGAATAGATATTATATTGTTAGTTTTCAATTTTTAATTTGATGTATATGTAAATCTAAAATAAGTAAATTACCTCAATAAAATTTTTACAACATTCTATAAAGTTTTTAATAAGAATCTAATTACCTAAAAAATTTGTATAATTGTTATTAGTATGCTTCATTTAGAATAATCACAATATTATGAAATCATTTGATAAAATTCTAAAAAGTCTTGTTTTAGGCTCATTGACCACTTTATTTAATAAAGATTCTTCAGCAAAAATTATACATGAAAATTTTGAATCTCTAGACAATAAAGTTGACTTATCAAGTGAGCCTAAGAAAGATTTATCCTTGAAGCTTAAAATTAATTTCAACGACAATGGCGAAGTTGAATATTCTAATCACAGAAGTCACAGAAGTCATCAAAGTCACAGATCACATTACTCAAGTAACAGCGGACATCATTCTCATTTCTCACATTACTCAAGCAGTACTGGAGGTACATCTGGTGGGAATTCAGTAGGTGGAAGTTATTATAATCCTGGCGGAAGCTATAATAACACATACAATAGTTCTCCTATTGGTTATAGTTTAGGAAGTCGAACCATTAAAAAGGGTATGTCTGGAAAAGATGTAACCGAGGTCATCAATATACTTCTTAAAACTCAATACTTAACGATGAAGGATGGATCAAAAAAAGCCTATGGGAGTTACACCTACGAAGGAGTTCTGTACGAACAAGTGAAACGATTTCAAAAAGATGTAGGACTAAATGCAGATGGAATTATTGGTCCCAAAACTATTTATTACCTAAAAAAATATGAATAGCCCAATTCGCATAAACTTTCACAAAAAAAAGGCAGAAATCATTATATTATTATCTGATTATTCAGAGAATTGTATTAGAAGTTGTTTTTACTGGTATGTAACTAAATATGAAGTAAATTTTCAATTTAATAAAACCGACTGTATAGTATCATTAGAGAGTGGCGAAGAAATTGATGAAACCAATTTATCAAGAAAAGTAAAACGCGATCTTAATGATTTTAAATTAAGAGAAATTATTAATAATGAAACTAAAGCTTTACAAGAATTAATAATAGCAAAAGCCTATGCTAATAATGAGGCTCTGCTTAATGATCCAGACGGTAGTTTCCCAAATTTAGATCCAAATGTTTAAAAGGGATAGGAAGTTTCAAGATATTGAAACATACCGAAATGGTTTAAACTTCTTTTTGCTTCCTTTTAAGTTTGATAGAATTTCTGACAAAGAAGAATTATTAACGAGCATTGACGGACAATTCATAATAGTACCAACAGGAACAGTTGAATCTATTCTTGAAAAAGATAGAAGTAAAATAGATGAAGATGTATATTATGAGCTCTTATCAAAAAACTTTATTTCTACCTCTTCTATTCCCAAAGGTATTGATTTAATAGCAACGAGGTATAGAACTAAAAACACTGATGTGACCTCAAAAGTTTCATTACATATTATTGTATTAACACTAAGATGTGATCATACATGTCATTACTGTCAAGTATCTCGAGTAAATGACGATAACTCTGAATTTGATATTCCTACAGACTATTTAAAAAAATCGATAGATTTAATTTTCAAATTTGGTGATAACAATATTACCATAGAATTTCAAGGAGGCGAACCAACTCTTGTTCCCAATCTATTGAAAGAAGCAATTTCTTATTCGTTAGCGAAAAACAAAGAATACAATCTCAATATTAATTTTGTTTTATGTACTAACGCTGCTCATGTAACAGATGAGATATTAGAAATATGCAAGACAAATAATGTTCTAATATCTACATCATTAGACGGACCAAAATTCATTCATGACTCCAATAGATTTTTGAAAAAAAAATCTAGTTATGAAAATGTTATATCAGGCATAAATAAATATCGGGAGCATTTAGGTAGTGATCAAGTTTCAGCACTAATGACAACAACACAGTTATCTTTGAAACATCCAAAGGAAATAATTGATTGTTACATTGAAAATAACTTCACAAATATATTCTTAAGACCTATTAGTCCCTATGGTTTCGCGATAAAAACACCTAAATTAAATTCTTATGAAATTAAAGATTTTATCGAGTTTTATAAATGCGGACTAGAATATATTATAGACATTAATAGAAAGGGACATTTCTTTGTGGAAGACTATACTGTTATATTATTAAGGAAAATGTTAACTCCTTTTCAAAACAATTATGTTGATTTGATGAATCCAAGTGCCGCAGGAAGATCTGTATTAGTTTATAATTATGATGGCAATATTTATGCAGGCGATGAAGGCCGAATGCTCAAGGAAATGGGAGATGATTACTTTAAATTATCACATGTTTCTGAAGGGAAAAAAGCACTTTATTTAGCTCAAGCAAAACTAGGAGTTAAACCAAATTCTTCTTTAGAATCACAACCAGGATGTAACAACTGTGTATTTTCATGTTATTGTGGAATAGACTCAATTTATCATTATGCCACCCAAGGGGAAATAATAGGAAACAAGGCAATTTCTGGCTTTTGCTCTCGACATATGTTTCTTTTTAAATATTTAATTGAGTTAATGAAAGATGAAGAAAACTTAAAGATTTTTAATTCATGGATAAATAACAGAAAAGAGTAATGGAGATATTATATTCAAAAGGAAAATCTATGTTAAATTCTTCAGACTTCATAGGGGTTTTAGAAAAAATAAACGGTGAAGAAATTGACTATTACGGCACTGATTTACAAGCTTCTACCAACTATAAGATTAAATTATTTAGAAGCTTATTATCGCCCGAGCAAATTCAAAAATATAAGAAAGAAAATATCAACATAGTTCATAATATAGGAGAATCGATTCGATTACAAATAGGTGATGTAGTTCATATTAAAGAAAATGGATTTATCAGGGTTTTATTTCGCCCTAACTCTGAACACAATACAATTTTCACAACAGATCAATGTAATAGTAATTGTTTAATGTGTTCACAACCTCCTAAAAATATTGATGACATTGAATATTATTTCAATATCAATAAGCATTTAATAGATTTAATTCCGTCTTCAACAAAACAATTAGGAATTACAGGAGGAGAACCCACTCTTTTAGGAAATCTGTTTTTTGAATTAATCAAACAAATTAATACTTCACTACCAGAGACTAATATACATATACTTTCTAACGGAAGAAAATTTGGATGGAAATCTTATAGCGATAAGTTCTCTAATGTTAAAAAGGATAAAATTGTAATTGGAATACCATTGTATTCAGACGTAGAAGAATTACACAATTATGTAGTCCAAGACAGAAATGCATTTTATGAAACAGTTCAGGGAATTCAAAATTTAGAAAGAAACAATATAGCTGTAGAAATAAGGGTTGTATTGCATAAAGTCACTATTACAAGAATCAAACAACTGTCTGAATTTATATGGAATAATTTTCCATTTGTTGATCATGTTGCGTTTATGGGACTAGAATATACAGGGTACACCCATCATAATTACGACAAATTAAAATATGACATTAAACAATATTATGATACTCTAATATATAGCGTTGATTTTTTGCATAACATGGGATTAAACATCTCTCTTTACAACCTTCCTTTATGTGTAATACCTCCTACATTGTGGAATTTTGCTAGAAAGTCTATTTCTGATTGGAAAAAAACAAACAATAAAGAATGTTTGTCTTGTTCACTTGTAAATGAGTGTTCAGGAGTATTTGCTACATCAAAGTATATAGATTACGATATTCGGGCTTTTAAATGAGTAAAGGAACCAGATTTAATATAAAGACTTTATTATTGACATTACTGTCAATCAATCCTATTATTATATGGATTTTAACTGAGAACTGGCTCGATTTTGGACTTGTTTTGTTTCTTGATTTTTTGATTACTGGGATCTGTACCAATTCAAATAAGTATAAATATTTTATAATTAATCTTATTGTATTTATTGGTTTTTTAATTCATCTAGAATTAGTATTTAAATTTGGTTTTAAAAATTATTGTATAAAAAATCTATATAAAATTGAAAATGGAATTTATGTGAATAAAAATAATTTAAATGAAGAATTATTTGACAAAGAATTTCATGTAACATACAAAACCAATAATCAAGGCTACAGAATATCAAAAGAAATGGATAACCAAGTCAAAATTGATTCAATAGATTGGTTGTTTATTGGAGATTCATTCACACAAGGAGCCCAAGTTGAATATGAGGAGTTATATTCAACCTTGTTATCTTATAAATTTCCAGATAAAATAATGTTGAATAGTGGTATTAGTGGCTTTAATATATTACATGAAGAAATATTATTAAAATCTATAGTCGAAAAACATACTCCAAAAAGAATATTCCTCCAAATATGTAATTTCAATGATTTTCAAAATATTGAAAAACATAATATAGGTTTTTCAGATTATTTGATGCAGTATTCTGAGCTATTTAGAATGATATATTTCAGTAGGAAGTATCAAAATCCTGATGAGTTAGATCTGGGTAGATGGGCAGAACCTTTTTATAAAAAAGAAAAGGACAATGTGAATTTCAATATTTTTTACACAGATAGATCAGAAATTAAAATCAACGATATTAACGAATTTATTAATGGAGTTTCGAGAATAAAAAATTTTTTAGATGATAACGCTATAGAGTTAACAATCATTCAAATACCCACAAAAGAAGAAATTTACTTTAAATTTTTCAATGAAGTAGTTACAGAGTACAATATCGATATTGAAAAAGTTGATTTTAACATACCATATAAAATTGTAAAAAATTTATGTGACTCACTTAATATTGATTTAATAAATCTTAAAGAACCTTTTCAGATTGCTAAAGAACAGGTATTTTTTAATTTCGACGAGCACTTGAATAAGAATGGGCATATAGAAATTGCAAATAAAATTGCTTCGAAGTATGCAAATAATGATAAAATAAATAAGCTTCAAAACCTTCCTACTTATTCAAGATACCCAAGGTATTCTAATTCCACAAATACAATTTTATTTCAATCATTTATTGATGGTAATTCAGAACTATTTTTACATAATTCAAATGGTGCAATTAATAGACTAACACACAACAATGAAGATGAGGGTCATGCAGTATTCTTTAATAACGATGATGACAAGTTCGTTATTACACAAGGGGATGTTGGAAATAATTACTCCAAAGTTGTCATTTGGAATTCTAATTCTAATGAGAGACTTTTAATAGGTGGTGACACATTATTTGCAGCAATTCCTTCTATTTCACCTAATGATAGTTTGATTTGTTTTCCTGGTTGGAAAGAAGAAACATCTAAAACTGAATTATTTATTTATGAAATTCATACTGGTAATATTTCTCAGCTTACAAATTTTAATGGCGATGCAGAGTGCTGGAGACCTATATTTAAAAATGATACTATTATTTATAGTATCAAAAAAGAAAAAAATCGAGCATTTGATATATATGAGATAAACTTAATTACCAATGAGAGTAACTGTTTATTATCAACACCTTATGACATATGGGATATAGACTACAATAAGGACAAAAACTCAATCGTCTTTGCTGGCAATAAACGTAATAATTGGGATTTGTTTATTTTTAATATTGACACAAAAAAAGTAACCCAAATAACTAATACAAAAGGAGTTGAGTGGGACCCTGTTTTTATGAACGATTCAACTTTATTGTACGCAGGAGAATATGGCTTTGAAAAAGGAATATATCTGATGCAATATTAAAAAAATGGCATTTAATTCATTTCAATTTTGGTTATTTTTCTGTTTGCTAATTTTTCTATCCCTTCTATTTAGAAAACAAACAAAATATTTCATTTTCTTATTTAATATTTTGTTTTTCCTTTTAGATTCAATTTACTCCCTCGGGATGGTTTTATTCACAACTATATTAACATATGTAACAGTGTCTTATAGTAAAAGAAGTTTTTTTGATTATATAGCTATATTATGTATCTCCTTGAGCATATTGTATAATAAACTGATTAGCACTACTACTATTTATTTTTTGGGTTACTCTTTTTACAGTTTGCAAGCAATCAGCTTAATTGTTGACACTAAAATTAAATTTAATTCTAAAATTCATTTTAATCTATTTGGTATCGCTAACTATTTAATGTTTTTCCCTCAAGTAACAGCAGGCCCAATAGAAAGAGTTAAAAATTTACTTCCACAATTTTCGAATTTCGAACTTAACTCGGACAATATATACTTAGGATTTAGAAAAATTATATATGGTTTGTTTATGAAACTTGTTATTGCCGACAACCTATTATTAATTAATCAAAAGTTAACAACTACAGAGGAATACTTTAATCAATTTTATTTTGTTGCGTTTACAATATTTAATACTTTACATATATATTACGACTTCTATTCATATACAATAATTGCAATTGGTATTGCTAAAGTTTTCAATATTGAACTAATCCAAAATTTCAACGCACCTTACTTATCAAGTTCTATTAAACAATTTTGGTCAAGATGGCATATTACTTTAAGCTCTTGGTTTCGTGACTACATATACATTCCTTTAGGGGGTAACAAGAAAGGAGTTACTATTTTTATTATTTCAATTATTACAACTTTCATCTTGAGTGGTATATGGCATGGTCAAAGCTCTAATTTCTTTATTTGGAGTGGCCTTCATATACTTCTATATTTAATTGATCATTTTTTTCTGAGGGAACAAACAATTTTAAGAAGATTGTTTTTTATTATCTCAATTAATATTACTTGGATTTTTTTCAGTTTTTCTAATCTTGAGGAATTAGTTTCTTACACTACTATATGCTGGAAACAACCTAATTTGGAGTACATTCAGCTATCAGGGCTTGAAATTTTTATCCTAATTATTATAGTTTGTTTTACTATAATAGAGCACTTATCCTATTATTATCTGAATTCAATAATTAAATTGAGTTATTATAAATATATTGACTTAATTATTTTCAATCTTACCTTATTATTTTTAATTTTATTTGGAGTTAATACTTCTCCTGAATTTATCTACTTTAAATTTTAAACTTTTTAAGCTAAGATTTGAAAACCAAAAAATGAATAGGCCTGTTGATTTCAATTTCCATTGCAATTCATTTGGTTGGAATTGTACGTCTTTAAAGGTTTCAAATTGTAAGTAGCCACTTATGTATTCTATAAACTATAGCTTATTCCAAGTTGAATTTTTTGTGTAATCCAAAACATTTTTAATAAAGAAAATCACTCTCTAAAAAGTTCGAAATAAGGACGCTTTGGTCCACCTAAGCGGAATCCATCTCATTTTGAGACAGTGTTCCGCTTTTTTTTATTTTCACAAAGCCCTGTAGTTCTTTTAGTTTAAAAACTGAGGCTGCTTTAGTTTATGAAATAAATTATTTAAATTGGCTTATTATTTCTTAACCAAGAAAACAAGATGAAAAAGTTAGTATTAATAA
>CEQI01025952.1_pt1 | contig 12176 bp, 10 predicted proteins | sample 531011 | NCBI WGS metagenome assembly CEQI01 (sample SAMEA2621204, study PRJEB7988) | marine metagenome | biome: marine biome (ENVO:00000447); feature: surface water layer (ENVO:00002042); material: "saline water (ENVO:00002010), including plankton (ENVO:xxxxxxxx)" | depth 5 m
CGCTCAAAAAATATTAAATGATGCTGGTGTTGACGAAAATATTAAAGTTCAAGATTGGAATGATGATCAACTGGGGAAAATCAGAAAAGTCATCAGTGAGAATTATAAGGTAGAGGGTGCTCTAAGGTCTGAAGTTCAGTTAAATATCAAGAGATTGATGGATATTGGAGCTCAGAGGGGTATACGTCATAGAGTAGGATTGCCTCTAAGAGGACAACGAACTAAAAATAATTCTAGGACTAGAAAAGGAAAGAGAAAAACTGTTGCAAACAAGAAAAAAGCAACTAAATAATACTAAAGTTTAAGTAGTATGGCTAAGCAAACAAAAAAGAAAAAGAACGTACAAATTAATCCAGTTGGAGAAGCTCATATACAAGCTTCTTTTAACAACATCATCATTTCACTTTGTAATGATAAAGGTCAAGTAATTTCTTGGTCATCAGCAGGTAAAATGGGTTTCAGAGGATCTAAAAAGAATACACCTTATGCTGCACAAGTTGCTGCTGAGGATTGTGCTAAAGAAGCTTTTGAATTTGGATTAAGAAAAGTTAAAGTTTTTGTAAAAGGTCCTGGTGCAGGTAGAGAATCTGCTATCAGAAGTATCCATAATAATGGTATTGAAGTTACTGAAATAGTTGATGTGACTCCAATTCCTCATAATGGCTGTAGACCACCTAAAAAGAGAAGAGTATAAATCAAATAAACCAGAAAAGATGATCATCGAAGGATAATGACCTTAATTCATGAATCTCTTTTCAAAAAATAAATAAAATGGCAAGATATACAGGTCCCAAATCAAAAATCGCTAGAAAGTTCAGAGAGCCAATATATGGTCCTGATAAAGCGTTAGAAAAGAAAAATTATCCTCCAGGAGTTCATGGGCCTAATAAAAGGAGGATGAAAAGATCAGAGTATGCTATCCAATTAGCAGAGAAGCAAAAAGCAAAATATACCTATGGTATTTTGGAAAGACAGTTTTCCAACATGTTCAAAAAAGCTTCTTCAAAATCTGGTATTACTGGTGAAATCTTACTTCAGTTATGTGAAATGAGATTAGATAATGTTGTATTCAGACTAGGAATTTCTCCATCAAGAAGAGGTGCTAGACAATTGGTTACCCACAGACACATTACAGTAAATGGTAAAATTGTAAATATTCCATCTTACAGTTTAAGAATTGGTGATGTTATTGGAGTTAGAGAAAAATCCAAATCATTACAAGTAATCACAGCATCATTAAACAATGATAACAGTGTTATTGAGTGGTTACTTTGGGATAGTTCAAATCTAACTGGTGAAGTGAAGGCTGAGCCCACAAGAGAACAAATCTCAGAAAATATTAAAGAACAATTAATTGTAGAACTTTACTCTAAATAATAGAGTTTAAAATAAAAAATAAAACATGGCAATTTTAGATTTCCAAAAACCAGAAAAGGTAATTATGTTAGAATCTTCTGACTTTAGAGGTCAGTTTGAATTCAGACCATTAGAACCAGGATATGGTATTACTGTAGGTAATGCATTAAGAAGAATATTATTAAACTCTCTTGAAGGTTTTGCAATAACTTCCATTAAAGTAGAAGGTGTTGATCATGAATTTTCAACCATTAAAGGTGTTGTAGAAGATGTAACCGAAATGGTTCTTAATTTAAAGCAGGTTAGATTTAAAAGACAAATTGAAGATTCAGAAACTGAAGAAGTTAACATTACAGTTTCAGGTCAGGAGACTTTTACTGCTGGAGATATTGGTAAATTCACTTCTTCATTTCAAGTGTTAAACACAGATCACGTAATCTGTCACATGGAGAAATCAGTTAAGTTAAACATGCAGATTACTATCCAAAAAGGAAGAGGTTATGTTCCTGCTGAGGAGAATAAGACTGAAACTGCAGCTGTTGGTACAATATTTACTGATGCCATTTTTACACCAATTAGAAATGTAAAATATACAGTTGACAATTATAGAGTTGAGCAAAAAACTGATTATGAAAAATTAATTTTTGACATAGATACTGACGGTTCTATTCATCCTAAAGAAGCTTTAAAAGAAGCTGCTAGAATTTTAATTCACCATTTCATGTTATTCTCTGACGAGAAAATTACTTTAGACGAGGATGAAAAATCTGAAACTGAAGAGTTTGATGAAACTTCATTACACATGAGACAGTTGTTAAAAACAAGATTGGTAGACATGGATCTTTCAGTTAGAGCTTTAAATTGTCTTAAAGCGGCAGATGTAGAAACTTTAGGAGAATTAGTTGCTTACAATAAAAATGACTTATTGAAGTTTAGAAACTTTGGTAAAAAGTCTTTAACGGAATTAGATGACTTAATTGAATCAAAAGGATTGTCATTTGGTATGGATGTTTCTAAATATAAATTAGATAGAGACTAATTCGTAGGACGTATTAAATAAATTGATATGAGACACGGTAAGAAAATAAATCATTTGAGCAGAAAGAAGGCACATAGAAGCGCTATGTTAGCCAATATGGCCTGCTCATTGATTGAACATAAAAGAATAAATACGACTCTTGCAAAAGCAAAAGCACTTAGAAAATATGTGGAGCCTTTGATTACTAAATCTAAAGATGATACTACGCATAATAGAAGAGTTGTTTTTAGTTATTTGAATGATAAAAAAGCTTCTTCTACATTATTTAGAGATGTTGCTCCTAAAATTAGTGATAGACCTGGTGGATACACTAGAATCATTAAACTGAACAACAGATTAGGAGATAATGCAGAGATGGCAATGATAGAACTGGTTGATTTTAATGAATTATTAACTAAAGATCAAGCTAAAAAGAAGAAGACAAGAAGAAGAGGCGGTAAGAAATCTACTTCTAATGAATCTTCTGCTCCAGCAACTGCTACAAATGAAGAAACTGAAACAGCTTCTGTTGAAGAAGTCATTACTAAAACAGATGATGTTGATTCAACTAGCGAAAAAGTAGAGGCAAAAGAAACTCCTGCTGAGGGAACTCCTGCTACTGATGAAGTAAAAGCTGAGAAAAAAGAGGAATCTTCAGATGAAAATGCAGATGATTCTGCTGAAGATGATAAAAAGAAAGACTAAGATGAAACAAAAAATTTAGTTTATAAAGGGTAGTTATTAATAACTACCCTTTTTTTTGTTCATAAATAAATTATAAGAATTTCAACTAAAAATTAATTTTGTAGCATGCAAACTAAAAATACACCTGCCATACTTTTATTAGCTGATGGAAAAGTATTTCATGGCAATGCTTGTGGAATGATTGGAACAACCACTGGTGAGATTGCTTTCAATACTGGAATGTCCGGCTATCAAGAAATTTTCACGGATCCTTCATACTATGGACAGATAATTACTATGGCAAATGCTCATATCGGTAATTATGGTGCTCATGATATGGAGATTGAATCAAATCGTTCTCAAATTAAAGGCTTAGTAGTTAAAAAATTTGCTAATCATTACTCAAGATATGGCAATCAATCTACTTTACTTCATGATTTTTTGGTTAAGGATAACATTGTTGGAATTAAAGATGTTGATACGAGAGCATTAATAAGTCATATTAGAGAGAATGGTGCTCAAAATGCAATTATTTCATCTGAAATTTATTCTATCGATGATTTGAAATCAAGATTGAATGATGCTCCAAATATGAAAGGGTTAGAATTGGCTTCAAAAGTATCTACAAAAGAATCTTATACAGAAGGGAATGGACAATATAAAATTGCGCTAATAGATTATGGTGTCAAAAAGAATATTATAAGATGTTTGGTTGAAAGAGATTGTACAGTTAAAGTATTTCCTTACAATGTTAGTTTATCTGAAATTGAGGCCTTTAGTCCTGATGGAATTATGCTTTCTAATGGTCCAGGAGACCCAGAACCATTGGTTGAGCAAATAGAAGTTGTTAAGCAATTGGTTGATAAAGATTACCCTATTTTTGGTATTTGCTTAGGGCATCAAATATTATCTATATCCCAAGGTTTAGAAACTGAAAAAATGCATAATGGGCACAGAGGAATAAATCATCCAGTTAAAAATATATTAACCAGTAAATGTGAAATTACCTCACAAAACCATGGTTTTGTAGTAAAAAAATCAGCTGTTGATGAAAATAAAAATATTGAATTAACACATATTCATTTAAATGATCAAACTGTAGCTGGCATTTCAGTAAAGGGTAAAAAAGCATTTTCAGTTCAGTATCATCCTGAATCTTCACCAGGTCCAAATGATTCAAGATATTTATTTGATCAATTTGTTGATATAGTTGCAAAAAGTAAGTTAGAATTAGTTAAATAGAAATAATGGGATTTATAGAATATATTCACGGCAGACAAATTTTAGATTCAAGAGGTAATCCTACACTTGAAGTTGATGTATACACATCTAATGGCGGTTTTGGTAGGGCAGCTGTTCCATCTGGTGCCTCAACAGGAGTTCATGAGGCGGTTGAACTTAGAGACGGAGACAAAGGAATTTATTTAGGTAAAGGTGTTTTAAAAGCAGTTCAAAATGTAAATACTGTAATTAGTGATGAACTAAAAGGGTTTTCCATTTATGAACAAAGAGTGATAGACCAAAAAATGATCCATTTAGATGGTTCTCCAAACAAATCTAAGCTTGGTGCAAATGCTATTCTCGGAGTGTCTATGGCTTGTGCAAAGGCTGCTGCTTCTGAATTAGGAAGGCCTTTATATAGTTATTTAGGAGGAGTAAATGCTACTACCTTACCTGTACCTATGATGAATATTTTAAATGGAGGTTCTCATGCAGATAACAAGATAGATATTCAAGAATTTATGGTTATGCCATTTGGTGCATCTTCATTTAGTGAAGCATTAAGAATGGGTACGGAAGTATTTCATCATTTGAAAAGTGTGTTAAAACAAAATGGGATGTCTACCAACGTTGGAGATGAGGGTGGTTTTGCTCCAGCTCTTGGGTCAAATGAGGAAGCTATAGAAGTAGTATTAAAAGCGATAGAATCATCTGGCTACAGGCCCGGTGAAGACATTTGGATTGCTCTTGATGCAGCATCTTCAGAATTTTATGATAAAAAATCAGGTAAATACACCTTTGAGTCAACGGGTGACATTATGGATTCTAATGACTTAGTTTCTTTTTGGACTGATTGGGTAAAAAAATATCCAATTATTTCTATAGAAGATGGTTTGGATGAAGATGACTGGAATGGGTGGAAATTATTAACGGAAAAAGTTGGAGATAAATGCCAGTTAGTAGGTGATGATTTATTTGTGACCAATACCAAACGATTACAAAAGGGTATTGATGAAGATACTGCCAATTCTATTTTAATTAAAGTGAATCAAATAGGTAGTTTGTCTGAGACTATCGATGCAGTTAATTTAGCTTCAAAAAATGGCTATACTTCAGTGATGAGTCATAGAAGTGGAGAAACCGAGGATAATACTATTGCTGATTTAGCAGTGGCGTTAAATACAGGTCAAATTAAGACAGGTTCAGCCTCAAGATCTGATAGAATGGCAAAATACAATCAACTATTAAGGATTGAAGAGCAACTAGGATCAACAGCTTATTTTCCAGGTAATGATTTTAAGTTTTTGAAGGGCTAATGAATGGCAAAGAGTAGAAAAGGGAATCGTTATAAGAAATGGTTTTTTCTGTTACTTGCAATAAACCTTTTTTATGTAACTTCTCAATTATACACAACTCCAAATTTTCTAAACCATTTAAGAAAGTACTATAATCAATGGTTTCATGCTCCAGTAATACCATTAGGAGACTATGTATATGGTTTTGATGTTTCTGAATATCAAGGCATAATCAACTGGAATAGTATAGATCAAATAAATGAAGGACATTCTGCTGAGTTCGTAATCATTAGATCCACAGCTGGAAAAGACCATAGAGACAGATATTTCACCTCTAATTTTAGAGAAGCTAAAAAAAATGGTGTAATTAGAGGAGCTTATCATTATTACAGGCCAAATGAAAATTCTACATCACAAGCTAGAAATTATATAAAAAATGTAAAACTATCTCCAGGTGATTTTCCTCCAATTTTAGATATTGAAAAAGTAAGTAAAGTACAAAGTATAAAGAGTTTAAAAATTGGCATTAAAAATTGGCTCTCTATTGTGGAGTCTCATTATGGAATAAAGCCTATTATATACACTGGAGCTCACTATTATAATGACCATTTAAAGGGTGAGTTTAGTGATCATGTCCTTTGGATAGCCAATTACAACAATGTTAAGACACCCTTGAAAAATTCAACTTGGTCAATATGGCAATTTTCAGATAATGGTTCCATTGATGGAATAAAAGGTCCAGTTGATCTAAATTTATTTAATGGAAGTAGAGTAGATTTAAAAAAATATCTTTTAAAATAGATGTTTTGTTGTTTCTTTGTCAATTATAAGATTTAACCATGAGTGATTCTAAAATAATTTGTTATACTAAAACAGACGAAGCTCCTGCTTTAGCTACCTATTCATTTTTACCTATTGTGAATGCTTTTACTAAACAAGCTGGAGTTAAAATAGTTTTAAAGGATATATCTCTTGCTGCGAGAATTTTATCTCAGTTTCCAAACAGTCTTGATAGTAACCAGGTTGTAGAAGATGACCTAAAATATTTAGGAGAATTAGCTAAAAAAGATGAGGCTAACATTATAAAGTTACCTAATATAAGTGCTTCAGTACCACAATTAACATCTGCAATAAAAGAATTGCAGCAAAAAGGTTTTGCCATACCAAATTATCCAGAAGAACCAAATTCCGAAGAAGAAAGAGCAATTAAAGCCACTTATGATAAAGTTAAAGGAAGTGCTGTAAATCCAGTTTTAAGAGAAGGAAATTCTGATAGAAGAGCCCCTAAAGCGGTTAAAAATTACGCAAAAAAGAATCCTCATTCCATGGGTGATTGGTCAGCAAATTCAAAAACTCACGTTTCGAGCATGCCTGACGGTGATTTTTTTGGAACTGAAAAATCTCATACATGTAATAAGAGCGAAACAGTAAAAATTGTCTTTAATAGTCAAGATGGCGATGTTGATACGCTTAAGGATAACTTATCCTTATTAGATGGTGAGATTATAGATTCAGCATGCATGAATATGAGTAAATTGGGTTCTTTCTTTGAAAAGGAAATACAATCTGCCAAGGAAGAGAATCTTCTGTTTTCACTACATATGAAAGCCACCATGATGAAAGTGTCTGATCCTATTATTTTCGGGAAATGCGTTTCAGTTTTTTATAAATCTATCTTTAATAAGTTTGGAAAAGAGCTGGAAAAAGTAGGCGTTGATGTAAACAACGGTTCAGGTAATTTTTTTGCAAAGATTAATCAATTGCCATCTTCATTAAGAAATGAAATAAACATGGAATTAGGTAGATTGGTTAATAATCTTCCTGATTTAGCTATGGTTGATTCAGATAATGGAATAACTAATCTTCATGTTCCTAGTGATATAATTATTGATGCATCTATGCCTGCAATGATAAGAAGTTCTGGGATGATGTGGAATAAAAATGGACAATTACAAGATACAAAAGCGGTTATTCCAGACAGGAGTTATTCCAGTATTTACAGAGCAACTATAGAGTTTTGTAAGAAGAATGGCGCTTTTAATCCTGCTTTAATGGGCAGTGTTTCCAATGTTGGTTTAATGGCCCAAAAGGCAGAAGAATATGGTTCACATGACAAAACCTTCCAATTAAGTAAGGCTGGAGTTGTCCAAGTAATAAATTCTTCTAATGAAGTTTTATTAGAACAACATGTAAACGAAGGAGATATTTTCAGGATGTGTCAGGTTAAAGATGCACCTATTCAAGATTGGGTGAAATTGGCTGTGTCAAGGGCTAGAGCAACAAATACACCAGCTGTATTTTGGTTAGATGAGCAAAGAGCGCATGATAGAGAATTAATTACCAAAGTCAATACATATTTAAAAAATCATAACACGGATGGTTTAGAAATCTTAATTATGTCTCCTTATGATGCTACAAATTATAGTTTGGATCGTGTGTCAAAAGGTTTAGATACCATTTCTGTTACTGGAAATGTACTTCGAGATTATCTTACTGATTTATTCCCTATTTTAGAGTTAGGCACAAGTGCTAAAATGTTATCTATTGTTCCATTAATGAATGGTGGCGGATTATTTGAAACAGGTGCAGGTGGGTCTGCTCCAAAGCATGTACAGCAATTTAATAAAGAAGGATATTTAAGATGGGATTCTTTAGGTGAATTTTTAGCTCTTGCTGTTTCTTTAGAACATTTCTCTGAAAAATATAATGATGAAAAATGTAAAGTTTTAGGCTCATGTTTGGATACAGCAACAGAAAAGTTGTTGGAAGAAAATAAATCTCCTGCAAGAAAATTGGGTAAGATAGACAATAGAGGAAGTCATTTTTACCTGGCATTATATTGGGCTGAGGCATTAGCTAATCAAAATGAAAATAAAGAATTGGCAGTTGTTTTTAGTTCTTTATATGATAGCTTAAAACAGAATGCTCAACAAATAGATGATGAATTAATAGCCGCACAAGGTCAACCTCAAGATGTTGGTGGTTATTATATGCCAAATGATGAATTAGCTTCTAAAGCTATGCGCCCAAGTAATACCTTGAACGGTATAATAGATGCTTTAGCTTAAAATTGAAAGCGCAATTGAGCTCTTATATCTGATTTAGAAAAATCATTGATTTCATTATAACCTGACCCAATTGTCGTTCGATTGGTATAAAACCAGTTTCCATATCTTAACCAAAAGTCAATTCCCTTTTTGAACTGATATCTCAAGGTTAGGTATGATCTTGCACCTTGAAAGTAATAAGCAGGAATTCTAAAATAATATAGTACATCATTTTCATAACTATATATTCTCGAGTTATATGAATCAGTATCAAATAATGCAAATCGAGCAGTAAAAGATAATTTACTTTCTTTTGGTTTGTAAATGACATCTTGAGCTAATAGTAAGCCATTTTCTTTATCTGCTCCATCTCTGAAGTAAGTCATATATTCAATTCTGCTACGTAGTCGTATAGATTCTGTAATAAGAACATTGAAATTTAATCTGTAATTCCATTGATCTGCAATAGAAACATTTGGGATGTCTCTATCAAATGATAAAGCTGAATTAAATGGTCTTTCTCTGTGTCTTATTCTTCCATAAATGTCCAACTTTTTGTTGGGATGATAGACTAATTGTAAAAATCCATCCATCCCAAATGAGTTAGGTTTATCAACTTGATACCTCATCCAAGGAAATTTGAATTGATCAAAATAAGTTGAGATTTCCCAATGATTATTTAGTTTAAACTGTAAACCAGCAAATAAGCCCTCTTCATTAATTGGAAAACTACTTTCTGCAATGGCATTGGCATATACACTATGGTAGTTTTCATCAAATTTTCTGTAGAGAAGGGATACCGCCAAATTAGGATGTAATGAAGCAAGTAATCCATGTAACTGAGCGTTTCCACCACTGATGCTTCTACTGACTTCACCAAATAGATTGACATTTCTTTTAATAAAACTATAGTGTAACCCATTTACCCAATTCATGTTGCTATTGAACTGAAATTGATTATACATAGATAGGTTTCTATTTATTTCACCTCTATAATAAGTGACTGCACTAATTGCACCTACAGTTAAAAAATCATTATGAAAAGAGACTTCAGCACCCCCAATATTTTCTTCTAAAGCATCTTTATCATTAAGTTCCCCTACAGTTGTATGTAATCCAGAAGCTTGTAAACTACTTACAATTAAGTCTCCATCAGATGATAAAGTATCCTCCGTAATATTTGCGTCTATAGCTTTTTTAGATCCAAAGGCAAGAAAATGAATTTTTTTGAAATTTAATGCAACAGCGGCACCTCTCATAAACAGGTTTTCATCCAGTGAAGCATATGGCCTGATTCCCATGGGATTTCTTTTAATAGCCATAGGATTTGATGTTTTACCCATAGCTAAACCAGACCAAAAAGTCAATCCCTGTCCAAGTTGAATGTGGTAATCTCCTAAAGCTAAACCTTTAATCTTCCCCACATCTCTTAAGTAGAAATGGGCAGAATAAAAATCAAAGCCAACAGTTGTAGGTTGATTGAAAAGTTGGTCTGCTCTTTTATTGGGAAGAAATGATTCACCAGCATCTTTTTCTGCTGTAAAGCCAATACTGAGGTGATTTTGGTATTTAAATCTATATCTCAAATATAAATTATCTGGTGAGCCAACTTGTTTTGAGTTTGGAGAATTTAACCAATTGCTATCTGATAATTCTTGTTGACCTTCAACATTATTTAATACTCTAGAGTACCTTAGAAAAATGTCGTTTTTACCTAAACTTAACATTTCTGATAAAGACAAATGAGTAGCATCTAATTCTTCACTAACCTCAACAAATGGAATAATTTTTCGAATATCAGTTGGTGTGATTTCTTTTATTGTTTGCAGTTCATAAATAGTCAGCAGTTTTCCATGTCTTTTTATATGCTCAATTATAGCAATGATCTGAAATTCGTTAAGAAGATGTAATTGTTTTAAATCATATTTAATATTTTTTTTATTGAGATTTATTGGGTGTTCATAATAAAAGCTAAGTTGGTCAAAAAGAGTTGTATAATCAATGTCCTCATCTTCATTGTTTTCTGCGATATTTTCAATGCGTTGTTCTAGAATATATTGTTTTTTCATGTCTCTTGCAGAAACATGAGTTTTAAGCCCTAATTTGTATTGGTATCCTTTTGAAGTATCTGTTTGTTGATAGCCTAAAAAAGGAATAATTAAAAAGATAAGATATAGTGTTAATTTTTTCAATGATTATTTAAATTGATAAACTATACCAAAATCAGGACTCCAACCCAAAATTTGATGAATTTGAGTAGCAAATACTAACCGTAATTTTTTTAATTGAACATTTATTCCTAATGATGCTAAAGAGGGATTTGTCCCAATTCCGCCTCTTATACTGACTTTTTCTGTGGGTTGATATTGAATTCCAGTCATGAAGGATAAAGGGTAAGACATGTCTTTTTTAACCCCCGCCTGTAAAACTAAATCATCTGAAAAATGATAACCTGCGGCAAATTGCATAATGGTTGGTACTCTTTCATTAGCATAGTCATCAACTTTAGAAAAAGTAGGGTTTAAAACAGATAAACCAATATGGAGTTCATTGGTTAAGTTGGCAGCTAATCCAAAATCTGTTGATACAATAGATTTATTATTATAAAAATCACCAGCATTAATATGATGGTAATTGAGTTTAACCCCTCCAGATAAATTTTCACCTAACTTCATGCTATAGCCAATTCCAGTAGTGTTTATTTGATAAAACTCATTTCCGTAATTAGCATAATTTAAGCCAAATACGCCCTTAGAAGTTTTTATGGCTGCAACAAGATTTGCAGTAGAAAAATCATTAAGTAAAAATGGTTGGTAAAAGCTAATGCCAATAGTGTTTGCTTCAATATTTTCAAGTTGACCTACATTGTAATTTATGGCCCAAACGTCTATATTGTTTGCGTTTAAACCAGCCATTGCGGTACTGTTAGGGCCTGTAGATTCGGTTAATTGACAAAACCCAAATTGAACAATGAAACAACTTATGAAAAGAGTTACTGAAGATAATTTCATTTAATGAATTTACAGATTTTTATCCAATATTAATTGCTTAATTATTAAGTCTAAAAGAAATGTACTTAATTTTAATAGATTGTTTTAGCCACTTTTCTTCATAGAAAGTCTTAATATGAAGTAAATCCATTAATTTATTTTCAAGTTTTGACTTGGATGAATAAATATCATTGATATTATTAACGATGGTGAAGTTTTGTTCTTTTATTTGTTCTAAAGTGTATTCATAAAGAAGGTCACTATCTGTCTTTAAATGAATAATTCCATTTTTTTTTAGGAAAGTTTTGTATCTATTAATGAACAGAGGGGAAGTCAATCTTTTCCTAGGTTTTTTAGGCTGTGGATCAGAAAATGTAAGCCAAATTTCATCTACTTCTTCTGGGCCAAAAAATTTCTCTATAAAGTCAACTTTTGTCCTAAGGAATCTTACATTAAATAATTTATTTTCTGTAGCTGTTTTAGCTCCTTTCCATAGTCTAGCTCCCTTAATATCAATTCCAATGAAGTTTTGATTAGGGAAAAGTTTTGCCAAACCTGTGGTATA
>CEQI01044058.1_pt1 | contig 12101 bp, 17 predicted proteins | sample 531011 | NCBI WGS metagenome assembly CEQI01 (sample SAMEA2621204, study PRJEB7988) | marine metagenome | biome: marine biome (ENVO:00000447); feature: surface water layer (ENVO:00002042); material: "saline water (ENVO:00002010), including plankton (ENVO:xxxxxxxx)" | depth 5 m
GCAGTAATGTTTGAACCCTTTGAGACAGAAGGTATGGAGTACGTCAAAGAGGGCTGCGGTGCTATGTGGGACGATAAAAGTCCTATCAAAACCTTTGACACTAAAGAACAGGCTGAGGTGGAGATGAAGAAGTGGAACACAGGAGTAGTAGTGGAGTATGGATATGACGTATAAAGATACTGAAATTATTAATAAACTAAAAAAGATGTGCCGTGAAAGGACTAGAGAAATAAATCGTATTTATCATGGTGGTTTCTCTTCAAGAGAGCAATGCAACTTTGATGGTCAACTAGAGATTATGAAAGAGATAATGCAGATGACAGATAGGAGAAGAAAGATATGAAACCTAGTAAAGAAGATAGAAAGAAGTATGACATTGACTTTGCAGGAGACTTGAAGTTTGGCTTGGGCATGGAAGATGAAGTCATAGCCATGTTCAAGGACAAAAAGATAGAGGTCAAGTCAGAGAAAGGTATGTGGCAGCGAACAGGAAACATAGCTGTAGAATACGAATCATGGGGGAAGCCGTCAGGTATCAACGCTACGGAGTCCGACTATTGGTTTCACAATCTTTGCATTAATGGTGACATATATGCTACACTTGTATTTAAAACAGAAACGCTGCGAAAAATAGTTGACTCACTTGATTTTATAAAGACGGTGAAGGGTGGAGACCACAACGCATCCAAGATGTATCTTGTAAACATTAAGAAATTATTCTCTAGCGATGTTATCAAGGCATACAAGGGTGTTGCTGAAGAGTCACAGAAAAATAAATCTGATGAAGAGTGTTGACATAATCTATTATTACTGTATAATATTACTTTATGTAATACTTAAAGTTAACTTTAACTCCTTCTACTTTAAGTTAATTATAAAGAGGTGAAGATGAAGAAAGAATATTGTGAACATTGTGGTAACTTTCTAGATGACGAAGGTGTTTGTTTTGAATGCAAGATGGAAGCAGAACAGATGGAAGACATGGTCAATAGTCCACCACACTATACGAATGGTAATGGTATAGAGTGTATAGACTACATCAGACAGGTGTTAGGTGAAGAAGGATTCGTCTACTTCTGTCATGGTAATTTTATCAAATATCAACACAGGTACAAGTACAAAGGCAAGCCTGTTCAAGACATAGAGAAAGCGATGTTTTATTTAGAAAGAATGCTAAAGAGTTTGAAAGGAATACATGAAATACACAGTAAAAACAAAACTTAAAGACGGCTCTACTGTTTATCGATTTGCTCCACCAAAGGATGCTAAACTATCCGGTGTTGTTAAGAGTAAAACATTTCAAGATGGCAGAGCAGCACGATACGAAATACCAAAACTAATTAAGATAGTAGAAGACTTTAGGAAAGGTAAGATACTAGCTGGTAACATAGACGTTAACAGTAATCTGCGTCAAGTTCTTGCTCACTACTACAAGACAGGTCAGTTTAATTCGTTATCTCTGCACACACAGAAGACATACACCTATGGCTTCAATAAGATATGTGTAACAAAGATGTTTGGTAGAGAATTAGGAGACATAACACTTAAATACTTAACACCCACACACTGCACTGAACTATATGAGACTTGGGTGAAGCAAGTGAGTGTAGATAATGCTAATCAACTCTCTAGAATCTTCTCTGTCTTGATAAACTTTTGTATATCTCTTGGTTTGATGGACAAAAACCCAATGTCTATGGTTAAGAAGAGGTCACATGAGCCACGTTCTGTCGTATGGACACAGGAACAGGTTGAGTTGTTCGTTGAAACAGCTTTCTCTAAGTTTGAGTATAGAAATATTGGATTACTTGCCCTACTTTGCTACGAATGGGGACAGAGACCTGTCGATATTCGCCTATTGAAGTGGTCATCTATAGACTTTGACAACAAGATGGTGACAATCAAACAAACTAAACGTGGTGCAACGGTGCAGCTACCGATTGAGGGCAAGTTAGATGAACTTCTATCTCAACAAAAAGAGGATTGGGGATTCCAAGATTATGTATTACCCTATCAGAGACCCTCAGACGGTGCTTACAGCGTAATTGAACATTTCCAAGTGTCTGCCCTTGCGAATGAGGTAAAGGCTCTATGTGGACTTCCTAGAGAGTTACAGATGGGAGACCTCAGAAAGACAGCAATAACAGAACTGATACGCAGCGGTGTTGACCAACTTGCAATCATGTCTGTGACAGGGCATAGAAATGTGCAGAGCCTTAACCCTTACAACAAACATAACTTTAACACAGCAAAGTCTGCACTAGAAATGAGGAGAAAATGAAACCATATCACAACAAAGGCTTTGGAACTGCCTTCTTCTTTGTGTTCCTACTGCTCATACCACTTCCTATATTTGCACTATGGATAGTAGACGGACAGGATTGGGCAGACAGATTTGCCACAAAGTATTTCTCACCTTGGCAAACAGAGTGTTGGGAGAGTGCCAAGCATGAGAGAGTATGTAAAAGATTTAACAACTGTAAATTTTGGAGGAATTTCTGTGATGAATGAAGGGCAAACTTTACTAATGACAATAGCATTATTGATTGGTATAACTATAATTCTCAATGGATGTGCTGAGTTTTTTATAAGAGTCATGTGATGAAAAAACAACGAAAAACAAAAAAAGAAACGCTACAAGACACTATAGTATTTTTAGTTGTTGTAATAGTTATAGGTGGTATGTTACTATATGCACACTATGACATAAAAGGGATAGTGAACGGATGATATTAGAAACAGCATTGATGTGTATGGCAATCAATATGTACCATGAAGCAAAGAATCAATCCATGCTTGGGCAGATTGCTGTAGGACAAGTTGTAATGAATAGAGTTGAGGACAGTAGGTTTCCTGACAATGTATGTGATGTGGTTACACAATCTGTTACCTACAAAGGAACAGACAAACCTGTGCTGCATAAATGTCAGTTTAGTTGGTATTGTGATGGTCAAAAAGATGAGCCTGACTTTGATAGTAAAGAGTGGTGGGATGCAAAAGAGTACGCATCTATCGTATTGTCAGGCACAATAATGCTTGATGTTACTGAGGGTGCTACACACTATCACGCTACTTATGTTAGACCAGCATGGAGAAAAACAAAGACAAAGACTACACGAATAGACAGACATATATTTTATCGATGGGAGAAGTAGATGGCAGATAATCCACACCAAGCCTGTCCCTTTGAGGATTGTGGCTCTTCAGACGCATTCAACTGGAATGACGATGGCTACGGCTTCTGTCACAGTTGTGGTGAGTCCTATCCCAACAAGCACAGACTACCTGTGTTTGATTGGGCAAAGCAAAGTTATCCATTAAAGAGGAGAGAGAATGTTATGATGAAAGAAGTTAAGGGTGTCACATACGATGACATCAGAGGTATAGACCCTGAGGTTTGTAAGCTGTATGGCATACAGATACAGACAGACGCAGATGGTAAGCCTGTGCGATACGCTTACAAGTACCCACACACTGTTAAGTATAGAGCCTTTGATGACAAGTCTAAGACTTGGATAAAGGACAAGGGTGTGGGTATGAATCACTTGTTTGGTCCTGAGTTTAATTCTAACTCCTCTAATAAACTCTATGTGACCGAAGGGGAGTTTGATGCAGCAAGTCTCTATCAGATACTAGGTCAGAAGTTTTTTGTTAAGTCACTCCCCTCTGCGTCTATCGGTGAGAAGTTCATCAAGCAGAACTATAACTACCTCAACTCTTTCAAAGAGATTATATATGCAGGTGAGTTAGATGATGCAGGACGCAGAAGTGCAGAGAGATTATACGAATCTTTCCCCACCAAGCTGTACTATGTGCCGATGTCAAAGTATAAAGATGCTAATGAGTTTCTTATGGCAGGGGATATAGAGGAGTTGAAGTGGACGGCTCTCAAGCCACAGAGATACTCACCTGACAACTTCTTCTGCTCCGATGAAGAAGTAGCACAGGCTATACGCACAGAGAATCCCTACGACTACACTCCGACAGGACACACAGGTCTTGATGACAAAATTCGTGGTATAGTAAAGGGTGGCTTGACGTTCCTAAAAGCACCAAGAGGTACAGGTAAGACAGAGGTTATACGTTACTTTGAGACAGGATTGCTGAAGAATCCAGACACTAGGATTGCTCTCCTGCACATGGAAGAAATGCGAAGCACAACGTATCGTGCTATGGCTACCTACCATCTTGGTGTGAACGTCAGGACAAAGGATGACGCACAAGAAAACAATGTATCTGAGGAAGATGTAGTCAAGGCTGCTCTTGAAGCAACGCAAGGAGAACGCACCATAGTATTTGAGATGCGTTCACATGATGACCCTCTCAAACTACTAGAGTACACACGGCTTGCGTCTACCGTCTACGGTGCAGAGTATATATTTGTTGACCACGTTCAGAGACTTGCCTATCTTAGTCAGACAGGTGTTGACGGTGCAACCTCTGTGCTTACCTCTCTTGGTGCAAGGATGGCACAACTTTCCAAAGAGTTGAACATAGGTGTTGTATTTATATCACAGGTCAATGATGATGGACGAACTAAGTATGCGTCCTCTCTTGAAGAAGAAGCTATCATCTGTATTAAGATAGAGAGGGACGTAGAGAACGAAGATGTCACAGTTCAGAACACTACTGAATTTATTGTTGATAAGAATAGACCTTTTGCTAGACTTGGTAGAGCAGGTAGTGTATACTATGACCCTGAGACAACACTCCTCACAGAGGATACAAGGGACAGGGAGAGGAACGTAGCATGATAATATTTGATGTAGAATCAAACGGACTTCTTGATGATGCAACAAAGATACACTGTTTATCTTTCTTAGATACAAAGGCTGAAGCACCATATGATGACACTGTTATAACGTATCACGACTATGATGATATGCGTACACTCTTGAAGAGTGCGACACACCTAGCAGGTCACAACATTATACGGTATGATATACCTTTACTAGAAAAGATACTCGATATTAAGATAGACGCAAGACTATATGATACATTATCTATGTCTTGGGTTATGAATCCCACACGCAGCAAACATGGACTAGATAGTTTCTTCCCTGATTTTGGGATAGAGAAACCAAAGATAGATGATTGGGAAAACTTATCTAGAGATGACTATGCACACAGGTGCGAGACAGATGTTCAAATTACATATGCACTATGGAATAATCTTATAAAAAGATTTATGGTTCTGTACAAAGATAAGAAAGAATTAGATAAGTTTTTTAAGTATTTAGAGTTCAAGATGGATTGTGCTAGACAGGCAGAGCAATCAGGTTGGAAAGTTAATGTTGACCTAGCTAAGAAGTGTGTTGATGAATTGACAGAGTTACAGAACAAAAAAGTTACAGAACTTATAGACGTTATGCCCATGAGAAAACTGTACAGAGTGCAGAGTAAACCAAAGGTATGCTATAAGAAAGATGGTACTCTATCTTCTCATGGTAGAAGATGGTTTGATTTATTGGAAGAGCATGGTCTCCCTGACACATACGACAAAGATGTGACAGTTGTTAAAGGTGCAGAGGAAGCCAATCCAAACTCCACTGAGCAAGTAAAAGAGTGGTTGTATTCTTTGGGTTGGCAACCTTGCACATACAAGTACAACAAGAACAAGGATACAGGCGAAGAGAAGAAGGTAGAACAGGTTAGACTCAACGGTGAACTAACAGAGTCTGTTAAGCTACTAGCCAAAGACAATCCTGCTGTGCAGGTCTTAGACGGTCTCACAGTTTTACAACACAGGCTAGGCATACTAAACGGATTCGTTGAGTGTGAACGTGACGGATATCTACGAGCAGAGATAGATGGACTTACGAATACCCTACGTTTCAAGCATAAGAAACCTCTTGTCAATCTCCCATCAGTAGAGAAGCCTTGGGGAAAGGAGATACGCAGTTGTCTTACAGCACCTCAAGGTTCTCTCCTCTGTGGAGCAGACATGACCTCACTAGAGGACACGACAAAGAGACACTACATGAAACCGTATGACCCTAGATATGTAGATGAGATGTCACGCAAGGGGTTTGACCCTCATCTTGACTTAGCTAAACACGCAAAGGTTATCACACAATCTGATATAGAAAAACATCAGAGAGGTGAGATAGACTTGAAAGCCTTGAGAAAAGACTTCAAGGTTGTCAACTACTCAGCTACTTATGGAGTGGGTGCTGCTAAACTTTCACGAGAAACAGGTATGTCTGTTAAGAAAGCACAGGCTTTACTTGATGCCTATTGGAAACGTAATTGGTCTGTTAAAGCATTCTCAGACGCACAGAGGATACGAAGGATAGGTGAAGAGATGTGGATACAGAATCCTGTCAGCAAGTTTTGGCATTCACTACGTTATGAGAAAGATGCTTTCTCCACTATCAATCAGAGTACAGGTTCATACTGCTTTGATAAGTGGGTGGCATACTATAGAATGAGAAGACCAAACATAGTTGGTCAGTTCCATGATGAAAGTATAAATGTAATAAGAGAGGGAGAACAGAATGAACACACAAGTGTTTTAACTTGGGCAATCAACAAGTTAAACCAGCAACTTAAACTAAATGTAGACTTAGGTATTGACGTTCAATATGGAAAAACGTATGCCGATGTACATTAAGTGTTGCAATATAAATTTTATCTGATATAATAAGTCAAATTAAATAGGAGAAAATAAATGGCTACAAGAAAAGTTGTTTTAACAGGTATTGCTGAATGGGCAAAAGTCTTTGAAGAAAACAGAGACAAAGTTGGTTTTAAAGACGGTGATGCACCCGGTACTTTTGAAGATACAGATGGTGCATGTACTATAGATATGATTCTTGATGACGAGAACATGTCTAGGCTAACTGCTTCTAAATCTATGGCTAGAGGTAAGCCTGATAAAGAAGGTAGAGGTACTAGGGTTAAATTCAAACGTAAGTTTAACACTGGTAGAGATTGGGACAGTGGGTCTCCTACTGTTTTAAAAGCTGACAATACCGTTTGGGATTTTGATGCTGACGGTGTTATAGGTAATGGTTCTACCGTTATGGTGACTCTATCTGTCTACGACACACGTAGAAAGTCTATCGTGGGAACACGACTAGACAGGGTAAAAGTGTTGGAGCATGTTCCACCACCATCTAACGATGAAGATGATGAAGTTGCGACCATGCCACCACCACAAAAGTTAAAGGTGGTGCAAGGTGAAGAGGAAGTCCCATTTTAAAGTTCCTAAACCAAGAAACCTTCAGGCTATGGAGTTACGTACTCCGAAGTATAGCCTGAGGGTTGTGCTGGATAAGACTAAAATTAAATTTAGAAAACGGAAACATAAGTTAGGAACAGCAGATGAAAAAGATTGATACCCTTGTTAGAGACATTTATAAAACTGTAGAAGGTAAAGGCAGTTGGGATAGTGTCGTTGGTTCAGCCTTTGGTAATAACTTGTCCTCTGTCGCAAGTCAAAGGTTCTCCTCTCCTCAAGAACCACGAGGGTATCTTTCTCTTTCATCTGTGGGAACACCCTGCAAGAGAAAGCTATGGTACAAAGTAAACAAGCCTACATCAGGTGAGTCCCTGCGTCCTAACACATTACTAAAGTTCTTCTATGGTGATATGATAGAAGAGCTAGTGTTGTCTTTGGCTAAGGCTAGTGGTCATACGGTAGAAGGAGAACAGAGTAAACTAAACGTACACGGTGTTAAAGGACATAGAGATGCAGTAATTGATGGTATGACAGTAGATGTAAAATCTTGCAGCAGCTATGCCTATAAGAAATTTAAAGAAGGGAAGTTAAAAGATGATGACCCATTTGGATATATCTCACAACTTAGTTCGTATGTGTATGCAGGAAAAGATGACCCACTTGTCACTGACAAAACACACGGAGCTTTTTTGGCAGTTGATAAGCAGAACGGAAATGTTTGTTTGGATGTTTATGATTTCTCTGAGGAGTTAGATAAGAAGGAAGCAGAAATATTAGATGTAAAGAAGACGGTAGAAGGAGACATACCTGAAGAAAAGATTGACCCTGTACCACAATCAAAGACTAGTGATAACATGAAGTTAAGTATGCAGTGTAGTTATTGCGAGTTTAAGTATGTGTGCTGGAAAGATATAAGAACTTTCATCTACTCCTATGGTCCTGAATATCTAACAGAAGTAAACACAGAGCCTAAAGTTCCAGAGATATTCCATGACTAGGAACGCAAAGGCTAAGGGTAGGCTTGGTCAACAGGAAGTGCGAGATAAACTGCTTGAAACATTTCCTGACCTAGAGCCTGATGATATTAAGTCTACTGTCATGGGAGATTCAGGTGAGGACATACAACTATCACCTGCTGCAAGAAAGATAATACCTCTCACCATTGAAGTGAAGAGGAGAAAAAATAATTTGAAGACTATATACGACTATATGGAACAGGCTTCAAGTCATGCAAAAGGAGAGCCTGTTGTGTTCTATCGTTCTGACAGGAAGCCTTGGGTTGTTATGGTTGGGATGGAACACTACATGAATTTATTAAAGGTATGGGGAAATGAAAACAAAAAAAGTAAAAGTGTGGGCAGTAACACAAGGTCCTTACAATCTTGAAACTCTCACAATAAACTATCCTTATGATATACCACCTGATTGTAATCATTTAGTAGTTTGTAAAGTAGAGAATAAAAATAAACTTATAGATAAAGAATTTTGGTTTGAGAATGAAGAAGATGCGTATAGATTTAAATCACATATTGATTCCAAGATGGAAGCTACTATAATATATGCACCTGAATTAGAAGAATTTGATTTAGAGTTTGAGGATGAGTGAACATAAATATGAAGTAAACATTACTATTAACGTTGACCCTACTGCTAACTTTCTTGAGGTAGGAGATGCAAAGACAGACGCTTCCTGTATTAAACAAAGAATATGCGAAGCTATTTATGACATTGACGATGTTGAGATTAAACATATAGATATATCGAGGAGAAAAGAATGATACCGACAGATTACCAAAACTTTATAGCTGTGTCTAGATACGCACGATGGATGGAAGAAGAAGGACGTAGAGAAACGTGGAAAGAAACTGTACATAGATATGTAGACTATATGTCTGAGAAAGTTAGAGGGCAGCTACCAGTAAAAGAAATCTTTGATGCTATCCACAATCTAGAAGTCATGCCCTCTATGAGAGCTTTGATGACTGCAGGTCCTGCTCTTGAAAGAGATAACACTGCAGGATATAACTGTAGCTACATGCCTGTCGATGACCCAAAGTCTTTTGATGAAGCTATGTATATACTACTATGTGGCACAGGAGTTGGGTTCTCTGTAGAAAGACAATATGTTAGTCAACTACCAGAGATTCCAAAAAAGTTAGAAAGTGTTGACACCGTTATACAAGTTCAAGACAGCAAAGAAGGTTGGGCAAAAGCTTTACGTAAGTTAATAGGACACCTATATATGGGAGAAGTTCCTATGTGGGATGTGTCTAAGGTTAGACCTGCAGGTTCTAGGCTAAAGATATTTGGTGGTAGAGCATCAGGTCCTGCACCTCTCGTTGATTTATTTAATTTTACAGTGTCACTGTTTAAACAAAATGAGGGACGTAAACTGTCTAGCTACGATTGTCATAATCTAATGTGTAAAGTTGGGGAAGTTGTGGTGTCAGGTGGAGTAAGACGGTCAGCTATGATTAGTCTGTCTAATCTCTCAGACCAGCGTATGCGTCATGCTAAGTCAGGTAAGTGGTGGGAGACAGCACCACAGATGGCATTGGCTAATAACTCTGTGTGTTACACAGACAAGCCTGACGGTGAAACATTTTTACGAGAGTGGACATCTCTTGTAGAGTCTAAGTCAGGAGAGCGTGGGATATTCAACAGGATATCTGCTAAAGAACAGGCTGCTAAATACGGCAGACGAGACCCTAACCATGAGTTTGGTACGAATCCTTGCAGTGAGATTATTCTACGTCCTTATCAGTTTTGTAACTTAACAGAGGTTGTGATACGAGATAAAGATAAGTTTGATGATTTGAAAAAGAAAGTTATGCTCGCCACAATATTAGGCACAGTTCAGTCTACTCTCACCAAGTTTCCATATCTAAGAAAAGTTTGGAACAACAACACAGAAGAAGAAAGACTACTTGGTGTAAGTCTTACAGGCATAATGGATAATGAATTAACGAATGGGAGAAAGCATGGGCTTGAAAAAACCCTCACAGCACTCAGAAAAGTTGCAGTCGAAACAAACGAAGAATGGTCAGAGATACTCAGAATACCACAAAGCACTGCTATCACCTGTGTCAAGCCAAGTGGTACAGTATCACAGCTTGTTGACTCAAGCAGTGGCATTCACCCTCGTCATAGTTCTTATTACATTAGGACTGTTAGGGGTGACAATAAAGACCCTCTTACACTATTCTTAAAAGAACAGGGAGTTCCTGCTGAAGCAGACTTTATGAAGCCTGATACACAGACAGTATTTAGCTTTCCTATGAAGTCACCAAAGAAATCGGTCAAGAGGGACGATATGACAGCCATACAACAGCTACAAACGTGGCTCACATATCAGAGGTACTGGTGTGAACACAAGCCATCAGTGACCATTTCTGTACGAGATGATGAGTGGATGGAAGTAGGAGCGTTTGTATTCAAACACTTTGACGAGATGTCAGGTGTGTCTTTTTTACCACACTCCGACCATACTTATCAGCAAGCACCCTATCAGGAGTGTACAGAAGCTGTATACAATGATTTTAGCAGTAAGTTCGGACATATTGATTGGGATAAGTTTAGAGATTATGAGAAGGTAGATACAACTTCAGGCAGTCAAACCTTTGCCTGTTCTGGAGATAGTTGTGAGATAGTAGACATAGGAGCGTAGTATGGCTAAGTGGGGAAACTTACAAGAAGAAGCTAAAAATTTTAAGAAAAGGAAGGTAACGGCTAAGAGCTTGAAGCCGTTGACAAGCAGACGCTACATAGCAGGTCAGGTTTTGTCAGGGTTGTTAGCTAGAAGTCACGGCTCTGTTAATATGGAAGTGTTACGGAGAGAAGCCTACGAGTGGGCAGACTTTATGTTAGAAGAAGATTAATTTATACCACCCTGATATACTTTATCCATAGTTCTATTATACTCTATGTGTGCTTCAAGTATATCAAGCTGTGTTAGATTAGCATTCTCTAGGTTCTGTTGACCTGCTTCTTTATCAGTAAGAGCAAGAGGTACTTTCTTACGTTGTATATCTCCTCTCTCTACTAAAAAATTGTAGGTTTTAATTAAGAAATTAATTCCCCCTTCTTTTTTATATCTTCTTTCTAGCTTCATTAGCTTGCCCATAGCTGCAAGTTCTAAATTTGTTTTCCCTGATATTCTTTCTATACCTGACTCCATCACAGCATGAACGGTGTCTCTTATATCACTAAACATTTTTTGTTGTAATCCTTCTCTGTGTTTAAGAATATCTTTTTCAGATGTCTTTAAACCAAGAAAGTCTCCTTCTTGGAATGACTTTGTTTGAAGTAGTTGTCCAGCTCTGTACTCAGCTATATCAAAAAATATATCAGTAAATTTATTATTAGCTCTCACTGCTTTTGAATCTATGTTTGCTAAGAAATCTCGTTTGCCTACTATGTTTAACATCTTAGCAAGATTAGTTAATTTAACCTCTCTCACACCTACGTTTTTAGTAAACTGATTTCTTGCTCTGCCTATTATATCACTTATTCTATCAGGGTCTCCTTTTCCCATAAGGGCATCAATAAATTGGTCCATGTATCTCGTACTATCCATAGCCATTCTTCTTAGATACACACCCTCTTTCCTGTTTGTTATCTTATAATTTTCTCCTCTCATCAAACCAAATGCACTGTTGTAGGGGTCTAAAAATCTAGTTGCTCCTGAAAAAATCTGTGAGGGAATACCTCCTAGTGCTTTAACACCTGCATCAATAAGCGACATGTCTCCTGTTAATAGTTTTCTAGTTGCATTACCAAATCCGTCAACAGTTTGATTTAGCTGTCTTGTAAGTTGGTCTAATCCTACTGTATCAATTATTTCTGCGGCTTCTCCATCTGGCATTCTCTGACCGTTGAAAGCATAAGACCACACTCTACCTGCAGCTTTAAAATGAGA
>CEQI01015361.1_pt1 | contig 12001 bp, 11 predicted proteins | sample 531011 | NCBI WGS metagenome assembly CEQI01 (sample SAMEA2621204, study PRJEB7988) | marine metagenome | biome: marine biome (ENVO:00000447); feature: surface water layer (ENVO:00002042); material: "saline water (ENVO:00002010), including plankton (ENVO:xxxxxxxx)" | depth 5 m
TAAATGGACTATCTTGATCCAAAACCATTTCAATACGCTCACGGGCAAGCATTTTATTTCTGCTTCTGGCTTTATTGATGTGTTTTTCCTTCCCTTCAAAGCGGCTTTCTTCCATGTGTTTTTCAAGCTTTTCAAGCAGCTCTATCATAGCTTCCTTGTTTTCTTGAAATTGCACGCTATTGGCATTTATATGTGACTTCAAGGAAATCATTAAAAGGTGATGTAATTGGTTAAGTTGATGTCAAATTTTTCACTGACTTCATTAAAGTAATCTTCTCCAAAAAATTTAATGAACGAAGCTTTACCTTTTTCGGTAAAATGAGGTAGCATAAAGCTCCAGATGATTTTTTCCCCATCAACATCTTTGTACATATCGCAAATTTCTTTTTGTGCATGCCAATAGAAGGCTAACATCCAGGTGATAAATGCAATATTGTTGTATGTTCCAGGAACAGTTTCCTCTACCACATTTCCAGCATTAATAGAAAACGCAATACCAGCCTTAATGTCGGCAATGGTTTTATTGGTCATTTCTCTAAACTTCTTTCTAATAAAGGGCTGGGAAATGACATTTGGATCGGTAAAGACAAAAGCATATTCTTTTTGAAATTTATAGTATAGCTGTACTTCGTTGTGTAAATTCTCAAAAGAGGGCAGCTGAATTGTTTTGGACCTTTCCTCTTCAATTTTATTCCACATTTCATCAGAAATGGCACGCAGTAAGCTGCTTTTGTCATTGAAATGATAGGTTAGGTTTCCTCTGCTTATGCCCAGTTTATTAGAAAGCTCAAATAAGTTGATGGCATTGTACCCATGTTCGTTAAACATTCGGGTAGCTGTTTTGATGATCTTTTGTCTTGTTTTCAAGATTTGAACAATTTAATTGCCCAAATTTAGTTAAATATCTAAAAGTTTAGTTAAAAGTGACTAATTTTTTTTACGGAAGTAGGTAAATGTCAATTTTTATATGGGTAACCAGTCCAAGGTCTATATATTTCACCTCTAATTCGTCCGTCTTTAGAATAGCCAAAAGCACCATCAAAAACCCAAAACATTTGTGTCATAATGGTTCCCACAAAATTTCTGCTGGTATCTATCCAAAAGTGAGTGCCTTCATAGCCTCCACCAATCCACAGATTTTGATCGCCCTGTCCTTTTAACAACATAGAGTCACTACTCACCCAAAGGTTATATCCGTTGTAACCATATGGATTTTCTAATTGTGTATGTGGTGAGGTGAGGTCTTTTATCGTTTCTTTATTGAGCATGCGATAGCCGTTGAGTTCTCCCTGATTAAGTAGCATTCTTAAAAAATCACAATAGCCATCTGCGGTGCAAATCATACCTACCCCACCCAAGTACAATTCATAAGAAGATTTATACTTCGGAACATCTTGACCAAAAATATCAAGCTCTCCCGGATATGCTTCTCTTAAAAGAGAATCTTTTCCGGAGTATCGAGGCAGCATAGTTTCCCCATCAGGTAAGTCATAACGCATTCCTTTAATTTTCATGGGGTCTGTAACTCTTTCTTTTAGCAGTTGAGCCAATGATTTTCCTGATGCACGTTCAGCTACTAAACCTAGAACAGTAGTATTGGTACCATAATAGTAATCTGTTCCGGAAGGTTGTATTAAGGGTAAGGTGCTCATTTTATTGATGAGGTCTTGGCTGTTTTTTGCAGCACATAAATTTTCTTTAGCCAACATGGAGTCAAGGCATGGAATATTGGTAGTAGAGTAGTAGAACCCAGCCTTTTGGTCCAGCAAATGACGTATGGTCATGATGGAATCATTTGGGGTGTAAATAAGGGGGCAGGGTGGTTGTCTTAAGGTATCTTGTTCGTACCAGTTTTCACTTAGTAAAGAAGAACTATCTGCTGTTAGGGCTACCTGAAGATTTTTAAATTCTGGAATATATTTTACCACAGGGTCTTCCAAATTCAATAGTCCATCTTCCATTAAGTCTAAAGCAATACAAATAGTTACAATTTTGCTCATTGACCAAATTCGAATCCACGTATTTCCATCAACTTTTTGGTCTGCCAATAATCGGGTGTTCTTAGCGGTGTTTTCATAAAGGACAGATCCATTTTTATCCTCTAGCCGAGTATATAAAAATGGGTAGTGCTCTCCATCAATGAAAAGTTGCATGGTAGAGTCAATGGCTTCTTTATTTGAAATTTCAATTCCATTATGCTCCTCCACTGGTTGGCAAGAAAAGATGAGTAGCATTATACATATGGATAGTATTTTTCTCATGGTATTATATTTTTATAAGTCATTAATTCAAAGGCAGCAGAGCTTACACTTTTACCGCCATTGCATGTAGCATATAAGCCAAGATGTGCTCCAGTATACCCTCTAGATATTAATACATCATTGGATGTTTGGTCAAAATTTATCCAAATATCATTGGATTTTAATCTGTAGTAATAGTTGTAATGTTCTTTGTTTGCTGTAATCTTTAATTCCAATTGCTTAGTTTTTTTATTTAAAACCAAATCTTTTTTGATGTAAGCTTCTTTATCGTGTGGTTTTATAACCAGTTGCAACACATTTTCGTTGTCTTCTCTTTTTACATCAAAAAGAATGTAATTGTCGTCTTTTTGTATAAGGCAAAACCCTGCTTCTTCACCATTTAATTTGTTGTTAAACTGCATTGAGGTAACCAATTCAAATTGGCTTTCTTGTTGTTTAATGCCTAAGAAATTATATGCCTTTCTTTCAACAATGGTTTGAGGAAGGTATTTCATACGCAAAAATCCAGGTTGTAAATTTAAGTCTATGGCATTTTCTTTGGGAACTCTCCTAGATGTCCAATGCATACCAAGTTCGTCATTGTTGAAATCGTCCTGAAAATAAGCATTATTGTATTTGGTGTTTCGAGCTAATGGATAGGGTTGATTTTGTTCAAGTTTACCTGTTAAGGGGGCGCAAACTGGCCAGGTGTATTTCACCTCTTTCCAATCATAAGGTTCTTGTTCCCATGTAATAGGTATTAGCATGGTTTCTCTTCCCATGTTAGACCCTCTATTAACTTCATTTCTAATTCCCAAGCATACCATTTTCCATTCCCCATTTGGCAATTCAATTATGTCGGCATGTCCAGTGCTGTTTACCCAATAATCATAGCTCATATGCCTGGTGGTGAAAATGGGGTTTCTGTCATTGGGTTCGTAAGGTCCCGTAATGTTTTTACTGGCCGCCACCATTACGGCATGGTTAAAGTGGGTACCTCCCTCTGCTATGAGTAAATAATACCAACCGTCTTTTTTGTATATGTGTGGGCCTTCTGCCCAAGTGCCTTGGCAAGCTCCTCGCCATAAATAGTGCCTTTCTCCCAACAATTGAAAGGATGTAGGGTCTAATTCTTGCATCCATATTTCACCTTCGCCCTGAAAGTTAGGTTTGTCTGGCGCATGGGTGCCCGAATACCAAATTTTACCACCATCATCAAAGAAAATATCAGGGTCAATTCCAGGCGCGCCTTTAATGATGATAGGGTCTGACCATGGACCCTCTGGATGCTTAGCGGTAATTATGAAATTGATGAATTGGGTAGGCTCATCTTTGTTTGGGGGTTGATATACATTGGTGGTAATGATATAAAAAGTGCTGTCGTGATATCTGATGGTAGGGGCGTGAATACCGCCATTGGACTGTACATCTACTAGATTCATGGTGCCTGTGCACTGAGACTTTCGGTGCAATCCGTGACCAACCAGCTCCCAGTTCACCAAATCAGTACTGTGGTGAATGGGTAGTCCTGGAAAATACTCGAAGGAAGAGTTTACCAAGTAATAGTCATTACCTACTCTACAAATGGAGGGGTCTGGATAACCACCTCTTAGAATAGGATTGTTAAAGTGTTCTTGCTGCCCCATAATAGAGAACGCACTAAACCACATTAATATACCAAAAAGTAGTTTTTTCATTTATTGCTTAAATTTAGCAAAATTGTTTGCCTTTACTCATGAAGTCTTATGGTTACATATTATTTTTAACAATACTTACCATATTTATGAACGGATGTAAAAAACAACCCGATTGTCCTGAGCCTATGGGTTATCAGCAATATGGAGAACCCTTTTCTAATGTGCCCGCTACGGAAGATATGGTGATGTATGAAGTGAATTTGAGAGCTTTTAGTCAGCAAGGAAATTTAGCTGGCGTACAACAAAAGCTAGATCATTTAGCGTCTTTGGGAGTCAATGTCATATGGCTCATGCCCATTCAAACCAATGGAGGACCTTTGAATTCTCCTTATTGTATTTCCAATTTTTATGATGTTGATGAAGAATATGGTACGCTAGAAGATTTACGAACTTTTGTGGCTGAAGCCCATAGCAGAAATATGGCCGTTATCTTGGATTGGGTAGCTAACCATACTTCATGGGATCATCCTTGGATAGATAGTACAGGATGGTATACTACCGATGCTCAAGGAAATATCATACACCCCAGTGGCACTAATTGGACTGATGTGGCGGATTTAAATTTTGATAACACGGCACTTCAAGAACAAATGATTGACGCCATGCGTTATTGGGTACTGGAAGCTAATGTAGATGGTTACAGATGTGACGCGGCCGATTATGTGCCCTTTGATTTTTGGCAAAAAGCGATAGATAGCCTGAGAAGTATCCCGAGTAGAGAAATAATCATGCTGGCAGAGGGGGCTAGGGTAGACCATTTTGATGCTGGATTTGACATGAACTTTGATTGGAATTTTTATAACAAGGGTAAGGATATTTTTAATCAAGGTACGCCTGCCACTCATTGGGCCACCTTACATCAATACACCTATGGGTCAATAGGAGAAGGAAAACATAAATTGCGCTTTACCAGTAACCATGACGAATGCGCTTGGCACGATACACCTATTGGATTATATGGAAGTTTGGACGCTTCTATAGCTGCTTTTGCTGCAACGCTTTTTTACCCTGGAGTTCCGTTGCTTTATACTGGGCAAGAAATAGGCTACCCCACCCAGCTTCCTTTTTTTAGTAACCTGCCTGTGGATTGGAATTATGGTCAAAGTACTTTATCACGATACCAGCAGTTGATGGAAGTATATAAAACTCATGACGTATGCCGTAACGGAGTATTTGAAGACTTCTCGAGTACTGATGCCGTGTTATTTAAAAAGTTCAATAACCAAGAAACATTGTGGTGCATAATAAATACAAAAAATATTTCATACCACATTTCATTACCTAATGAGCTTCAGGGTGTGCATTTAGTAGAAGAATTAACAGGACAGCAAATTGGATTTTCAAATACGCTAGAACTATTAAATTTTGGGGTTTATCTTTTTTTTATTGAATAAAAAAAGCCCAATCTAAAATTGGGCTTTTGTTTTGGTTGCGGAGGCAGGACTCGAACCTGCGACCTTTGGGTTATGAGCCCAACGAGCTACCAACTGCTCCACTCCGCATTACAAAGTTAATTTTTGTTTCTATTTTTGCAAACTAATTCTGATTAAATGTCTCATAAAGCTGGTTTTATTAATATTATTGGAAGTCCAAATGTGGGTAAATCTACCCTGATGAATCAAATTCTTGGAGAAAAGCTTTCTATAATAACCTCCAAAAAACAGACTACTCGACACAGAATTATGGGCATTATTAGTGAAGATGAATATCAGATGGTGTTTTCAGATACCCCAGGGATAATTGATCCTGCATATAAATTGCATGAAAGCATGATGCAATATGTTGATGAAGCTATAAAAGATGCAGATGTTATTCTATTTGTTACAGATATTTATGAAAAGATTGATTCACTAAAAGAAAGAATTGAACTTATAAATAAATTATCAGTCCCCATCATTTTACTGATCAATAAAATTGATCAATCTGATCAAAAATCATTGGAATCGCTTGTGGAATTATGGAAAGAAAATTTACCCAATGCACAAATATTACCTATTTCAGCCTTACATGGACTTAGTATTGATTTTATTTTACCCAAAATTATAGAATGGTTACCTGTTCATCCGCCCTACTTCGAAAAGGATCAATTAACCAATAGAAATATGCGGTTTTTTATTGCGGAAATAATAAGAGAGAAAATATTATTACTCTATCAAAAAGAGGTGCCTTATTCTTGTGAAGTAGTGGTAGAAGAATACAAAGAAGATACAGATATAATAAGAATACGTTCCAATATTATGGTGTCAAGAAAAAGTCAAAAATCCATTCTAATTGGTCATCAAGGAAAAAAAATAAAGCAACTTGGAATTGATTCCAGAAAAGATATGGAAGAATTTGTGGGTAAAAGGGTACATTTGGAGCTGTTTGTCAAGGTAGATGAAGGTTGGAGAGATAAAACGGGTAAACTTAAAAAGTACGGGTATTGAGTAATATTGTAGCTATAGTCGGTAGACCTAATGTAGGTAAATCAACATTGTTTAATCGATTAATTGGTGGAAGAAAAGCCATTGTTAAAGAGGTAAGTGGTGTAACTAGAGACAGGCATTATGGTAAATCAGAGTGGAATGGAAAAAAATACTCTGTTATTGATACAGGAGGATACGTTTCTGGATCTGAAGATATATTTGAGGGAGAGATTAGAAGACAGGTTGAAATTGCCATTGATGAAGCCAATGTGATTGTTTTTGTTGTGGATGTAGAAACTGGAATAACCGATTTAGATCATGCAGTAGCTAATATTTTGAGACGTTCAGAAAAATCAGTCATAGTAGTGGCTAATAAAGTGGATAATCACGATAGAATTAATGATACTTTTGAATTTTATCAATTTGGCATAGAACATGTCTATGGTATTAGCGCCATAAATGGTGCTGGCACGGGAGAGTTCTTAGATCATTTAGCCACCCAACTATATGATGATGGTGATGAGGTTCAATCTGAAATACCAAGAATTGCTATAGTGGGAAAACCCAATGTGGGGAAATCGTCTTTAACCAATGCCTTACTGGGTGAAGATAGAAACATTGTAACTGATATTTCTGGGACAACTCGTGATGCGGTAGATACCCATTATAATGCGTTTGGATTTGAAATGATTCTTGTTGATACAGCAGGCATTCGAAAAAAAAGTAAAGTACATGAAGATATTGAGTTTTATTCTGTTATGAGAGCTATTAGGGCAATTGAAGATTGTGATGTGTGTCTTTTTATGATAGATGCAAATGAGGGATTACAGAAGCAAGATTTAAGCATTTTTTCTGTTATTGAAAAAAATAAAAAAGGGGTTGTATTATTGGTAAACAAATGGGATACCATTGAAAAAGATACCAATTCTACAAAATCTTTTGAAGAGGATATTTTAGGTAAAATAGCTCCTTTTACTGATTTACCCATTCTATTTGTATCAGCCATTAGTAAACAACGTATTCACAAAGCGCTTGAAATAGCATTAGAAGTGTATCACAATCGCACACAAAAGATAACGACATCTAAGCTTAATGATGTCATGCTAGAAGCCATTCAAAAGAACCCTCCACCCTCTACAAAAGGGAAATACATTAAAATAAAATATGTAACTCAATTGCCAACTCATTCACCGACTTTTGCCTTCTTTTGTAATCTTCCGCAATACATAAAAGATCCATACAAAAGATATCTTGAGAATCAGTTGAGAAAAAACTTTGACTTCAAAGGTGTACCAGTAAGAATGGTATTTAGAAAAAAATAATTAAAGTGTAAATGAAGCTTTAATCTTATCCACGTAGTCTAATTTCTCCCATGGGAAAAGTTCAACTTCTATTGTTTTTTCAGCTCCATCAGGTGAAACAAAAGTTTTTGTTTTTGTTTCAGGTTTTCTCCCCATGTGTCCATAGGCAGCAGTTTCAGCATATATGGGTGTTCTTAACTTAAATCGCTGTTCAATGGCGTAGGGTTTCATGTCAAAAATGTTATGTAACTTTTCTGCTATTTCACCATCTGTAAAATCTACTTTGCTTGTTCCGTAGGTATTGACATATAATCCAACTGGTTCTGCAACACCAATTGCGTATGCTACTTGCACTAAAGCTTCATCTGCCAAACCTGCAGCTACTATGTTTTTAGCAACATGTCTTGTAGCATAAGCAGCAGATCTATCTACTTTACTTGGGTCTTTTCCAGAAAATGCACCTCCACCATGAGCTCCTTTACCACCATAGGTGTCTACAATAATTTTTCTACCAGTTAATCCTGTATCTCCGTGTGGACCTCCTATAACAAAAACACCTGTTGGATTAACGTGATAGGTGATTTCTTCATTAAATAAGTGTTGTATAGATTCGGGTAGTAATGACTTAACTCTAGGAACTAAAATGTTAATGACGTCACTTTTAATTTGTTCAAGCATTTCCTCCTCAGATGAAAAGTCATCATGCTGAGTGGAAACCACTATGGCATCAATTTTAATAGGGTTGTTGTCATTGTCATATTCAATAGTTACTTGAGATTTAGAATCAGGTCTTAAGTAAGTCATCTCTTTTCCTTCTCTTCTTATTGCTGCTAATTCTTTCAAAAGTAAATGCGATATTTCTAAAGGAAGAGGCATAAAATTGTCAGTTTCTTTAGTTGCATAGCCAAACATCATACCTTGATCTCCTGCACCTTGGTCTTCTAAATTTGCTCTTTCAACACCTTGGTTAATATCCGGAGATTGTTCATGTATAGCTGACAGTACTCCACATGAATTTCCATCAAACATGTATTCACCTTTAGTGTAGCCAATTTTATTTATGGTATCCCTAGCAATTTTTTGAACGTCTAAATAAGCAGTCGATTTTACTTCTCCTGCCAAAACAACTTGTCCTGTGGTAACCAAAGTTTCACAAGCTACTTTTGAAGAAGGATCAAAGGCTAAAAAATGATCAATTAATGCGTCAGAAATTTGGTCTGCCACCTTATCCGGGTGACCTTCTGATACTGATTCTGATGTAAATAGATATGACATATCAATTTTTTTAAATTGTTAATAGCAGTGGAGGGACTTTCATTTTAGCTTTTTTGATGTGGTTGCAAGCAGTCAAATCACTCCACCTAATTTGTGCCGCAAATGTAAAAAAAAGTCAAAAAGAAAAAATTTATTTAGTTAATTTTTTAAAAAGATCTTCAAGCTTTGCTGTTTCCTTCTTTAATTCAAGAATAAGTAAATTATTTTCTTTGGCATAAGATGATATAAGATGTCTGAGATCCTTTTTACCTTTTAAAGCAATTAGCCAAGTGGTTCCTTCCTTTTTAATATCAGCCTCTTTACCAATAAATTTTTGGAGGTCTTGTTTTTTAATTTCTTGATCAAATTCAACGGAAACAAATTGTTCATCCATTTTATCTTCAGTTTCATGAATGCTCTGGTCAGCAACAATTTCACCTTTTTTAATTACAACTATTCTATCACATATAGATTCCACTTCTTGCATGATGTGCGTAGAAAGCAATACCGTTTTGTTTTTACCCAAAGTTTTAATTAAAGATCTTATCTCGTCTAATTGTAAAGGGTCTAATCCGCTAGTGGGCTCATCTAAAATTAATACTTCTGGATCATGAATTATCGCCTGAGCTATTCCTACTCTTTGTTGATACCCTTTTGAAAGTTGACCAATTTTTTTGTGTTTTTCAGCAGTTAATCCAACTCTTGAAATTACTTCTTCAACTGCTTTTTTAGGATTTTTTAGCTTGTGGATTTTAGCTATAAATAATAAAAACTCTTTGATATACATGTCCTCATAAAGCGGATTGTTTTCGGCTAAATAACCCAGTTGTTTTTTAATACCAATAGGATTATTTTTTACTGAAATACCATTTACAAAAACATCTCCAGCTTGAGAAGCTGTGTAGCAGCAAATAATTTTCATGGTAGTTGATTTACCAGCTCCATTGGGCCCTAAGAATCCAACAATTTCTCCGGCATTGACTTTAAAAGAAACATTATTTACAGCAATTTGATTGCCGTACTTTTTTGTGATGCTTTTTACTTCTATACTCATAAGTGAGTTGCTAATGTAATAGAATGTAATACAATAGAAAAATGTATTTTATGTGAATGTGTAACTAAACTCTATTAATTTTATGCTGTGCAAAATGGTATTGTATATAGATCTACAGGAAGTTGGTATGAAATTAAGCTTGATAACGGTAAATTTATAAAGGCCAGAATCAAAGGTAAATTTAGAACCAAACAGATTAGAACTACCAACCCAATTGCTGTTGGAGATTTTGTTGAGGTTACCAAAAATCAATCAGGAGATTTTGTAGTTAGTGACATAAAAGAAAGGAAAAATTACATCATTCGTAAGTCTGTTAATTTATCAAAAGAGGCACATATTATTGCATCAAATATTGATTTAGCTATTTTATTGATAACCATTTCAAGTCCAGTAACATCACCTGGTTTTATAGATAGATTTACAGTAACAGCGGAAGCTTACAATATTCCATTATTATTGGTTTTTAATAAAATTGACATTTACAATTCATCTGACTTTGATAAACTAAATGAATATGAAAAAACATACAATAGTGCAGGATATAATTTACTTCGAATTTCAGCAAATTCTGGTGTTGGAATTGAAAAATTAAAACACCATATAAAGAATAAAACAACCCTAATTGCTGGTAATAGTGGCGCTGGTAAATCAACATTAATAAATCAATTAATACCATCTATCAAATTAAAAACTGGAGATATTTCAGCTTCGCACATGACAGGGAAACATACTACTACTTTTGCTGAAATGTTTGATATGAGTTCTGAGACTAAAATAATTGATACACCTGGAATTAAAGGGTTTGGTCTTGTAGATTTTAAAAAGGAAGAATTGGCTTTATATTTCCCAGAAATGATCAAACTGCTTAATGACTGTAAATTTCATAATTGTAAACATATCAATGAACCAGGCTGTATGGTCTTAGAGCAATTGAATAATGGTAAACTTTCTGAAAGCAGATATCAAAGTTACATAAGCATGTATGAACAGGACCCTGAGAATAATTATCGTCAAAATATATATTTATGAAGTCGGTTATTCAAAGAGTGAGCCATGCAAACGTGAAAATAGATGACAAAATCGTAGGTCAAATTGAAAAAGGTTTATTGGTCTTAGTTGGTTTTGAAATCTCTGACAATTTGGAAGATATAAAGTGGTCCATTAACAAGATTGTAAACATGCGTCTTTTTGAAGACGAAAATCAAAAAATGAATTTATCAATGGAAGACGTAAATGGAGAACTTTTACTGGTTAGTCAGTTTACACTTCATGCATTAACTAAAAAAGGTAACAGACCATCATTTATAAAATCTGCTCCTGGGCCAAAGGCTGAAAAATTTTATAACGAAACTATAGCTTATGCTAAGGCTATATTGAAAGAAAAAGTTCAAACTGGTGTTTTTGGAGCCATGATGGACATTTCTTTGTGCAATAGTGGTCCTGTTACTATAATATTAGATTCAAAAAACAAATCGTAATGAAAAATGAAATAACAATATCAGCAGCTCAAAAAATGGTGGATGAATGGATTAAAAAATTTGGTGTCCGTTATTTCAATGAATTGACCAATATGGCTATTTTAACAGAAGAAGTTGGTGAAGTCTCTAGAATTATTGCAAGAAGATATGGAGAACAAAGTGAAAAACCATCAGATGAAAAGTTAGAGTTAGGAGACGAATTAGCTGATGTTTTGTTTGTTGTTATTTGTTTAGCTAATCAAACGGGTATAAATCTTGAGGAGTCATTAATAAATAACTTAAATAAAAAAACAAATCGTGATGCACATCGTCACGTTGAAAACAAGAAATTATAAACGACTATTTTTGCGTTTTTTAATGGATATTTGAGCATGTCAAAAGATCAAAAAGAAATTTCAGACACAGAAAGTAAAAAGTCTTCAAAAATTTTCTTATTAGTTTTTTTAGTTGCTGTAACAGCCCTTGCTGCCATATATTTTTTTATGAATGACAATGAAAAAGTTGTAGAAAATGAACCTATTGAAATAATTGAAGAAGAAAAGTTAGAGATTATGGATACTATTGAAGTTGTT
>CEQI01015466.1_pt1 | contig 11879 bp, 12 predicted proteins | sample 531011 | NCBI WGS metagenome assembly CEQI01 (sample SAMEA2621204, study PRJEB7988) | marine metagenome | biome: marine biome (ENVO:00000447); feature: surface water layer (ENVO:00002042); material: "saline water (ENVO:00002010), including plankton (ENVO:xxxxxxxx)" | depth 5 m
AAGGCGTTTAGTCAATGGGTATTGTTTCCTAACCCAACTACATCAACCCTAAGAGTGAATATACCTCTTGATGAACAGCAGCACATGAGTGTTCTCTTATACAATCAAAAAGGAAAACTAGTGCAAAGCTACAGTCATATACACCCGCCTGTTTGGCATTTTGATACTTCTTCTTTAAAAAGTGGTAATTATATTCTTCATTTTAAACAACAGGATAATTTGCTGCAGTCTTTAAAGTTTATTGTTTTATAATTTATTGGAATGTTTAAGAAGTTTCGCATTAATACAGGTTGGGTATTTACTATAGCCACAGGTATAATGTTGATTTGTCCTGGATTGGTTCAAGACGGTATGTTTATGGATGGTCAACAATATGCTTGTGTGGCCAAACAATTAGCAGATGGAAATGGCGCGTTTTGGTTTCCTCATTTATCCGCTACATGGTCAAAAGCAGGTTCTTCTTTTTTTATGGAACATCCTCCATTAGTTTATGGTATACAATCGTTTTATTTTTATGTTTTTGGCAGCAGTCTATATACGGAAAGAATTTATGATTTTTCCATTTTAATATTATCTACAATTCTCATTTTACAAATATGGGTTAGTATTTTTCGTGAAAATGAAGCGCTAAAAAAAATGAGTTGGTTGCCTGTATTGTTGTGGTTAATTATCCCTGTTAATTTTTGGGCATTCCAACATAATATTCACGAACTTACTTTAAGTTTTTTTGCATTGGGCGCAGTTTTGGGATGGATAAAACATATACAATCTAATAAGATTTGGAGTTGGTATTTATTCATTTCTGTAGGATGTTTGTTAGGTTCATTTCTATGTAAAGGCATAGTAGGGTTGTTCCCGATAATAGTGGGATGCTTATATGCTATTTTACAGCTTGAATCCTGGAAGAGATTGATGATTTCGTCCTTAATTTATGTGGTATTATTTTTTGTAGTTGCAATGTTGTTATTACTGGATCAGCAGGCATATGAAAGCCTCAGTTACTACATCAAAGAACGTTTATGGTATAGAGTAAACGAAGAACCTGTTGTAAATAATAGGTGGATTATAATTGGCCAGTTAGCTTTAAATCTTGCTCCTTTAATTTTGCTAGCAGCAATAAGTTATAGTTATATAAAAATTAAAAAACTTAATTGGAAATATCCTGAAATGCAATGGTTTATCCTAATAGGATTATCGGCTTCCGTTCCATTAATATTAACTCACGTACAGCGCAATTTTTATTTAGTGCCTAGCTTACCATATTTTGCTATGTCGTGTGCTCTTCTTATAGTTCCTTTATTACATTACTTTAATAAAAAACCTTGGGATAAATTAAAGAAAATTGTTGGGGCTGTATCACTCTGCTTTTTATTAATTGCTTTAGCGGTTACGGCTTTTAGCATTGGAAAGACTAAGAGAGACCATTTATTGTTGCAAGACGTATATCAAATAGGACAAATTGTTCCAGAAAATAGTGTTGTTGAGGTGTCAAAGACTCTTGTTGAAAATTGGCCACTTCAAATGTATTTAATTCGTTATTTCAATATTGCATTAACAAGTTCTACTGAAGAGGCTGATTTTTATCTAACAGAAAAATCAGTATCATTTAAAAATGACAAGAAATTGATTAATGATAATTTAAATTATTATCAGTTATTCAAAAAGTAGTTAAATCTAACGTTCACTAATACAATCAATCACAACAATATCTCCTACCATACAGATACTGGCAGATAAATTTTGATTAATGTGGTAACTGACCCACACTTTTTGGTTGTGTTTTGGTTGAATATCGAAATCAGTTAAATTAACGGGTTCGATTTGATCACCATTATTTAATCTAATGGTATAGCCACAGCCATCTATTTGGTTGTTTTCTATTCGTGCTTTTTCACTATTAACGCATTCATTTTTGTTGCATGCTAAAAGGGTGCAAAAAATAATTGTTGTTGTGATTAGTTTTTTCATAAACGTTATAAATGTAGAATATTTGATAAACGTTATTTTAATAGAATTGTTGTTTAAATATTTAACTTAAAAAGTGCTAAAAATTTTGGAATAAAAATTATACCTCCTACGATAACTGAAACAATGGCAGCAACAAGTACAGCACCAGCACTATAGTCCTTAATTTTACCAATTTTCTCATTCCACTTGGGTTCTACTATATCCGCTAAGTTTTCAATGGCCGTATTAATAAGCTCAGTTAATATAACTATGCCGGAAACAATGGTAATTGCTACCCATTCCATGAGCTCCAATTTAAAAAAAAGCCCTAAACCAATTATGACTAGCAACGCAGTTAAATGTATACGTGCATTGTGTTCATTTATTATTAAGTTTTTTACCCCTTTGATAGCAAAACGAAAACTCTGTAGTCTTTTTTTTATAGAGAAATTTTCTTTTTTGGGCATACTATAAAAGTTGAAAACACATTTAATTCTAAAATAAGAAAATTAAAATATAATTTTTTAAAAAAGGATTAATCCACCTAGAAAAATCACCATACCTACCATCATAAGTACAAGAGTAAATGGTAGAATATCTTTGGCTTTTAAACCAGTTATGCCCAATAGTGGGAGTGCCCAAAATGGTTGCATCATATTAGTGAGTTGATCTCCATAAGCTAATGCCATAATGCTTTTATTTAAAGGGATGCCCATTTCCAAAGCAGACTGAATAACCAATGGGCCTTGAACATACCATTGTCCGCCACCACTTGGAACGAAAAAGTTGACCAATCCGGCACTTAAAAAGGTATAAATAGGATAAGTTAGTTCAGTAGAAATACTTTGAAAATAATGAGATAAGTCTTGAATTATACCCGTTGATTGAAAAATCCCCATAATTCCAAAATACAGAGGAAATTGGAGAAGTATACCTACGGTTCCTCCAATGGCTTTTTGTGATGCTGCTAAGAAATTTATGAAACTGCCATGACTTAATAAAGCCAAGCCAAGCAAGCTTAAATTCAAAAAATTTGGTGTTATAAATTGAAATGATAAAGCGTTGGGATGTTGTAGAGCTAAGAATACACAAAAACAAATGATTGCACTACCTAGTATTTTTCCCGCTAAAATTGAATGGTCTAATTTTTCTGCACCAATCAAATTAGTAGCGTTGATTTGTTGTGGTAATTTAATGTAATTGTTAGGAATTTTTGTTTTTACTTTTTTTCCTAAAAAATAAGCAGTCAAAGGCAGTGCAAAAAGAAGTAAAAGTGTAACACATAAGTTCATACTAGAAAAAACCGTGCTTTTGAAATCAATAAGATTAGGGACTTGTTCTTGTAAGTTAGAACTTGTAATTGAAGCTAAATGACCAGGTTCAGCAATTTTAATAAGGGAAGAACCTGAAATACCACCATGCCAAATCATTAAGCCGCAATATCCTGCAGCACCTATTAAACCTACATTGATTGGTATTTTTTGATCATGTGCAAATTCTAATAATTTTTTACAAAAAATGGCGCCAAAAACTAATCCCAGTCCCCAGTTAAACCAACTTACGATCAATGTGAATATTGTGATAAACGCAGCCCCCTTGGCATTTGAACTACAAATGGGTAAAAGTCTTAAGATGATTTTTTCAACAACAGGACTTAATGCAAGGATGTGTCCTAGTAAAAGCATCAGCATCATTTGAATAGCAAAGGCCAGACCATTGGTATTCCAAAGCCCATCATTCCAATATTGTAAGATTAAAGAAAATTTATTTCCATAACCATCAATGTTATTTGTACCATTTTCCCATGGCCAAAAAAAGGCAAATAACATGGTGAACAACGTTAACGCTATTGCTATGGTGAACGGAGTAGGTAGTAAAAAACGTACCCCTTTGATGTATCGGTCAAATAGGGTCATCTGTAGAATTTAGTTAGAATGGCAAATCGTCATCATCATCTCCAACAGGTTCAAAATCCGGAGCAGGTGGTGCTTCTTGATTCATGCCATCATCTTGCTTTTGTAACTTCCAAGCTTGGAGATTCACATAGTACCTTCCGTTGTATTCGTTTCCTCTTACATTAAATGAAACCTCCACTTCATCTCCTTCGGCTAAGCCTTCTAATAAATTGGTTTTATCTTTAATACATTCCAATTTGACATCTTGAGGGTATTGCTCATTAGTAGTGATTACAAATTCTCTTTTGGTAAAACCAGAATCCCATGATTGTAGATCCATAATTAGTTTTACTCTTCCATTAATTTTCAGTTCCATCTTTATTAATTATTAAACGAAAGTAAGGTTTTCCAAGCGGCATCCAAGTTATTATCATTCAAAAATGTTTTGGCTTTTTTGTGCAGTTCTATTTCAAGTGATTTAGCGTCATCTTCCAATGCTATAAATAGATCACTTAATTCAACTAATTTAAAATCATTTACAGCTGTTTCATCTGGTAAAGATTCTATACCACCTAATTTACCTAAATCATTTCCGGTTAAAATAGGGCTATCCAAAACTTCTTGAGGCATTTGGTCAAATCCAATTCCCCTAGTGGTAATGGGTTTTTTAATTTCAAACATGGAGTTTTTATCTGTTCTACAGTACCAATCTCCGCCCATTCTTGCAACTAAATCAATTTTTTCTTGATCTATCATTTGTTTGTCGTCTAATATATGTTCAGCAACATGCATTTTCAAAATTTTGCAAATGATAAGGTTACCTGCACCCCCATTTTCACCTAATTCTTTTACTTCTATCACTTTACACTCCAATTGCACTGGAGATTCTTTCACTCTGTAAGGTTTTATGGTTTCTGAAGGAATTGGAGTTAGTCCACTTTTAATGAATTCATCCACTTTTGGAGCATATGGAGAACTGGCTAAAGACATTTGTTCAACCATATTATAATCCACTAGGTTAATAACTACTTCATTTACTTTTTTGACGTTATTGTAAGTATCTTTATGGGCTCCAGTCCTGCCACTTCTTGAGGGAGAAAACACCGCAACGGGGGGGTTAGAGCTAAAAACATTAAAAAAAGAAAAAGGCGCAAGATTGGGTGTGCCATTTTCATCTATCGTGCTGGCAAAACATATCGGTCTTGGTCCAACAGCACCCAATAAGTAGTGGTGTGCTTTTGGTAAACCCATTTCAATAAGATCAATAGTAAGCATTAAGATTAATTTAAGTTGGCATCAAAGGTAGTAGAAAAATATTTCAAGACTTTTGTATTTAAGAAAATTGAATAAATTTGCAAACTGCTTTTAAAAAGCAAACATGCGGGTATGGTGGAATTGGTAGACACGCTAGACTTAGGATCTAGTGCCGCGAGGCATGGGGGTTCGACTCCCTCTACCCGCACCAAGTAAGAATGGCATAAGCAGTTTGTTTATGCCTTTTTACATTATAAAAACAAAGCAAAATAATATGGACGTAAGTGTTAAGAACAGAGATGCATTAAATGCAGTTTTAACGGTGAAGATTTCAAATGAAGATTATGCTTCTCCTTATGAAAAGTCATTAAAAAATTACAGAAAACAAATTCAAATGCCTGGCTTTAGAAAGGGACATGTCCCGGCTAGCATTGTAAAAAAGAAATATGGCCCTTCGATATTGGCCGAAGAAATTGACAAAATCCTTAATAAATCAATTTATGATCATATTACGGAGAACAAACTAAATATACTGGGAAATCCACTTCCAATAGATGATGAAAAAAAGGAAATTGATTGGAACAACCCTGGTGACTTTGAGTTTGCATATGAATTAGGTATTGCTCCAGATTTTGATTTAGATCTTCCTGGTAAATATAAGTTTACTAGATATCAGCCTAAGATTGATGATAATTTAGTCAATAAACAAATCAATGATTTTGCTAAACGTTATGGTAAATTAGTTGGTGTTGATGTTGCTTCTGATAGTGATATGATTTTGGCTAACTTCAAAGAATTAAATGATAAAGGTGAAGTTATTCCAGAAGGTTTTAATCATAGTTCAACGGTATCTATTGAATTTGTTGATGATAAGAAAACGAAGAAAAAACTAATAGGTCTTAAACCTAAAGATGAATTGGTTTTAGATCCTAAATTAATTAGTAGAGGAGAGGCTGACATGGCATCTATGTTGGGAATTGACAAAGACAGGGCTAAATTATACGACAGAAATGTATTACTAACTGTAAATGAAGTTAAATCACTTCTGCCTGCAAATATTGATGTAGTGCTGTTTGATAAAATTTATGGAGCTGGTGAAGTAAAGACAGAAGAAGAGTTTAAACAAAAGATTATTAATGATCTTAGTAAAATGTTTGTTGGAGATACTGATCGAATTTTCAAAACCGAGGTTACCAAAACAATCATTAAAAAGTTAAAGCTTAAACTTCCAGATGAATTTTTAAAGAAATGGATTTTAAGTTCCAATAAAGAAGCTACTAAAGAACAAATTGAGAGTGATTATAATAAATATGCTGATGGTTTAAAGTGGCAGTTAATAGAAAATAACATCATTAAAGATCAAAATATTAAAGTAGATGGCAATGAGTTGTTGAACTTTGCAATGGAGCTAATAGGAAATCAATATGCGCAGTATGGGATGATGATTCCAGGTGAAGAAGAATTGAAAAAAGCGGCACAAAATGTACTTTCTAATCAAGAAGAAGCCAGAAAATTGAATGATATGATTTATGATCGTAAAGTGATGGAGTATTTAAAAAACACTTTAAAAATCACTGATAAGGAAATTTCTCATGAAGATTTCGTTAAAAAGTCTGCTGAAGCCATTTAATAAATCCCTAAATTAGAAACAAAAGAATAAAGAATGAATCCAAACAGCAGCGAAGAATTTAGAAAATTTGCCACTAAACACATGGGCATTTCAAGCCTTACCTTAGATAAGTATACTTCTGCAGTTCCTAATGTTCCATTGGGTATGACCCCTAATATTATTGAGGAACGTCAGATGAACATTGCGGTAATGGACGTATTTTCTAGGTTAATGATGGATAGAATTATTTTCCTTGGGACAGGAATAGATGATTATGTAGCTAATATCATTACTGCGCAATTACTTTTCTTAGAGTCTATGGACGCAAAACGTGATATTCAGATTTATATTAATTCCCCAGGTGGTTCAGTGTATGCAGGCCTTGGTATATATGATACCATGCAATACATAAATCCTGATGTTTCTACCATTTGTATAGGAATGGCTGCTTCAATGGGTGCAGTTTTACTTTGTGCTGGCCAAGATGGAAAAAGAACGGGGCTAAAACATTCTAGAGTGATGATTCATCAACCCTTAGGGGGTGCTCAAGGTCAAGCTTCTGATATTGAAATTACAGCTAGAGAGATCCAGAAACTTAAAAAAGAATTGTACGAAATTATTTCTCATCATACCAAAAAGGATTATGAAACTGTTTGGAAAGACAGTGATCGTGATTATTGGATGACTTCAGAAGAAGCAAAATCATATGGAATGATTGATGAAGTTTTGATTAAAAGTAAATAATGGCCAAAGCCCAGGACGATAGCATAAGGTGTTCTTTTTGTGGAAGAGAAAAGAAAGATGTAAATGTCTTGATTGCAGGTATAACTGGTCATATTTGTGATTCTTGCATTAGTCAGGCACACCTTATTGTTGAAGAAGAATCGGGTTTAAAATCCAATGCTGAAATTGAAAAGTCACTTAAATTACTTACCCCAGAAGAAATTGTTGATCATTTAAATAACCATGTTATTGGTCAAGAAGATGCTAAAAAAGTACTAGCTGTTGCTGTTTATAATCACTACAAAAGGTTACTCCAAAAGAGGAAAAGTAAAGATGAAATTGAGATTGAAAAATCCAATGTAATCATGGTTGGTGAAACTGGAACTGGAAAAACATTATTGGCCAGATCTATAGCTAAATTGCTTAATGTTCCTTTTTGTATTGCGGATGCTACGGTACTTACAGAGGCTGGATATGTTGGAGAAGATGTTGAAAGTATTCTGTCTAGACTATTACAAGCCGCAGATTTTGATGTTAATGCTGCTGAGCGTGGTATAGTTTTTATTGATGAAATTGATAAAGTTGCTCGAAAGAGTGATAATCCATCGATAACAAGAGATGTTTCAGGAGAGGGAGTTCAACAAGCCATGTTGAAATTATTGGAAGGAGCACAAATCAGTGTGCCACCTCAAGGAGGAAGAAAACATCCTGAGCAAAAAATGGTTCAAGTTGATACTAAAGACATTTTGTTTATTTGCGGTGGAGCATTTGATGGGATTTCAAAAATTATAGAAAGAAGAGTTAAAAGTCAATCCATAGGATTTAATGCCTTATCCAAAGATGAATTTAATGAAGAAAAATTATTGTCTCATGTCAACCAGTTGGATATTAAAAAGTATGGGTTGATTCCTGAACTTATTGGTCGTTTTCCTGTACTCACCTATTTAAATCCACTAACTAAAGAGATTTTACTAAGTATTTTAACAGATCCTCAGAATGCATTGGTAAAACAATATGTAAGGTTATTTGAAATGGATGATATCAAATTATCTATTCAACCGAAAGTACTGGAATTCATAGTTGAAAAAGCAATAGAATTAAAGCTTGGGGCACGTGGCTTACGTTCTATTTGTGAGGCGATACTAACTGAAGCAATGTTCAATGCACCTTCAAGTGATGTTAAAGAATTAGTTATTGATCTTGATTACGCTGAAAAGCAATTTTCAAAATCTAAAATCAGCAAGCTTAAGGTAGCTTAATTTCTCTTGTTGTACTCCACTACCTCGAAATCGTGAGGGTTTTGTTCGTCTTTTTTGTGAGTCATTATTTTAGAAGAAGTCCATTTGCTAAAGTCTAACTTTGGAAAGTAGGTGTCTCCATCAAATGTAGATTTAATATGAGTGATGTACATTCGATTTATTAAATTTTTATCCAAGAACCTTTTGTATATTTCACCACCCCCAATAATGAAAACTTCTTTTGTAGAAATATTATTTTTCACATATTCAATACTATCTTCTAAACTGTGTACAACTACACATCCATCTGCGCTAAAGCCTTTATTTCTTGTAATAATAATATTTTCTCTATTTTTTAATGGTCTGTATTTTTCAGGAATACTTTCATAATTTTTCCTACCCATTATAACAGGATGATTAGAAGTTGTTTCCATAAAAAACTTCATATCCTTAGGTAAATGCCAAATCAATTGATTGTCTTTGCCAATTACCCAATTTTCTGGAACAGCAACAATTAAAGAAATAATCATATAGAAACAACTGCTTTGATATGTGGATGCGGGTTGTAATTAACCAATTCAAAATCTTCAAATGAGAAGTCAGTGATGTTTTTTACATTTTTATTGATACGCATTTCTGGTAGTGGTCTTGTGTCTCTTGAGAGTTGTTCATTAGCCTGGTCTAAATGGTTATTATACAGGTGAACATCACCAAATGTATGTACAAAATCACCAGGAGCTAAATCAGTGACTTGTGCAATCATCATGGTGAATAAAGCATATGATGCAATATTAAAAGGTACACCTAGAAATGTATCAGCACTTCTTTGATATAGTTGACACGATAATTTTCCTTCACTTACATAAAACTGAAAAAAAGCATGGCATGGAGGTAAAGCGGCTTTACCATTTTTAACATTTTCAGAGAAACTAATTGATGTGTCTGGTAAAACGCTAGGATTCCATGCAGAAACAATCATTCTTCTGCTATTTGGATTGTTTTTTATTTGATGAATAAGATCTTTAATTTGATCAATACCTTCAGAATTCCAATTGCGCCATTGATGACCATATACTGGGCCAAGATCTCCATTTTCATCTGCCCATTCATCCCATATTCTTACATTGTTTTCTTTAAGATATGCAATGTTAGTTTCTCCTTTGATGAACCAAAGTAATTCATGAATAATAGATTTTAAGTGGAGTTTTTTGGTCGTTAACATGGGAAATCCTTCTGAGAGATCAAATCTCATTTGATATCCAAAGCAACTGATTGTTCCAGTTCCTGTCCGGTCACCCTTTTGCGTTCCATTATCTAAAATATGTTGAAGTAAGTCGTGATATTGTTTCATTTCAAAATATGAGACTGTAAAAATAAAGGGTAATTAAAAATGACCCAAAAAAGTTTAAAAAATTTATCAACTATTATTAAAATGTCATTCCGACTATAGTTGCTGACAATAAAGAAGCTAAAGTACCAGCAAGTAAAGCTTTAAGACCTAATTCAGATAGTAATTTACGTTTTGAGGGAGCTAAAGAACCAATTCCTCCAATTTGGATACCAATGGAAGCAAAATTGGCAAATCCACACAACATATAAGTAGCCATAGTGATAGACTTTTCTTCTGTAAATGCACCAGCAGCCTTTAATTCACTTAAGCTGATATAACCAATAAATTCAGTCATAATTACTTTTTCTCCAATTAGCCTTCCAACTAGAGTAATGTCTTCGGAACAAACTCCCAACATCCACATGAACGGAGCAAAAACGTATCCAAGAATAACTTGCAATGAAAATTCTTTAAATTGTCCATCGCTTACATTTTCTATAAATCCATTTATACCTGTTAATCCCCCAAATTTTACCAATAAAAAATTAGCCATGGCAATAAAGGCGATAAAAACCAATAACATGGAGGCCACATTAACAGCAAGTTTCAACCCTTCAACTGTCCCATTTGAAATAGCATCCAAGACATTGCTTCCAATTTTTTCTTTTGTGACTTCAATTTTAGTATCTATTACTTCTTTCTGAGGGATTAATATTTTTGAGATGATTACTGCACCTGGTGCAGCCATAAATGAGGCGGCTAACAAATGTTTGGCAAACTTTAAACGTTCTACAGGGTCATCACCACCTAAAAATGCAATGTAAGCAGCTAAAACACCACCTGCAAGTGTTGCCATACCACCAGTCATCACCAATAATATTTCAGACCGATTCATATTAGCTAGATAGGCTTTAATCATTAGAGGTGATTCTGTTTGACCTAAGAAAATATTTCCTGCTACAGATAAACTTTCAGCCCCTGAAAGTTTCAATACTTTAGTCATTAAAAGTGCAAGTACATATACTATTTTTTGTATAATACCTAAGTAGAATAAAACACTAGTAAGAGCAGAAAAAAAGATTATGGTAGGTAATACTTGAAATGCAAATAAAAATCCATGTTTTTCTACATCAAGAAAAGAGCTAAATAAAAACTTAGTTCCTTCTTTGGAGAAGTCTAATATTTTCACAAATCCTTTACCAAGTACATCAAACCCCATTCTGAAATACTCTAGAAAGCCTATACCTAGAGGGTTAATGATTAAAAATGCTAGAAGAGCCTGAATACCAATTCCTATAAAAATTACTTTCCATTGAATGTTTTTTCTTTGCTCACTAAAAATAAAAGCAATAAAAAGAATAAATGCAATGCCTAAAAGGCCTCTTAATATGGAGATGATAGATAAATCCATGTATTGCTAATTAACGTATTTTTTCGTAATAATAACTATGTCCGTCAGCATAAAGTTCAAGGGATGTTTGGTCAACATATAATAAATTCATGGAGTAAATTATCTTTTCAGGTTCAATACCTTTAGAGGAAACTATACCTAATTTTTGGTCGCCATTTTTCAACATTAAAGAAGAATTTCCAAAAGCATCATTTATTAAAAATATTGAATCAACATAGGTAGTGCAAACAGGTATGCTTTTAAGTGATAAAATAGAATCTTCTATAGACCAAGTTCCTTTTTGTTCATCATCACTGAAAATTAATTTCCCATTAGATTTTTTTAATTCCAAGAAATAACGGTCTTCACTTGGCACTTCTATTTTTTCATTTCCTTCCCAGCTAACTGCTTCGATTTCCCAATTCCCTATTAATTTATGCTCTAATGACTTTGTACAACTGTAGGACATTAACGTTAGAAGGGCTAAAACAGA
>CEQI01020227.1_pt1 | contig 11779 bp, 11 predicted proteins | sample 531011 | NCBI WGS metagenome assembly CEQI01 (sample SAMEA2621204, study PRJEB7988) | marine metagenome | biome: marine biome (ENVO:00000447); feature: surface water layer (ENVO:00002042); material: "saline water (ENVO:00002010), including plankton (ENVO:xxxxxxxx)" | depth 5 m
TCACTTTCTAACTCAAAATATTTTTTTGTTAGTTTCATTGGTATTAAATTAAGACCATACTTTCCTCTTGTGGACCTCATTTTTTTATCATAAAAGGAACTTTTTAATGGTTTATAAATGGCAAACAATTGATGATTCAAATATAGTGGACAAGCTTGTGCAGTGATTTCCCAATTATTGTAATGACCACCTACTAAAATGACATTTTTTCCTGCATTTATGTAATTGTTGACTAATTCTGGATTAGACATAGTTAATCTTTTGGAAATTTGATTCTTTTTGATTGTAAAACCTTTTAAGTTTTCAATAATTAAATCACAAAAATGAGTGTAAAATTTATTGTATATATCATTTATTTCATCAACATTCTTTTCTGGAAAAGATCTTATAATATTTTCTTTGATAATTCTTTTTCTGTAGCGAAATATGTTTTTTAAAATAAAGCACAGTAAATCTGAAATTCTATACAAAATAAAGTAAGGTAACTTGGATAAAGGATATATTATGATATAGTATATAATGTGAGGCATGAATTTGTATATTTCGAGGCAAATATAATTTTATCTATAAGACTATTATAAATTATTAAAACAGATAAAAAACATAAAGTTAAAAATGTCACTGTAATAGATAATTACGATTCTTTTACATATAACCTTGTACATTATTTAGAAACTATTGTAGAGGAAGTCATTACCGTTAGGGTAGACGAATTAAAAGATGAGTATTTTAATACTACAAAACATATATTAATTTCACCTGGACCTGGATTGCCCCAAGATTATCCAGATCTTCATAAAATAATAGATCGTTATCATTTATCACATTCTATTTTAGGGGTTTGTTTGGGTCATCAAGCTATAGCTACATATTTTAAAAATCCACTAGAAAATTTAAAATTGGTTAAACACGGTGTATCAAATGAACTTAATGTAATAGATGACCAATGTTTATTTAAAAATTTGCCTGTAAAATTTCAAATTGCACATTACCACTCATGGAATGTTAAAACTGTTAATAAAGAGCTTATAATTAGTGCCATAGATGAGGAAAATGAAATCATGGCATTTCGCCATAAAACACTTCAGATATTTGGTATTCAATTTCATCCAGAAAGTGTATTAACAGAACATGGATTAACTATTTTAAATAACTGGTTAAGTCTTTAAATTTTAATACCTTAAAATTGAGAACGATATTTATAGAATAAGTTTACTTTTGCAAAATAGTTTTTTGCTAATATGAATATTTCCAAAACTTACGATCCATCTAAAGCAGAAGAAAAGTGGTACAACAAATGGGTTAATGCCGGTCTATTTAAGTCATTGCCTGATGATAGAGAACCTTATACTATAGTTATTCCACCTCCTAATGTTACTGGTGTATTGCACATGGGGCACATGCTTAATAATACAATTCAAGATGTTTTGGTAAGAAGAGCAAGAATGCAAGGTAAAAATGCTTGTTGGGTGCCTGGAACAGATCATGCTTCCATTGCTACTGAAGCTAAAGTTGTTCAAAAATTGAGAGCCGAAGGAATTAAAAAAAGTGATTTAACAAGAGATGAATTTCTAGAGCATGCATGGGATTGGACACACAAACATGGTGGAATAATCTTGGAACAACTTAAAAAATTAGGAGCATCTTGTGATTGGGATAGAACAAAGTTTACAATGGATAAAGATTACTATGATGAAGTAATAAACGTCTTTTGTGATCTATTTGAGAAGGGATACATTTACAGAGGTGAACGAATGATTAATTGGGATCCTGAAGCAAAAACTGCTCTTAGTGATGAAGAAGTATTTTACAAAGAAGTAAATTCTAAACTCTATTTTGTTAGATACAAAATTAAAGACAGTGATGATGAATGGATTCAAATTGCAACTACAAGACCAGAAACTATTCTAGGAGACTCAGCAATTTGTATTAATCCAAACGATCCTAGATATAAACACTTGGAAGGTAAGGAAGTTTTGGTTCCACTAATAGACAGAACCATACCAATTATATTTGATGATTATGTTGATATGGATTTTGGAACAGGATGTTTAAAAATTACACCTGCACATGACCCTAATGATTATGAGATAGGAAAAAAACATAATCTGGAAGTAATCAACATCTTAAATTCGAACGGAACGCTTAATGAAAATGCTCAATTATATATTGGTGATGATCGCTTTGAGGTCAGGAAAAAAATAGCTTTAGAACTTCATAATACTGGTTACCTTATTAAAGAAGAAGATCACATTAATAAAATTGGATTTTCAGAACGAACTGATGCTGTTATTGAACCACGTTTATCATTGCAATGGTTTTGTGCAATGGAGGAATTAAGCAAACCAGCTTTAGACCATGTTATTGATAATACAGTTCAATTTTATCCTGAGAAATTCAAGAACACCTATAAGCATTGGATGGAAAATATAAGAGACTGGTGCATATCACGTCAATTATGGTGGGGACATCGTATACCAGCTTATTATTATGGAGAAGGTAAAGAAGAATTCGTTGTTGCGCCATCTCTTGAAGATGCATTAACTAAAGTCAATAAAAACTCAGAAAAAATATACAAAGCCGAAGATTTAACTCAAGATGAAGATGTAATGGACACTTGGTTCTCATCTTGGATTTGGCCTATTGCTGTATTTAATGGGTTTAAAGACAATGCCGAGATTGACTATTACTATCCAACTAATGATTTAGTAACTGCACCTGAGATCATGTTTTTTTGGGTTGCTAGAATGATAATCTCTGGATATGAATACAAAGAATTACCTCCCTTTAAGAATGTATATTTTACAGGGATAGTTAGGGACAAATTAGGAAGGAAAATGTCCAAGTCACTTGGTAACAGTCCAGACCCTTTAGAATTAATTGAAAAATATGGTGCAGATGGTGTTAGAGTAGGAATGTTATTATCATCTCCTGCTGGAAATGATTTACTTTTCGATAGTAATTTATGTGAACAAGGAAGAAATTTCACCAATAAAATTTGGAACTCATTTAGGTTAATTTCATCCTGGTCTGTAAGTACTGAAATTGAACAAGAAGAGTCATCTAAAGTTGCCTTAAAATGGTTTAAATCTAAATTAAAAACAAACTTAGATTCCATTAATGAATCATATGATAAGTTTAGAATTTCAGAAGCTTTAATGTCTACCTACAAAACTGTATGGGATGATTTCTGCTCTTGGTATCTAGAAATGATTAAACCAGCATATGGGCATCCAATTGATCAAAAAACATATGATGAAACACTTCATATTTTTGAAGAAATCCTAAAGCTTGTCTATCCATTTACTCCATTTATCAGTGAAGAAATTTGGCAACTCATTGAGAAAAGAAAAGAATCAACTTTCATAGTGAATGAAAAGTGGCCCAATTTTAAAAATGTAGACAATAATATTCTTGAAGAATTTATCATTTTCAAAGATGTTGTTTCAGGAATTAGAAATGTAAGAAAGCATAACAATATTGCGTCAAAAGTGTTGTTAGATTTAAAACTTAAGGTAAACAATGAATGGAAGAGTCAATTTAATTCTTTAATAATTAAGCTTGGCAATATTGCAGAAATTGAAGAAGTAGATGAATCAATAAAAGGTTCAAATTCATTTGTCGTAAACAATAATGAGTTTTTCATTCCTTTTAATAAGGGAATAGATGTTGAAGCTGAAATGGTTAAAGTTAGAACAGAATTGGAAGACAAAAAAGGTTTTCTTAAAAGCGTTATGGCTAAAGTAAACAATGAAAAATTCATGTCCAATGCACCTGAAAAAGTCGTCCAGTTAGAGCTGAAAAAGAAAAATGATGCAGAGAGTCAAATCAAAATTCTAGAAGATAGATTGACAGAATTATCTTCACTATAGTTAAAGTATTGAAAAACATTCTTTTTTTAAGTTCATGGTATCCGAGTAGAGTACACACAACACTTGGTAATTTTGTGCAGTATCACGCAAAAGCTGTAGCAAAAAATAATAATATACATGTATTATATATAACTCCTGATGACAATATCAATGGTTACGAAATAGTTCATAATAAAATGGATGAGTTAGATACCACAATAGTATATTTTAAAAGAGGTTTACTCAAATACCTAAATTACTGGATTGCATTTAAAAAAGGATTAAGATTTGTATCAAAAGAGTTTAACTATGATCTTGTTCATATGAATATTATGCACCCTGGAATATGGCAAGCATTATACTTAAAATGGAAATACAAAAAACCATATATAGTTTCAGAAAATTGGCATGGTTTTCAGAATATTAATGAACAAAAAATATCATTTTTTCAAAGACATCTAATTAAACTTGGATTTAAGCATGCTTTTTCAATTTGTCCTGTATCAAACCAATTGAAAGAGGGGATGATTAAAAATGATTTAAAAGCCAATTTTAATATTATTCCAAATGTTGTTAATACTGATATTTTCAGTCATAAAAAAAGGACTGTAAAGGATTGTTTTAAATTTTTACATGTATCTACTCTCGATAATGACATTAAAAATATTACAGGAATAATCAATGCTTTTTCAAAATTAAATAACGAAAATGCTATACTCAAAATAATAGGTGAAGGTGATAAAACTTTTATTCAAGATTTAATACAAAAATTGAATCTAAATGATCGTATTATAATTGAGGGAGAAAAGAGATATGAAGAAATAGCAGAAGCAATGCAGGATGCTCATGCATTTATTCTTTTTAGTAATATTGAAAACTTACCTTTGGTATTGGTGGAGGCTATGGCTACCGGTATTCCTTTTATTGCAACAAACGTTGGGGGTATACCAGAAATTTACAAAGATTATCTTGGATTTATGATTAATCCTAAAGATGAAGATGAGCTTTCCAAAATGATGGATAAAATAATTATTGACTACAATCAATTTGATTCAAAAAAGATAAGTGACTATGCTAATAATAACTTTTCTTATAATAAAATTGGCCATAGTTTTGATGAATTATATAATAAAATGATTAATAAATAGAAATATGTCTGACGATAAAAAAATAATATTTTCAATGGTAAATGTCAGCAAGACAACACCACAAGGAAAACAAATAATAAAAGATATCCATTTATCCTTTTATTATGGGGCGAAAATTGGCATACTAGGTTTAAACGGAGCAGGAAAATCAACTGTAATGAAAATCATTGCAGGAGTAGATAAAAATTATCAAGGTGATGTTGTTTTTTCACCAGGATATAGTGTTGGTTATTTACCACAAGAACCCGAATTAGATGAATCAAAAACAGTAAAAGAAATTGTAAAAGAGGGAGTTCAAGAAATAGCTGATTTATTGAAAGAATATGACGTCATAAATAATAAATTCATGGATGAAGAGATCATGAATGATCCTGACAAGATGAATGACTTAATAGATAAACAAGGAAAAGTACAGGAGAAAATTGATCAACTTGATGCTTGGGATTTAGATTCTAAATTGGAATTAGCGATGGATGCTTTAAGAACGCCAGAAGGAGAAAGAAATGTAAAGACCTTATCTGGTGGTGAAAGAAGAAGAGTAGCTTTGTGTAGATTATTGTTACAACAACCTGATATTTTATTATTAGATGAGCCTACAAACCATTTAGATGCAGAATCAGTTCATTGGTTAGAACAACACTTACAAAATTATAAAGGAACAGTAATTGCTGTTACTCACGACCGTTATTTCTTAGATAATGTAGCTGGATGGATTCTTGAATTGGACAGGGGAGAAGGAATTCCATTTAAAGGGAATTATAGCTCATGGTTAGAACAAAAATCCAAAAGACTTGCTCAGGAAGAGAAGACAGAAAGTAAACGTAAAAAAGCATTAGATCGTGAATTAGAGTGGGTTCGACAGGGCCAAAAAGGAAGACAAGCCAAGGGGAAGGCTAGGTTAAAGAACTATGAAACTATGTTAAATGAAACTGTGAAGGAAAAGGAAACTAAAATTGAAATTCCTATTCCTAACGGTCCAAGATTAGGTAATGAGGTTATAGAAGCTATTGATATTGCGAAAGGATATGACAATAACCTATTGTATGAACAAATGAATTTCAAATTACCTCCAGCAGGCATTGTTGGTGTAATTGGTCCTAATGGGGCTGGTAAAACAACTTTATTTAGAATGATAATGAACGAAGAATCACCAGATAATGGTAATATTAAAATTGGTGAGACTGTCAAAATTGGATATGTTGACCAGAGACATAAATCTATCGATCCAAATAAAACAGTTTGGGAAGTTGTGAGTGAAGGAAATGAAGTCATTGAGATTGGTGGTCAATCAATAAACTCCAGGGCATATGTATCAAAGTTCAATTTTAATGGAGCAGATCAACAAAAAAAAGTAGGTGTTTTATCAGGAGGAGAAAGAAACAGATTACACTTAGCTATGACACTAAAAACAGAAGCTAATGTATTATTACTTGATGAACCTACAAATGATATAGATGTAAATACACTTAGAGCCTTAGAAGAAGGGATAGAATCATTCGCAGGATGTGCTGTAGTTATTTCCCATGATAGATGGTTTTTAGATAGAATTTGTACTCACATACTTGCCTTTGAAGGAAACTCTAGTGTATACTATTTTGAAGGAGGATATACTGATTATGAAGAAAATAGAAAAAAGAGATTAGGTTCCGATATAATACCAACAAGAATTAAATACAAGAAATTAACTAGATAAATTTAAATTATGAAAAAAGCAATTATAGATACTGTAAAAGGAAAAATGGAATTGGAATTTTATGAGAGTGACGCTCCAAAAACGGTTGAGAATTTTATAAATCTTTCTGAAAGTGGATTTTATGATGGATTAACATTTCACAGAGTTATACCAGATTTTGTAATTCAAGGTGGATGCCCTCAAGGAACTGGAGTTGGTGGTCCAGGATACGCTATTGATTGTGAATTGGATGGTGATAACCAATATCATGATAGAGGTGTTTTATCAATGGCACATGCAGGAAGAAATACTGGCGGATCACAATTTTTTATATGTCATAGTAGAACAAACACATCACACTTAGATAGAAACCACACATGTTTTGGAAAAGTAACAGATGGACTTGAGGTAATTGATTTAATTAATGAAGGAGATAAAATCAATTCTGTAAAAATAGTTGATGCATGATTTAATAAAGAAGGATTTCGTAATTGAAAGTGGTGGATCTAGACCTATTGTAGGAGATTTAACGTACATCAATTCTAATCAAGAAAAAGATCTTATTATTTTCTGTCATGGATATAAAGGTTTTAAAGATTGGGGATGTTGGAATTTGATGGCTAATAAGTTTGTAAGTAGTGGCTTTCACTTTTTAAAATTTAATTTCTCTCATAATGGTGGTACAATAACAAATCCTATTGACTTTCCAGATTTAAAAGCCTTTAGTGAAAATAATTATTCTATAGAAGTTAATGATGTCTCTAGAGTTATTGAATTTATTAAGTCTGATGAATTTTCAATAAACTACAAACAAACTCATATAATTGGGCATAGTAGAGGAGGAGGTATTGCTTGTTTAGCAGCTTCTAAATTTAAAGAGATCAAGAACTTAATAACACTAGCGTCTGTTTCCAATTTTGGAGAAAGATTTCCAAATCATAATGAAATAGAAAAGTGGAAAAAGAATGGAGTTAGATATGTGGAAAACATGCGAACAAAACAAATGTTACCTCACCTTTATCAATTTTATCAAAATTATCTAGAAAATCAAAAAGAATTAAATATAGAAATTGCTATCAAAAAATTTGACGGCAGTTTTCTGATTTGTCATGGAACAATGGATATGGCAGTTAATTTTAAAAATTCATTAAATCTTTTAAAATGGGCAAAAAATGGTAGGTTATTTGACTTGAGAACCAACCATACCTTTGGTACAAAACATCCATACGAGAGCAAAGACATTCCTATTCCTTTAAGTGAAGTTATAGATGAAACCATAAGATTTTTATTGTAGAATACATATTTATTCATTTTTAGGTTTTATATTTGTCTTTTAATGAATTCGACTGAAATTCTAAATAGTCTTCAACTCTCACTTACCATTAGAAGGCTTTGTTTTCAACTTATTGAAAATCATCATGATTTCTCCAATACTGTCCTAGTTGGTTTGCAACCCAACGGTGTATTCTTAGTTAATAGACTAAAAAAAGAATTAGAAAAAATCATCAATAAGGTAGTTAAAACCGGAGCATTGGATATTACTTTTTTCAGAGACGATTTCAGAAGAAAAGAGAAACCATTAATTCCAAGTGTAACCAATATTGATTTCTCTTTGGAGAATAAAATTGTTGTTTTAGTTGATGATGTTTTTTTCACAGGCAGAACAGTTCGATCTGGATTGGATGCAATAATGACGTTTGGAAGACCTAAGTCCGTAGAGTTTCTAACCTTAATTGAAAGAAGATTCACACAGCATTTGCCAATTAAAGCAGATTATATAGGTCAATCTATAGATACTATTAATGAAGAAAAAGTTAGTGTTAGATGGAAAGAAGAACATGGTAAAGATCAAATATTACTCTATTCACCCAATGAAACATGAATGATTTAAGTGTAAAACATCTCTTGTCAATTAACGATCTTAATGAAAGTGATATAGAAACTATCTTTAAAACAGCAGATAGTTTTAAAGAGATTATTAATAGACCTATTAAAAAAGTTCCTACTCTTAGAGATATAACTATAGCCAATCTATTTTTTGAAAATAGTACGAGAACTAAATTATCTTTTGAACTTGCAGAAAAGCGTTTATCTGCAGATATTTTAAATTTTTCAGCTTCTTCTTCTAGTGTAAAAAAAGGGGAGACTCTAGTGGATACAGCAAATAATATACTTTCTATGAAAGTAGATCTAATTGTAATGAGACACCCTAATCCAGGTGCTGCAAATTATTTAGCTGAAAATACGAACACTTGCGTCATTAATGCTGGTGATGGAACAAATGAACACCCAACTCAAGCACTATTGGATTGTTATTCTATTAAGGAAAGACATGGAAGCCTGAAAGATCTAAAAGTTGTTATTGTAGGTGATATCAAACATTCTAGAGTTGCGTTGTCTAATATTTATGCCTTAAAAAAACTTGGCGCAAAAGTTATGGTTTGTGGACCAACAACTTTAATACCCAAATTTATACATAAGCTTGGTGTGGAAGTAGAACATGACCTATTAAAAGCGCTCCAATGGTGTGATGTAGCAAATATGCTTAGAATACAACTTGAAAGACAAGATATTCAATATTTCCCCACAATAAGGGAGTACGTTAAACAATTTGGTTTAAACCATGAAGTAATTAATTCCCTAAATAAGAAAATCACCATTTTACATCCTGGTCCAATTAACAGAGGAGTAGAAATAACTTCAGAAGTGGCTAATTCTCCAAATTCCATCATTCTAGATCAGGTTGAAAATGGAGTTGCTATTAGAATGGCTATCATTTATTTGCTTGCTGGAAAATTAAATAGAGCTTAATCATTAAAATTTATTTATTTTTGTTGTAAGAATTAATGAATTTCACAATAGAACATAAAGAAAATTTAACTTTCATTCGATGTAATGTTGATAAACTAGATACCTTGAACGCTCCTGAATTAAAATCTCATTTTCTTCACGAGAGTAAGCAACTATCTTCCCATTTTGTCGTTGACTTAAGAAAAGTGAAATATTGTGATTCAAGTGGTTTAAGTGCTTTATTAGTTGGAAACAGAATAGCAAAAGAACATGATTCACAATTAATTATTTTTGGTTTACAACCAGCTGTTGAAAAAATAATTTCCATATCTCAACTTGATACGGTTTTTAATATAGTTTCAACAGAACAAGACATTATTAACAAATAATAAACTTTATGAAAAAAATTATTTTACTACTTTTTACAATTATTTCCTATAACATTGCACTTTCGCAGTGTACACCAGATCCGCTTTATGCAGATTCTGCTTGGGGTATATGGCCAAATGAACAAACCAATTTCGTCTCAGGTGATATAGGGGTTGCATATCAACAAATTGTAAATTTTAAAGTTCCTATAGATGCTGGTGATATTGATTCTGCTTTTGCAGGTGTTCCGGTTGATTCTGTTGTACTAAACAATGTACAGAACTTACCTCCAGGATTATCATATGCTTGTGATGTTCCATCTTGCACTTGGTATGGCGATTCCGCTGGATGTGCTTCAATCGATGGAATGCCAACAACAAATGGATCGTTTCAAATCACACTTGATGTTACAGGATGGGTAACATTATTTTTTAACCCATTTCCACAAACATTTACATATGACGCTTATGTAATCAATATTGGTCCTGTAGGTATTGATTCATATCATCTGAATTCAAATACACTTAAGTTAGATCAAGCTATTCCTAATCCATCTAATAATGAATGTAAAATACAATTTGTTACTGGTAAAAATATGGATATTGAATTTAGGTTGACTAATTTGCTTGGGGAAATTGTTGAAGTAAGACAAATCAATGCCTCTAGAGGAGTTAATGACATTTTGCTAAATACTTCTGAATTTACAAATGGTGTATACTTATATTCAATTAAAAATGGTGATAATCATTTAACCAAACGATTAATTATTAATCACTAAAAAAATTAAATCCCGAGCAATCGGGATTTTTTTTGTCTTGAAATTTGAAATTACTATACTCGGCTCTGGTGGTGCCATTCCCACTATTCACAAAAGGTCTACCAGTCAATTTTTAAATATACAGGATCGTTTTTTTCTTTTAGATTGTGGTGAAGGAACTCAAATTCAATTAAGAAAATACCATTGTAAATATGCAAAGATCAACCATATATTTATTAGCCATCTTCATGGAGATCACTATCTTGGTTTATTAGGTTTACTTTCAACTTTAAATTTATTGGGGAGAACATCACCTATTAAATTATATGCCCCAGCAGAGTTAAAAGAAATTATAGCTTTACATTTTAAAATTTCAGGAAAATCATTTCGTTTTAATATTGAATTATTTGAATTAAATTTTAATGAAAAAACACTATTATTCGAAGATAGTGTTGTAAAAGTATATTCATTTCCTGTTGATCATTCCGTCCCTTGCTGTGGTTTTTTATTTGAAGAGATAAAAAAAGAAAGAAATATTATCAAAAAAAAGATAGAAAATCAGCAAATACCATTTCATATACTTCGTAAACTAAAAAATGGCGAGGATTTCACATACAATGATATTTTACTTAAAAGTGATGAATATACTATAGATAGTCCAGATCCAAGGTCATATGCTTATTGTGCAGATACTGCATATTCAGAAAAAATTATTCCACATATAAAACATGTTGATCTTCTCTATCACGAGGCTACATTTTTAGAGGAAATGAAAGATAGAGCTATTAAAACACAACATTCCACTGCAAAGGATGCTGCTAAAATTGCAATGAAAGGTGAAGTAAAAAAGCTTATTATTGGACATTTCTCGGCAAGATATAATGAAGTAAGTCATTTTGAAGAAGAAGCGAAGACTGTGTTTTCAAATACTATTGCTGTTTCTGATGGAGATACTTTTAATCTATGAATAATTTATCTGTTAAAATTACTGCTGATGGATCCTACACTATTTTTAATAAAGAGCTAAATGAACATTATCATTCAATACATGGCGCTAAACAAGAGGCAAACCATGTATTCATTAAAAATGGATTAAATTATTTTATTGAGAATTATAATGTCAAAACAATTAATCTTCTTGAAGTTGGCTTTGGAACAGGTTTAAATTGTTGGTTAACAATAAATCATCTAA